>Ga0115012_10001155_pt1 | contig 15247 bp, 16 predicted proteins | sample TroAtlMetagenome_FD_88706 | JGI IMG/M metagenome (GOLD analysis project Ga0115012, IMG submission 88706) | Marine eukaryotic phytoplankton communities from Atlantic Ocean - Tropical Atlantic ANT10 Metagenome | ecosystem: Environmental > Aquatic > Marine > Oceanic | place: Tropical Atlantic...
AGTACATCCAATGTACCCAGCGCCTCCAGTAATAAATACCTTTTTCATAATTTTTACAAACTCCTAATGCCTATTATAATATTAAATGATTGTTTTGTCAAGTTAAACTTTGTCTTCATAATACTTGACCGTATTGCGAATACCCTGTTCGTGATCAAAAAACTCAAAATTTGGCAGTATATCATTTAATTTACTCTTGCCTAAAATCTTTACAGGATCGCCATCGGGGTATTTAGTATCAAAAACAATTTCACCTTCATAGCCACACGCTTTTTTAATCAAATGTGCTGATTCAGCAATAGAATAGCCTTTTTCTTGACCAATATTAACTGGGTATTCCATATCTTCAAAGTTTGTTGCATGCACCATGGCATCTACGAAGTCGTCTACATAACACCACTCTCTTACTGGGGCGCCTGTTCCCCATACAACAAATTCGCTGTCGCCGGCTTTTTTAGCTTGAAGCATACGAATAATCATGCCATTCAACGCATGAGTTTTGTTTGGGTCTGTCGAATCGCCGGGTCCATATGTATTTGGTAAAAGTAAATTTACGGTGCTGATTTGGTGCTCTTGTTTATAACAGCCGGCTAAGTAATACAAAGCTCTTTTTGAATTACCAAAAGAAAAAATAGAAGGGTGTACACCACCATTTAGCCAGTTCTCTTCGTTCTGTACTGAACTATTACCGGGATAAGAACAATTTGAAAACGGTTGAACAATTTTAGCTGCGGAATCATGTTCAACAAGTGCGCGGTACAGATTCAACCCCATTTGTAAATTATCAGAATAAACTGATGCTGCGTACTTTTTAACATAATGTAAACTACCACCGTGAGAGGCAACGTTATAAATCACATCAGGTCTTACCGATGCAATACAATCACTAACTTGCTTGTAATCAAGCAAGTCAACGCCCGTAGAGCGAGATACTCCAGTAACCTCAACGGGCTCTTTCATTAATTTTTTAGTGAGACTCTTACCAATAAATCCGGTAGCGCCTAATACAAGTACATTCATTTTTTCTCCTTATAATATCTAAATTCATGCCCGTGCAATTTAATTCTTGGCCCAAACTGACCAATTGCTGTTGCACGTATTATATTTTCTAATTCTTCTTGTGGAATTCTAGTATCAATTAATTGCAATTTATCAATGTCTTTTATTTTACCAACTTTTATACCCCATTCCATTTTATTACTTTTAACAAACTCGCGCAATATTTTTGGTCCATACATCTGCAGGGTTGTTACTAAATCATAGAAAGCAGATAATTGCTTCATATGAACACGAGGCAAAAGTGTTTCAATATTGTCATTTGGAAAAATTGGAATTTTGTAAACTTTAATTATTGAACCATTATCAATAAATTCATTTATAAAATGAGTTGTGATACCAGTCATTTTTTCGTTGTTGTAGAGCGCTCGATTAACACAACCTGACCCCGGATAATCTGGGGCGCCCGGGTGAAAATTTATTGCTGCTACCTTTGCATTGTCAAGAAGCGATTTAGGTAAAATATAGTATGATTTCATGTGAAATATGTAATCACCTTTCCAGTTATGATACTTGGCGGGCAACTTATCTCTTCGTTTGTTGGAAGATTTCAGCCATTCAACATTGTAGCCACAAACTTCCAAAAACTTATTTGCTTTTTGACAGTATTCGCAATCTTCAAAACCAATAAATAATACAGTTTCACTCATTTGTTCTAAATCTGCCTTGTTGATTTTTTTCTAATTTGTGTTTTTTAATGAGATAAATATTTTTTCTCTGTCCAAGATCTTTACATGCATGCCCAACATATAAATGATAAGGTTTTAAAATATTGCTAGCTTTGATCATGGTGTAAGCTCCAAATGCTACGCCTTCTGGAACATTGGCGCCCGGTAGAATACAGCTATGTGCGCCGACTGTAACATAACCAGATACATGAATATCAGCAACCGTTCCACCAAATTGCTCTCTTTCTGGTACCGAGGGCAAATCTAGTGAACATTCTCTATAATCGCTGGATGCGCAATGTATAGAACTTCCATTTGAAATAGTAGAAAAATTGCCCATAGTAAATTTTCCCTTGCCGCCTGATATCGATACGTTTGAGGCGATGTGACAATTTTTGCCTATCTCAGCGGCGCACGAAATATAAGTAAAATCATCAATAATTGTGTTATCTCCAATACTTACCTTCTCTGGTTGTCGTATCCGTACCGTTTTTCCTATAATTACATTCTCTCCAAGGTGCTTAAGCTTTGAAAGATCAAAAAAAATATTTTCACCACTCATTTGTTTCCCTTTGATAAACATATCCATACATTGCTAGCCAGCGAACTATAGCACGAATATTAACATCTTTTGGCGTAGTTTCTACTTCGGCACTATAACCAATATACAAGTTTTCCCAGTTTATTGCGCCACGTAAAACTTCAGATAAGACTGATGCTGTTGTTGAAAACTCAGCAGTATTACCGTTGAACTTTTGGTCGCCCCCGACTACAACTTCTTTTTTTAAACCAGTATCACTACAACTAAACACAACTTTGCAGCCCATTATATCAGTATTGAAATTGGTTTTCTCAAGCCTTGGCACTACAAACGAAGCGAATCCACTTAGAAAGTTTTCTAATGTGTACAGCAGCTGTTCATCGGGCATGACATCGTACAATTTATATGTATCGCAATTACTAACTTTATTATATTTTTCATAAAACTTAAATGATTCATCTTTAATATCAACATCATTTAATGAAATCTCGCCAAATTGTTTTATGACAACTTTAAAATCAAAATCATCGCCGGGGAGCATATGTAGAACTTCAACTTTGTGGTTATTTTCTAGACAAACTGCATCAACAAAGTCGTTGCTTTTGAATGAACCTCTAACTCTAATTTGTTCTTTGCCTTTTACGAAAGCGGCCGCATACCCAGCGTAATTTAAAAAATATTTTGCCCCCAACTCATCAGCGTTAGACATACCTGTGGAGATCATATTTTTAACACGCAAATCGTGAATTTCTGACTTTTCGTATTCTGAATAATTTTTGTAAATATTGGGGAAACCATCTGCTAGATTACATTGTGACATATATAATATTTCGCTTGGCTTAAATTTTGATGCATCCTTTGTCATAGATTCAAGATTATCACCTGTTAATTTTTGCCAATTATCATTAGCGTGTACTATAAAATTTCTTGGAGTTTCAAATGTTAAAATAGCATCGTCTCTCGATATAGACATGTTAATGTAAGACTTAATTTTAAAACAATTGTGACTAACACCATTTGTTGGTGCTTCAATAATATTTTCAAAACCTATTCTTGTCAAACGACTCTTCAAGCCTTTAGCAATGTACTGAGGTATAATAATGGGCGTTGACACGGGAAACAACGATAAGAAATCATCATCTAAATGGTCGTCATGCCCATGTGATATAGCAATGGAAAAATTAGCATCACTTTTGGCCAAAGCAACCAAGTAAACTGGATGTACACTAGTTGGAGGCACAGGAAACCAGCTACCAAATGCCGGCTTTTCAAACCATGGGTCTGTTAAGATAAAATTATTTCCCTCTTGAATAAGAACAGAGCTATGGTTTACTAACTTTATATTAGTCACTTTTAAATCTACCTTGTTTGAAAACGTCCAGTGTTGTTAGATCAACCCAGTCAGTGTAAACCCATTTCTTGGGCGGTGTATCAATAGCAGCAGGCAGTTTTTGTAATCCCAATTCAGCAGTCTCTGGCGTCATATAATAGTGGTATCCGATTGTTTTGATATTCTGCAAAGACCACGATACATCAGGACTTCTACCATCGTAAGACATTCTTTTGAGAGTATCGTAATCTTCCTTATTATCAAACAGAATAATGCCGCCGCGGCCAAGACTTAAATGCTTTCTAAATTGAAAGCTGACACACATATACGTACCGGGAATATAGCTTCCTGCCTGCCAATATACAGCAGCATCAACTATATTATCAGTCATATAGTAATAATCTTGCCACTTATCATCAGTCCATTCGATTTCTAAATCTAGTTTTTCTGCTAACATTGGCACCGAAAGATATGTGTGTTTCGGTACTGTAACCTTTTTAGCCTTTTTCATTCGTAGGCACAGTTCTAATCCATGAGTGCAGCAATCAACTGCAACCGCATAAGGCGAACCGAAGAACTTTGCTATTTCCTTTTCGAAATCAGCAATCACTTCAAATGACATTATAACTCCTTAATTTGTTCTATAAGATTCTTAGCCATATGATGCCACGTATAATTATTAATAGCAGTATCATAGGCTGTTTCAATAATTTTATTCATTTCACTTTCATTATTTAAATAATAATCAAGTTTTTCGTCAAAATCACTCAAATCATTATTAAAGATAACACAATTGACGCCATCTGTAAAGTAATGTTCGTACTGCTCAGGCATATTATTGCACAGTAAAAGTGTTTTCGACAACATAACTTCAAAGTATCGCGGACTAACATCAAGAGTTGGACCAGTAGTACCTAGCCACATCTTACATTGATTAATCTTGGTAGCATATTCTTCTGTAGAGTTTATTCTGTATTCCATAGTATTGCTAGAATTCCAAAAAATATTCCTTTTTTTAGCAACTAATTTTTCGTATACTCTTTCGCGCAAGTTTGCTGTTGGTCCAGATATTTTTTGTCGACCATCTGGCTCAACACCGTGCAAAGCGCCGCTGAAACCAATATCATATAACTTTTCTACATCACGTGGATAATATACCTTTGGTGTGGCTGTGAAGGGTAATCTATAAGATTTTATATTAGTTTGTTCTTGAAAGTTTCGATACGTACATTGCGAATCAACAATTAAATCTACATTATTAATTTTACAAAAATTGAGTTTTTTATCTAACATTGTTTGTGGTTTATGAATCATACAAACAACTGGAATGTCTAGGGTGTCCAGTCCTTCAATTTTGTTGAAAAAAGCTTCATGGCTTTGTGCGAAATAACCGAGTCCAAAAATAATGCAGTCAACACCATCTTCTATTTGTTTCAGCACTTCATTAATATTAGTGGGTACACCTTGGAAAAGATAAATTTGCGCTAACAACCTTAATTCTCTAAATAAATCTCCATAATATTGATAAATGTGGTTATCGTTTACTACGTTACCAAAATCAATATATAGAATTTTCACTTCTGGTTATCCTTGACTCCCGGTGCATAATCTTGTAAGTGACGAAGTCCTCCTTGATCATGATATCCTTCATCAACTGTTTTAAAATCGTATATGTCATAGTCACAATGAATTTTTACAAACAAGCTGTTTAAAATATTATCACCCCAGCGGTATTTGTAAATGCCACCATATTTGTTTATTGCATTCATCCACTGCTTCCATTCAGGCGACTCAAATAATTCCATTTTAAAAACATATGAATCACCAGAAGGAAAGAAATGAAAATTGTGGTCGGCATTCGGGTCCACAAGCAAATCCTTCATCCACTGAGATTTCGGAGTAATATCGTAATGTTTAAGATAAACTTTAATAAAATTCCATAAATTAAAGCGAGTATCAAAATTTCCTTGATGTGGGACTTTTACATGCTGATCCACAACTTTAATGGCCCCAATCTTCTCATCGCGTTCTTCCATAACTTCAAAAAAATCATATGGCACATCTTTTAGAAAACATGATTCGTCATCAATGCTTAAGACATAATCAAATTCATGAAAATCCGTATTCGGGTACTTGTAAAAGTTTGTCATGAAGTGACACATGTGCAAGTATCCTTTTCTGTCAATGGAAAATTGTGTCCTTGAATACCACAAATCATTGCGATTATAGAATAACTCAGATTCTGGAACATGCTTAGGTGTTTCGTAAGGAATAGAACGGAAATGAACGTTCTCACTTGTAGCATCTCTGATTTCTTGTTGAAATTGTTTATCATCATAAATATCATCAAAATAATATATGTAAACAGGATAATCATGCTTATGGTTCCAGTGTTCCCAGAGTGATTCAACACAAGGTTTAATACATCTTTTTCTAGATGATAAAATATTAATACAAGCCTTAAGTTTGCTCACTTCATAACTCCTAAGCTATCTAAATCATACTTTTGCAGCCACTCAATATACTTCTCTAGTCCGTCTCTCAAACTATTTTCAGGCATAAATCCATAACTTTTAAGTTTGTCAATATTGCTTCTTAACTTGTGGACTTCGCCCGGGCGTGGATCAGCAAACACTATGTTTGATTTTGAGCCACAGATATCAATAATAGTCTTGCCAATATCAATAATTTTATGGTCGACGCCGAAGCCTGTGTTTACAATTTCGCCGGCTGGCCAGTTTTCAGAAAGTAAATACCCTTCAATAGCATCGTCAATATACTGGTAATCTCTGGTTTGTTCACCATCACCATAAATAATCAATGGTTTATTATCTAATGCTCTACGACAAAAAATTGATATTACTGAGCCATATCCTGATGATTTTTGTCGAGGTCCGAAAGTGTTAAAATTTCTTATAACGCGGACATTGGAGCCGTATGTATAATAGTAAGAGATACAGAGTGCTTCCGCAGCTACTTTTGATGCTGCGTAAGGGGACTGTGGATTCAGAGCAGATGTTTCTGAATGGGCGCCGGGAGACTCACCATATACTTCTGCAGAAGATGCTAAAGTCATGGAGATATTTTTATTTTGAGTACATATCTCCAATAAATTTCTAGTACCTTGTAAATTAATCTCCATTGTTTCATCCGGCCTAATAATTGACTTCTCAACATGGATTTGAGCAGCTAGGTGATGAATATGATCACAATCTTTAGCTAATTCCTTAATTCTGTCAAAATTGAGGATATCTTCTTCAACAAAATAAAAATTCTTACTGTTGAATAACCCTCTAATGTTATTAAGATTTCCATTGTAAAAATTATCAACGCAAGTAACGTGATGTCCAGCATCTAGTAATTGTTTACAGAGGTGAGAACCAATAAATCCGGCCCCACCAGTAACTAAATATTTTTTCATTTTTTCACTCATAATTTGTCTCCTATTGAATTAATTATATCAAACATAAGTTTATTTTTGTATGTGTTTATTTGAGGTCTATTACGTCTATAATCCGAAATATTTCTTCGTTTGTCAATTCTGGATAGATTGGTAATGCCAGCACTTGGGAACATACTTTTTCAGTTGTAGGAAAATCTCCTTTTTTATATCCCAAAGGTATCATGCAATCTTGCGTATGTATCGGATAGGGATAATAAATATTATGCCCAATTTTAGCTTTTTTCAATCTTTTGACAAGATTATCTCTTTTTTCAGTTTTAATCACATATTGATTAAAAACATGATATCCATTTGGATCTATATATGGTGCTATTGGTCCATTCATCCATGCATTAGAGTATTTTTCAAAATTAGAATTGTACTTCCAAGCATTTTCAAGTCTCTGTTGTGACCAAGACTTAATATATCTTAATTTAACATTTAAAATACCAGCCTGAAGTGTATCTAGCCTAAAGTTTCCGCCGATATGATCAGAATTATATGGGTTTTTCATGTCAATTCCATGTTGTCTAGTCATTATCATTTTGTCACGCAATTTTTTGCTATTGGTTGTTACCATTCCCCCATCACCATAAGCACCTAAATTTTTAGCAGGAAAGAAGCTAAAGCAACCTAAATCACCCATACTTCCCGCTCTTTGTTTTTTCCATTCAGCACCGACTGCTTGAGCAGCGTCTTCTATAACTTTTAAGTTATATTTTTTAGCAATTTTATTTATTTCTGTCATGTTTGCGCATTGGCCAAACAAGTGAACAGGAATTATAGCTTTGGTATTCTTGGTTATTACGTTTTCTATTTTTGAGGTATCAATATTGAAAGTTCTTTCATCAATATCAACAAAAACAGGCTTACCGCCAAGCCTAATAATAGATTCTACTGTGGCAACAAATGTAAAGGGTGTCGTAATAACTTCATCGCCGCAGCCAATACCAAGTGCTATCAACGCCATTAATAAAGCATCAGTACCAGAACTACAGCCAACAGCATATTTTGTGCCACAAAACTCAGCAAAGTTTTTTTCAAAATTATCCACAACAGGACCGCTGACAAATTGCTGAGATTCCATAATTGACATGACAACTGGTACAATTTCATGTTTGATTAAATCGTATTGTCTTGTCAGATCAAGAAGTTTAATTTCATTACTCATCTTTCACACCATTGATAAAATTATAATACTTTTTACTTACTGACAACATATCATATTCAGTATTAGCGTGCCATAAGTTTTTGGTTTTTTTTGTAAAATCAAGCTCTGGTGGTTTATATAATTCTAGCGGGGTAAAGTCCCAATCATCTTCTTGGATAATTGTAGCAGTTTCACCAGCTATTTCCCTTGTCCCACCGGAGCTTGAGCAGATAATTTGACACCCACAGGCCATGGCGTCAACTACAACGTTTGGGCAGTGATCCAACCAAGCTAAATGAATAAAATATTTTGATGCTTTATATAATCCAAAAAGTTTTTCAGTGGTAAGTTCTCCAACATAATGAATACGTTCGTGCTCAAACTTATTATCAACTTTGCCAGCTATTATTAGTCCGTCGTTCGGTCCAGCGTGCTCTATGAAATATCTAATATTTTCACTCAGCCTTTTATGCGGGCGCCATGATGATGCGCAAGACCAAATGTTTTCATATTTGTCAATTTTTATTTTTTCTACGGAATTAATTAAATTAATATCAGCACCATTATGAATAATGGCATAATTATTATGAGGTCCAAAATAATTAAAAGTTAATTCTTTATTAAATTGAGACTGAAAAATTACACCTTTAGATAAATCATACGTTCTTTTAATATTTGAGTTTTGCGCTTCGTAATCAAATTCGCTGTTAAAGTATATGCCATCGAGCCGTTGAAATAGGGGGGCATTGTATGTGGTCCTACCAGACTCTATAAAACAAAGGTAGGCATCTGGCTCAGGGTTTTTACTAAACGAAACCCCTAAAGATGGCATATACTTAAACAGCTTCTGTCCAAACGAATTTGGTCCAGAATTTGAATTTAAATTAACATTTTCTAAAACTAGTTTCAAGCTAATCTCTGATATGGTTTTTTTGCTCTTACTTCTTGAGCAGTCTGAAATTGTTCTTCTTGCTTTGTTTTATCAACATTTAGCGGATTAACTCTATTGTACACATGCATAACTTCAGAAATATACTTTGCACGTGGGCCGGCCATCTCAAGCAATGGTAACATAATTGCTTGGTCATATGCTACCTTGTAATAACCATTATCATTTTGTAAATCATTTTGGTCTATCTTGTCCCAAAGTTTATATTTAAAAGTTCTAAGATGGGAAGCTCGCCATTGATCTTGCCTATACGAGTTGTTATCAATCACGCTTTGAGGGTATGCTGACGGCTCTACACCCTTGGTACCATTGGGAGAGTACACATAGCTGCCGTAAGTCATAAGGCAGTCAGACGAATTATACACCTTCTCAAGATGACTAAGAGTGTTGTTTGATGGAAGCCAATCATCGCCATCCAAGAGGATAATAATATCTTCATCATCAATATCTTCGATACTATCGATTGTCTCAGCAATATTTTGCAAAGCATATTTCTTATCTAAATTTTGTATTAACTTGAATCTTTTATCAGAAGCAGTAGATAAGCCAGCTATAGTGGCACTACGATCAGTAGAACAATCATCAATCATATAACAAACAAAATTATCATTAATTTGTCTTTTTAAACTGTATAGGGTTCTACCAATATAACCTTCGGTATTATAGAAAGGAGTAATAATTCTAAATGTTTGGCTTGGGTTTTGCTTTTTAGTATTTGGTACTTCTAAGTTCCATGAGTCTTCAACAATGCTCCAAAAAGTTTCTGGCCGGTCATACATGTATGACAAGCAAGACTCAGCAGTTTCAAACCATTTTTCATCTTTATGTTGAACATTTTCGTTTAGTATAAGTTCACAATCTAATATTTTTGCTTCAATTGTAAATCTTGGGCAAGTATCACCGCCTTTAGGCATGAATATGATGCCTTTAGAAGTAGATAATTTATCTAGAACTTTTTTATATTCCAAGCCACCGACTAATTCATATTCTAAATTGTTTTGTTTCGCATAGATAATACAATCTTGAGTACCTTTAATCCATGAATTAGAATCAATTATCAAATACTTATTATTTTTTGATTTACCTCTAAGACTACTCAGATAGTTTAAAGTTTGATGCTGAAAAAGTGAACTTAAAACAAAATTGTTGGATTCCTCAAGAAATGGAAAATTAGTTATATATCTTTGTTTTTGTTGCTCACTCATCCACATTACAGATTTGGCATGTGTCATGAACATAGTTACAGCTTTCGCTAATTGTCCTTTTTCGCAGTTACAAGCACCTTCTTCAACAACATGTTTTTCAGGTGACCGATACTTACAAAATTTATAATCATATTCAATAACCGTATATGATAAGTTTTTAATAGCATATACAATACAGTCAAGACTAACTTGTGTAAAGTTACCGAACACCCAATGAGCATGCTTATATTGTTTCATCATATCTATATTTAAATTTTGTGAATTAATTTGACCTGTAGGCATTAAACAAGTTTCAATCAGTGTTTGAATAGAAAGCTCACCGCCGCCAACATAGTCTTTAATGAATAAATCAGAAACAAATATTACCATTTTACAATGCCTCAGCAAACAACTTTTCGATTTCGTCCATATTATTAGCTGCTAAGTTTTCAGGAGCTTGCTCTTCAACAAGGCTAACAAACTTTTCATACATTTTTTCTTTACTAAATCTTTCTTTAAGTTCAGAAGCGTAATCGGTGGCATCCATTTTATTTTTAGATACAATATCGTTATAGCACTGTCTCATTTGTTGCTTGGCCGATTGTTCACGCGGGAAAGACCACATAGCATCAGGAACAACAACATTTTCCCACAGTACATGCTCGGGAACTTTTCGAATATCATACGAGACATTGTAAAAACGTTCATTTTTATTTTCATCAACTAAGAAATCAAGTTGTCCGGACCACCCAGTACAAACAATTGGCAGACCACTATATGCAGCCTCGAACAGAGGAAGTCCGAAACCTTCTCCGTGAGCAAATGAAATACAAGCATTAATTTTTGGGTCTTTGTAGAGAGCATGCATCTCTTCTTCACTCATATCTCCGTGTAAAAGATAAATTTTACATTTCATATCTGGATATTTTGCCCTTAATTGGCTCTTTAGTCTGTCAAGAATGGCTGTTCTGTCCATGATTGAATTTTTTGTAATGTTTGTCTTGATAACAAGCCCAACGTCTTCATTGTGAAATTCTTCAACAAACCAATTAAGAGTGGCGTCCATATTTTTTCTTGGGCCCCACTGAGCAACACATAGAAAATTAACGTCGTTTTGTAAATTAAGGTTCAAGGGCTCTACATAATCATAATCCTTAACAGCGTAATTAACAAAATCAATTGGCTTATCAAGCTTTAAGATTGCTGGTTGACCGTTTATTTCTCCAGAGTAAGTGGTATTTTTAAAAGCGTGTGTAGAAAAACTAGAAACTACAATAACAGAATTAACAACTTCGTTTATTTTTTGTAACCATTCTGCGGATACAACAGTGGTTTCAATACCAGCTGTATAACCGATATCAACAGTTGCCATTTTTTCAAACTCGTTAGGTATTGTTACCTGCAGTGACATGTCAAAAGAGCCGCCTTGTTGAATATATTCTACTGTTTTCTTAATACATGAATCAATGAAAAGTCTCTCTTCAGTTTGTTCAGAAATCCATGAAGTTCTACCCCACTGAAGTGGCTGAATGTAAATATCATAAAGGTCTTGGCGAGACATCAAAGAGCGTAAAGCAAATCTTGCTTGCTCTCCATAACCACTTCTAGTTAAAACAGGTCCTTTTAAAATAATTTTCTTTTTCATGCTACCTCCAGTAATACCCATGGGTTGAAATTTTTTCTATTTTCCCATGAGCCGTGTTTTTCAATAAATTCATCCATAATTTTAACCCATTGTTTTTCATAATTTTCAAAATTGTAATTTTCAAGAACATGATTGCGGCCGGCGTCAGCCATGGCAGAATAACGCTTCTTTGTTAATTTTAAAGCTTTATTGAGGCAATCTTCAAAATCCTGTTGAGAAATTCTATCTTCATAAATATAAGGAACCTGCAAAGAACCAATTACAGCTTTACTGCTAGGTTGTATACCCCAGCCAAACCATTCTTTACCATTGGTTACCTGCTCCTGTAAACCACCTGTCATATTAACAATGATTGGTGTTCCACATGATAATGATTCAAGCGTGGCCAAACCGAAGCCCTCGGCATCTGATATATTTATCGTATAATCACTTGCTCTATACAGATCTGCCAGTTCTTCAGGGCTTACTTTGTTTGTTGAAACTAAAATTTGCCCATCTTCAGCATTTAAGTGAGTAATTAAATGTGGCAAATCTTGCCCGTGAGGGTCTCTTGCATCAGTGTGCATAAGCAAAGTTGCTTTATCGTGACCTACCTTATCAAGCCACTCCTTAAACCACCAAAGAACAGTGCCGCTTTGTTTTCTTCTTGCATTTCTATTGTTCCAAAAGAAAATTTTCTTATTTTTATTATTCTCATTAGATTTAGAAACTATGTGTCCCTTCACCTCTTCCAATCTTGATAATTCTTCAGGGGTAGAGGCAGGTTTAAATATGTTTGAATGGACTGCATGTGGCAAGTAACAAGAGTCGACATCTGGAGCAACATTTTGTAAAATCTCATGTGTTACTTTAGAAATGCAAACAACCATATCATTAGAATTGTAATATTTTGCATTAAATTGTGGATAAGGAAAATTATCCCACACATGGTAATACATCATTGGTACATTAGCACGAATTTCATTTTCAATTTCCCAAAGCCATTCGTAAAAACGCGGGTCGGTCATAAACCATAAAGCATCTGGCTTTTCTCTTTGTAAAAGAGAACGAATTTGCTCATGATTACCATAACCATCGACTGGAAAAATAATCCAATCATCACCCCATCCTTCAACTTTGGTAGGGCGATAATCATGGTGCTTAATAGCACCACCAAGGCATAAAAACTGATACCTACCAGTTTTTAAAAGCGCCTCAATCATATATTTTGTTTGTGTGCCGACACCAGAAGGTGAGAGCGGATGGTCTGATAAGACCAGAATTTTCTTTTTTGTCATTTATACCTCAAGGACAGTGTTCTGTGTTATAAAACTTGCATCCGTAGCCACCGGTGCAAGACAAACGATTCTTAATGTATCGTTTATTTTTAATATTATACAATGCAGTGTTTAAAAGTTTAAGCGCATTTTTTGTTTTTATGTTTCCGCTTGTTACTCTGAAAAACTCCACATTGTTATTTTTAGCTGTACGTTTAAGTAGTGCAAAATGTGTTTCTACGTTTTTTGGGTCAACATTCATTTTTTGACAAAAGAAATGTTTGTAAAGTGTTAGTTGATATGAAATCATTGGGTCGGAGCGTTTTTTAGCATCCCAGCCCCATGAGCATGTTTTCCAATCAAAAATATGAACTTTGCCATCTGGAGTGGCCACAATTGCATCAATAAAACCTTTGAAGTTGTAATCTTCTTCATCAATAGGTTCAAACAACGGCATCTCTACAGCCATTACCTCAAATTCGTCAAAATAATTATTTAATGCATCTTCGATTTCAGGGATAATTTTTTTACCTTGACCGATCATATCAAGCACTAATTTTTTATTGACATCATGCTCTTCATCAAGAGCAGAAATATTCTTTTTTAATTCATCAACAAAAAAATCATCATTGACTTCTTCATTCAACAATTTTTTTTCACACACTGAATGGATCGCAGAACCAAAGGCAGTGTACTCGTTACCCGTGAATCCATCAATTTTGTCTACGCGGGTAATCTTATGGTAAAACGGACAGAACTTCCAATCTTTTAATTCGGAATAAGATATATGTGGCATTTATGACTCTCGTTAAATACTAACTTAACATGCTATAGTTTAATTGTCAAGCGATTCAACGTTATTAATTTTTTCAAGCTTGCTGTACAGCTCAGGTGATACATTTTTAAGATATGTATGTTCGTTTGGATGTAGGTAGAATTCTGTAAATCCTGTAGCAAAATACTCTCGTAGAGAAGTCGGAGAATATGGACTAACAAATAATCCATTTACTATGTTTGATAATTTAGCGTATCCCACATCTTTGTATAAAAATTGATCGAATTCATAATCGTATTCAGTTTGTTGAAATAATTTTTTTGGTGCTTTAAAATTATTACTCCACAACAAGTTATACAAATGCATTCTTTTGTTCAAAAATTCATCTTTAATTTTTGAATCTGCGTATATTTCATAGCCATAAGCCACTTCAGCTGCGTGGGCAGTTTCGTGAATTAAATCATCTAAAAGATCATTTTCATCATCTTGAATATTTGATACATGGATTGCACCGTCTTTGTAAAAAGCATTTATATTACGCTCTTCAAACTCATTAAAATGTCCAACGATAATCATCTCAACTTCACTCAGTAATTGTGTTGGTATCAGAGACTCCAACTTGGAAATTATCTTTTCAACATCAATAGCATCATTATATAAATGATCTTTAAAATAAACATGAATACCAGTAGAGGTATAAAAATTACTTACTTGTTCATTCACTCGTTTCTGGGAATTCTTTATGTAATCCTTGAGCATCATCCAATCCTTGTTTATATCCTCTTAAATAGTTTTCTTCAGCATAAGCGAAAGCAAACTCTGGAAAATCAACCGCTAAAACTTCTGCTATCATGTTAACAGTAACGTCTTCTTGTTCTAATTTCGTACCTACGTACTCAACTAAATATTCTTTAAGTTTAGTGTCGTTACTGACTGTCATGGAAAGCATGGGGTTGGTGTGAATTTGTTCTTCAGTTATTACTTTTTCGTTATCCATTATAATATCCTTATAGTTATAAAACTTTTGACGCTAATGTGGCCAATTCAGATCGCTCACCTTTTCTAAATGTTACATGACCAGAAATATGATAATCTTTAAAACTCTCAACAGCATGCGCTAAGCCATTTGAAGTTTCATTTACATATACATTATCAATTTGTTCAATATCTCCAGTTAGCACTATTTTGGTTCCTTCTCCGATACGAGTTATTATAGTCTTGATTTCGTGTTTTGTTAAATTTTGTGCTTCA
>Ga0115012_10001160_pt1 | contig 15232 bp, 6 predicted proteins | sample TroAtlMetagenome_FD_88706 | JGI IMG/M metagenome (GOLD analysis project Ga0115012, IMG submission 88706) | Marine eukaryotic phytoplankton communities from Atlantic Ocean - Tropical Atlantic ANT10 Metagenome | ecosystem: Environmental > Aquatic > Marine > Oceanic | place: Tropical Atlantic Ocean...
GGAGGGGTGGCTACCATCGCCCTGAAAATGGCACACGCTGCTGGCGCACGAGTCTTTGTCAGTTCGTCCTGCGAACACAAGATCTCCCAAGCTATCACGCTCGGGGCCTCATCCGGGGCAAACTACACAAATGAAAAATGGTCCGATGCGTTTCTCTCTGAGCACGGGCGCGTAGACATGATCCTCGATGGGGCCGCTGGAGAACATTTCGGCGACCTCCTTCCTCTGGTCCGGCCCGGAGGACGCGTAGTAAGCTACGGGGGAACTGCCGGGCCATCAGTGGCCTTCCCTGTTCGCTACCATTTCTGGAATCAGCTTCAGCTCATCGGGTCTACGATGGGATCACCCTCCGACTTCGCAGAGATGATTTCTTTTGTGAAAACGCACGAGCTGAAACCGGTGATCCACTCCATTTCAGCACTCGCTGAGGGCGCCTCTCTCATTTCCTCGATGGAAACATCCGGGCAATTCGGAAAGCTCGTCATGGAGATCTCCTGATCCCCCTGGGCCAGAGAGTCCACGTATCCTCAATCCAGCCCCGGCAACCCGTCGTCTCCGAGGAGACCCAACACCCCGGGCGTAAGGTCCAGCCCATGTCCGAAAGGAGTCTCCCCAAGCGACCTCGTGGAGACCGCACCGCTCTCAATCCGCAGGGACGCGTAGCCCTCAGGGCGCATTTCATAAAGGTCCGGATGCCTCCCACGCACCATTTCCTGCAGTTCGCTGGGATACATGCTCAGCCCCGCAAAGTAATGGTGCCCATTGCGCTCCACATCCTCGACTCCAAGAACTGACATTACTGCGAGGTCATTGAGCAGGGCCACCGGACCTACGTTGGCAAGGTCTTCTCCGCTCATCAGCCAAGGGCCCTCTTCCGGATGATGCCGACGATGCCACTCGATCAGGCACCGATTGGCGAGTCCCTTGATCACTCCCTTGCAGTTCTTGTGACTGGTCCCTCGGTAACCTAACGCAATGGCTCTCCTCAGGCAGCTCAGTTCGCCGTCCGACTCGTCGATGATCATGGGCGGCGCCCCGACCCAGGCCGCCAACTCATCCTTAACCCCCTCCTCGAGGGCTACGTCACGATGCAGGGGTTGCTCGACAAAGAGCAGCCTGTTGTTCTCGAACAGGATGGCGAGATCTGGATCCGCCTGATACGTTTCCCAATGGGTCCGGAAAGTCTCGATGTTCTGGTATTGTTCGTTGCCATCGAGGGTATAACGGAAGCCCGGACTCGCTTCCGAGATCACCGCCGCCACAGCACGCAGACGCGGAACGTCGACTTTAAGATTGCCGCAGATCTTTATCTTGAAATGGGTGAGCCCGTATTGCACCGCGGCATCGAGCAGAGCGTGAGGCAATCCATCGCTAATGCGTTCTCCCTCTGGGATATCCCCCACCCGCAGAGGGTCGCCAAGTCCCACCGTATGTCGGGCGATAATGGATTCCCCCGGGGCAGGCAGCCAGTCACTGGGCTCTGTGCCGGCCAGCTCGGGATGAATCCTCCCGAGGTCGATTCCCAGAGCATTCGAATGCACCGCATCCACAAAACTCAGCCCCGCACTACGACAGAACCCATCAATGAGCATTCTCTCGACAAACGATGTTCCCAGGTGAGCCAGCAGCGGAGGGCACCCCTGTTCCTGCGCCCAACAGTCCTGCTGCTCGTAAAGGGAGTGCCAGGCAGAAAAGACGGAATCGTAGGTGGAGTTGTTCGCAAGATCCGCCGTATTCCGGATGCTCTCTACCATGGCAGGTAGATCTTCCTCGAAACGAGTCTCTGGATCCTTGGTGAACCATTTGGGAGGAAGTCCCTCCGAGGCAAGACCCAGCCATCCAGCCCCCTGAGACTGTCCCTCCATCACCCCAAACACGTGTGGCAGCTCGGTCATCGAGGCTATCCCATACTGAAAGGGAAACCGGGTTTGCATCCAACGCGTGCGAAACGAAACAGAGCGGACCCTGAAGGAAGAGGACATGTCTGCCACTACTGAAACCGAGATTCCAGAACCACACAAGCCCCAGCTGTGACAGTCTCATTCTGCTGGCGTAAGTTTTGCATCGACACCCTGAGGCGTTCTCCATTGTTATGAAGAGATCTTGAGGAGGAGCTGGCTTCTAACCGTTATTTTCCTGATCGCCCTGGTTCTCGGACCAGGGCCCGGAGCAGCGATGATTGATGGCACAAGTGAGTCTCCCAATATCTGGTTCGGAATACCCGCCCTCTACCTCTGGGTGGTCTTCTGGTTCCTCGTAATGGTAACCTGTATACTCGCTGCCGCTCTGACGTTGTGGAAGGACTCCGACTAGAATCATTTAGGTCAGGATTTCTGGCTACTACGGAGGCACCCCTCAGCCTGGGGACATGGCCCTATATCGTCCTTGCATTTTATCTGGTGGGGCTGCTCTCACTCGGAGTGGTCAGCCTCCTCCGCAGCCGGCGTGCCACGAGCGCCGAAACGGATTACTACCTCGCGGGTCGAGGCCAGGGCGTGATCGTGACTTCTCTCACCATCATGGCGACGTTCTTCTCAAGCTTCGCCATCCTTACTTTCCCAGGCTGGATATACGAAGGAGGCATCGCACCCATGCTTTATGCTCTCAACCTTCCGGTGGCAGCCGTCGCAATCTACCTGCTTGGAAATCGTATCCGGCGGATTGGCCGGAAACGTGGCTACATCACCCCCGCAGACATGGTGACCGACTACTACGGAGACTCTCCTGCTCTCCGTATCATAATCGCTCTTACCGGAGCTCTTTACGTTATTCCCTACGTCGTCATCCAGATCAAGGGAGGCGGCCTGCTCGCTGATGGCCTCTTTCAGGAAATCGAGCATCTCTCCATTTTTGGCTGGCAAATTACAATGGAGGATGCCGGGGTGGCAGCCCTCTCCCTCGTTACGATGATCTACGTGATCATCGGCGGAATGCGGTCGGTCGCGTGGACTGATGTCATGCAGGGAATTATTCTGCTGAGTGCCATGGTTCTGTCCGGAGTAGCCGTCATTTATGCTCTTGAGGGTCCGTCCAACTTCTTTGCCCGGGTTTCCTCGGAACTCGACGGGAGCCTCCTCACCGTTCCGGACCCGGGGGACACCAATCCCCACAACGTCTGGAAAATCCTCACGTTCTGCGCTTTTGCATCGTTAGCGAGCATTATTCAGCCTGCCCAGTGGATGCGTTTTTATGCCGCCCGCGACTCCAAAACCCTGCGTCGAGCAGCCATCGCTTTCTCCACCATTCTCCCCGTGTGCTTCATCTTTGGAGTCTTCCTCGTCGGCCTCGGCGGCCGGGTTCTCTACCAACCAGAAATGATTGATGGCGTAGTTCACCTCCCGGACGGATCAAAGACGGATCAGGTTCTAATTCATGTTATTCAGGATTACTTCCCTGAAATGTTCGGCACCATTGGACTTGTCCTCGTCTCACTGATCCTCGTGGCGGTCATGGCGGCATCAATGTCTACTGCTGACTCAAACCTTCATGCCGTGAGCGCGATCGTGACTCGAGACCTTTATCACCCATATAGGAAAAAGTCCTCAGAACGGGAGCGGACTTGGATCGGCCGGCTGGTCATCATCATGGCCACTATTGCGGCCGCAACCATCACATTTGCCGGTAAGGACCTGCGAGGGCTTCTCGATACCATCACTGCTTTCTTCTTCCTCGCCATGGCCTTCTCAGCCCAGCTCGTTCCCATCACCTTCGACATGATTTTCCTGCGCCGTGGGAGCCGGTGGGGCGCAATCGCAGGTCTTGCCGCTGGCCTGCTGACCGTCTGTCTCTTCCCGCCCCTCGGGCAGCTTTTACTTGGAGGCGAAGGCTGGGTCCTTAAAGGAACCACAACCCTCAAGGGTCTTCTTGATGTGGGCTTGTGCGGCATCATTGTGAATGTCGCGGTATTTACTCTGGTCAGCTTCTTCAGCCCCCGGCCGGAGAAGAGTCACCGGGAGGCATTTGCGCGCGACCTTAAGGAAGTATCGTAACTTGCAAGTTCATGCGGTCCGCTCAAGACTTACTCCTCAGGCAGCAATCCACTGGTCAACATGAACACTATCACTCCCCTGCCCGAGAATCCGGGCATCCTGACTACCACGGTAGGATCGTATCCCGTCCCCGACTGGTTGAGCGCGCTTCCATCTGAGCAAGCTGTCACCGATGCCACGAGGGTCATCTTTGACACCCAGCGACAGGCCGGGATCGACCTCCCCACAGATGGGGAGCTCTACCGCTTCGACATCAACCACCCCGACACCAACGGAATGATCGAGTATTTCGTTGCACCGATGGGCGGCTGTGACACCTCCATTGGACGGAAAGACGCAGAGGCTTTCCGCTCCATGCACAGCATGGGTTTCCGGGCGAAACCTGCCGCTGTGGTCCGCGAGGCACTTCATGGAGGTGGCCTCAACCTGATCGAGGACTGCCAGCGAGCGGCCAGGGTTGCCGGTGGCCCATTCAAGTTCACCGTCACCAGCCCCTATATGCTGGCCCGTACTCTTCTGGACCAGCATTACAATGACTTTACGGCCCTGACTCTCGCCCTCGCAGACGTCATGGCCGAACAGGTTTCGGGGTGCCCGTGCTCCTGCCTGCAGGTAGATGAGGCCAACATTCCCGGTAATCCGTCTGATGGACCACTTGCGGCCAAGGCTATCAACAAGGTTCTCGATGCCTTTGAGGGACCTACTGCCGTCCACTTCTGCTTCGGCAACTATGGAGGTCAGACCATTCAAGCTGGTGCGTGGCAGCCCCTCCTGGAGTTCCTGAACTCCCTGCACGCCGACCACCTCGTCCTCGAACTTGCCCATCGCCCCAAGGATGACCTCCAGGCTCTCAAGGAACTCGACCAGGCAGTCGGCATTGGTTTGGGAGTGGTCGACATCAAGGTCAACGCAGTAGAAACCGCAGAAGATATCGCGCGATCGATCGAGGAGGCCGAAAAGGTGATCGGGGCCGGACGGGTCCAGTATATTCATCCCGATTGCGGGTTCTGGATGCTCAAGCGCTCGGTAGCTGATCGTAAGATCGCGGCCCTCGCAATGGGAAGGGATCTCTACCTTGGCAAGTAACTACCATGCGCGTCTTGCTTCTTATTCTCGCTTACGGCCTCGCCCTGTCCTCAGGCGTCATCGCGAAGAATTCCGGGAAAGAGGCCAAGCCCAATTTCCTCTTTCTCCTGGTCGACGACCTTGGCTGGGCTGATCTTGCCTGTTATGGGTCAACCTTCCACGAAACCCCACACCTTGACCGTCTGGCCAGAGAGGGCGTCCGTTTCACCGATGCCTATACGGCAGCATCAATATGCTCACCAACCCGGGCCTCCCTCATGACCGGCAAGCATCCGGTCAGGGTCAACATCACTGATTGGATTCCCGGGAGCAGCGGAAAGGGTCGCAGATTAAAAACCCCTTCGGACGATCACCATCTCCCACTGGAAGAGGTCACAATCGCCGAGGCCTTGAAAGAGGGGGGATACTCTACTTTCTATACCGGCAAATGGCATCTGGGAGGCACCCAGTTCAGCCCCGACAAACAGGGATTCGAGATGTATTACGATCCCCACGAGAATCCCTCCAAGGGTTCCCCGGGGAATGGCACTACCACTGGCAGGAAACACGGCACAATCGACCTCACCCGAGAGACAAAAAAGTTCATCACTGAAAGCAAGAATGCGCCGTTCCTTGCCTTCCTCTCTTATTACGACATCCACACCCCCATCATTCCAGAGAACAAATATCATGCCCATTACCGGGATAAAGCCGCACAGCTCGGCCCCTCTCCAAAACCAATCAGGGAGCATGATGGTCGGAGTCGGCCTCGTCAGGACAACGCGGCCCTCGCAACCATGGTCCAATCTGTCGATGATTCGGTCGGGTCGCTTGTTACGCACCTCGCCTCGCAGGGCATTCTGGAAAACACGTATGTTTTCTTCTTCTCGGACAATGGAGGTCTCGCCACCAAACAAGGTGTAGGCCCGGGATGTAACCTCCCATTGCGTGCCAGCAAAGGATGGCTTTACGAGGGAGGAATCCGTGTTCCTTTGATTGTAAGAATGCCAAACCGGAGAAGTGCAGGACTGAAGCTTAGCACTCCTGTGCTTAGCACCGATATTTATCCCACTCTTCTCTCACTTGCCGGTCTTCCCCTCCGCCCAGAACAGCACATGGACGGCCAGAGTTTTGTCGGCCTTATGAATGGAGAGGTTAAGGACAGCGCATCCCGCACGCTTTACTGGCATTACCCCCACTACCACGGATCCATGTGGACTCCAGGGGCCGCAATACGAAAGGGCGACTGGAAGCTCGTCCAGTTCTACCACTTCGACAAACTTGAGCTTTATAATCTCCGGGAGGACCTTGGGGAATCGAGAGACCTGTCCGCGGCTCGCCCGGAGGTTACCCGAACCCTGCTTGCAGACTTACTGAAATGGCAGGAGAGACTTGGCGCCTCCATACCCATTGTCAGGGAGGCAAAGTGATCTACTGGGAATCTTCGTAGACGCGCAGGAAGAGTTGCTGCTCGTTAACCAGGCCGGGAGGCACCCTTACCGTGATAGGTGACTCGGTAATGCCTGCCGCCAGCACTTCAGGCAAAATGTTCACCTGCGGGGTTATCGCAGCAAGATCAGTTGCCGTTCCGAGCTCAATCAGGAACGGCCCGGGAATCGTTGCTTCCCATGCCACGGTAAACTCGTTTCGTTCCTGGTCGTAGCTGATACCGGTAATTTGAATAGGGGACGACCCGCCACCACCGCCGCCGCCACCGCCACCGCCACCGCCGACGGGGCTCCCGACCTCAAGGCGATACCAGTCAAAGCCACCAGCAGAAAGGGCTCCAGTCTCAAGACCGTTGGGGTGAGTAAGCGTGTAGGAGCCACCTGCGCCTCCGAGGTCTACCACTCCGAAGTCAACAGCATCAAACTGCGTGTTGTAGGAACCTACCGCCAAAAAGTAAAAGCCCTCCGCCAAACCCGTCGGAAAATCCAGCTGACTCTGGAGAACCCCGCCAGCATCGTCGTTGTTAATCACAAGGTTTCCGTCCGCATCATAGAGACCCAGCTCCGTATCAATGGTCGTTCCTGTAAAAGTGTTCAATTCAAACGGGGCGAATGCATCAGCTACCTTGCCGATGTCCTGAAAATTCGACGGTCCGTTATCCACAAATCCCTCAATTTGAAACACAAACCAGACCGTCTCGGAGACCTCTTCCCCCGGCGACGTCCTCGTGATCTCCGTTCCAAGGCCACCGATCGCGTCGGGATCTGTAATGTTCGCAGTATGGTTAAAGACGACGCTTCCGGTAGCGCCTCCGACACCGGTCACAGGCCCAGCTTCAAAAATGGCACCGGCACCAGCGACCACTGCTATGTAACCTCCCGCGGCGAGGCCATCAGGGAAGGCAATCCTGCTCTGGGTCCCATCCCCAAGTCCCCCATCTTCAGGGTCGTTATCGTTCTCCTGAATCAGCTCTCCCGTATCGCTGGAGAAAATAGCAAGCTGAGTATCAAAATCTGAGCCAAAGGTGTCAAAGCTGAGGGGTGTCAACTCTGTCCCTATCAACCCCAAGTCAACACTCACCTCATCCGGGAAGAGGGCAGGAAGCACTTCTATATCCATCGAGAATGTTGAGTCCTGCTCAATCGGGGTCGTATCGGAGCCGCTGTAGGATTCCACAACGAAGTAGTAGGTTCCCGGTCGGAGGGTAACGGTTTCGGTAGCGGGATCCACTCCGTCCATGAACGCATACCAAATCCCTTCGGTTGCCACGTTTTTTCCTGGCACGAGGTCGGGGTCGGTGGTGAGGCCCTCCAACAGGAAGAAATCAGGGTCACCCTCCGCGTCATTGAGATTGGGAATAAAATTGATGACCGAGGGAGCGTCGAGGGTGAACTGATGAACCAGCTCATTGCCCCAACTCAAAGTCTCGTTGATATTGAACAGCACTAGAGCGTTTTCGGATCCTCTGATGTTGTCGGCATTGTTGTTTCCGCCAATGGTAATTTTCTCTTCCGGATTCAGCGGATTATCTGTGACAAACTCCGCTGTTGTGCCGGAAATGGTCGTAATCCCTTCAGGGAGTGATCCAAGGTCTAGATCAACCTCGTAATCGGCTTGGGTCGGGAGCGTTGGCATAATCAGCGCCGCTAGGAGCGCAGCCGAAGTTCGGGGGGAAACAGTCATGGTCGATACTTTTGGTGGAGCAGAATTGATTCCAACTTGGCCCCGCCCTACCAATCAAGCAAGGAGACTTTTATCCGTAGTGCTTAACTATATCGTTAACATGATAGATTAACGTAGCGGAAGATAGGCGCCTACTTCCCAATATTGTGAACAGAATTGTGAATTTCTCGCACTACCTCTGCTCCTCCCACCCCTCTTGTTTTGCAGCGGATTGACATTCCCCAGGTAGGCATCAGGTCAGGAACCTCAAGAGTCACGACCCGGCCGTCGTCACTCAGCGCCACCCCCGTAACCTGCCAGCGCCGTTGGTTGTAATGCCGGGAACCATAATTTCTGGTCCGCTTGAGATCCCAGGCCTCAATCTCCCAATTTCCGGTCTTCTCTGCGGACTCCCGATCAAGAGGATCACTGAATGACACCCGCAACTGGCGTGGAGCGGTTTCGAGACCGACGGGCGCATAGGCAGGTTTTCCAGTTGCCCGCACCCGGTAGAATCCTCCCGGCTGCTGCTGACTACCGGCCCACGCAAACATTCCGCACGCATACAATTGACCATCCCCCGAATGAAAACGCCCACGCATTACACCCGTAGGTAATTTTTCAAATGGCAACTGGCACATCCCTCCCTGAACCTGGCCGTCGACTTTCTCATGAGGAACGACATAAATCTTACCATAACCGTAGGACAGATTAAGAAGAGAGCCACGCAGAGACTTCCAGGCAGAGTCCTCTGGCACCCAGAGTAATTCTGCCGGTGAACGGTCAAACTGATTTGTGATCCAGCACAGAGGCGGAGTCATGGCCGAGTCGGAGGAATCGGTGATTCCATGGTAGCCGAACATATTTCCGTAGAAATCTTCTTCTCCTGTTCCTTCAACCCAGTTGATCCGGTTCTTGGGATTCCAGTGGCCTTCCTGGTCGGTTACAATAAAGCTTCCATCCGGGTTCAGGCAAACCCCGTTGGCTGCCCGGAATCCCGTTGCGAGGATATCCGTACGGCTGCCGTCTTTCTTCACTCTGAGCAAGGTTCCATGGTGGGGCACCACTGCGGTAAGAGCATGGCGCGCCGACTTCGCGTAGTAAAAGTTCCCCTCATCGTCGGTCTGGAGGCCCATCGCGAATTCATGGAAATGCTCCGTAACCTGATGGTCATTGTTGAAAACCTCAACGTAGTCCGTTTCTCGGTCTCCATTTTCATCGTGAAGAAGAGCGATCATGTCCCTGCACCCGACATAGATCTTTCCATCCACTATTCGTAAGCCCAGCGGTTGAAAGAGCCCTGAGCAAATTCGCTGCCACTGGAGCACCCCTTCGCTTCGGTCGATACCGTCAACAATCCAGACATCTCCGTTCCAGGTGCAAATCGCGGCACTCTTACCACCCGCGAAAAAATCAAATCCTGAGGTTCTCATCCACGACTGCCAGGGATTCTCAGAGGGCGGAGGCGTTGGCAACACGTCGATCGCGAAAGGGCCCTCCTCCTCACCCGGGACTATCGTAGTCACGAGTCGCCCGGGGAACCTCCGCTCCGGTTCAGGGTCAAATCGCTCAACATCCCCCGGCTCCGCAGCTTCCACCGTAACGTTCTCTCTTATCACGATCCGGTAGATCTTCGATTTCTCGTGCGGCGGAAAGGTATGCTCTGTAGCAGCATCGAGCTTCATTCGGAGAGATTCCTTTCCAGCGCCTACCCTCATAATTCTCACAAACGACCCGGTTCCCGCATTCCACTGGGGCACTTCCTGAACCTCTCTTTGACCCACCGTGTAGGACACGACGACATCATCCCCTGCGTATCGTAACCCACGAAACCTTACCCAATCTCCGGGCAGGGGCCCGTAAGGCTTGTTGTCCCGGCCGCTGATGCGCAGGTCCTTATAGTCTCCGGTTTCCGGGTTTGCCCACATCGGGAGATTGGGAAATACAAACTTCTTCTCCCCGGCAATACTCGTGTGGGTCCCATGGGAACCATCAAAAGCGATCCCCCGCCAGTCGACAAACCGATCCCCCGTCCACGCAGCTGCCAGTCGCATCGTGTCGTGATCATAGAGCATCCAAGCCTTTCCCGCAGCAACACCACCGGTGCCATCATCCACCCTGATCGTAATTCCCTTCTGGGCAATATTGCCCCCCTCAACCTGCATGGTCCAGAACAGGGCATTACTGTAATCCTGGAGAACGTATTGCGGGGCCTTCTTTGGCTCCTGCCGTTCCTCCACAGTGGTCATCCCACGAGGCAGGAGCGCGAGGTATTGCTCATCGATTTTGGAAAGCTGACTCTCATTGGCATCCTTCAGGAAGGTCTCCCGTATGTAGTGTATGATGTCGTATTTCTGCGCGGTATTGTACTGCGGCTGGGGAACCATGAGGCCATAACCCCGCTCAAGGGTCTGGAACATCCGGTAGGGGTCCTTCCCGTTACGAAATTGTCCCTTGTGGAAACGCATCGCTGTCGGAAGAGACCCCTCCTTCTCCAGATTCCCGTGGCAGGTCACGCATAGCTGGCCGTAAATCTGGCGACCCCGGGCAAGGCTGCCCTCATCCCAGCTACGGACAAGGGCCGCATGATCCGCTTTTTCCAGAGGTTGTACCCGTGCCCCATTGAGGCGAAATCCTGATCCCGCTTTCAGTTGAACCCTTGTTCCGTAGCCGGAAAGAGCGCCATATTTGACCTCTGTCAGCTGTCTCTTCTCAGCTTCGGGAGCCGGCTCCGTTCCGGGCTTCCAATTGTAATCCGGCGTATTAACGGTATCTTCCTTGCCCCCTGAGAGCGCTTTCACCTCAGCGAGGCTGAGGGCCCTCTTCCACCAGCGAACATTGGAGATCTCCCCGTTCCAGGTCCCTCCAAAATCGGAGGATCCTGCCCCAATCTTGAAACGGTGACCATCTACATCGGGTCTCATGAGTTCCCGCTTCGCTGCCTCGAGACGTCCATCAACGAACATGCGAGCGGTCTTGCCGTCCATTTGCAGAACCGCCACGTGGGCTTTGCCATCATTGACTCTCTTGTCTCCCTCAATGTCATCCAACCATCCCACATCGTAAACGAGTTTTCCGTCCCGAATGAACAGCATCTTGCCGTCTTTCACCCACGCACCTGCAGCGGGAGCCTTGGCCACAAGGGGGCCCTCTCCTTTGGTCTTGAACTTCACCATCACCGTGAAATCACGATCAAATCTGAACATCTCCGAGGAATCCTTCGCATCAGCCAGAATTGCATCGGATCCGGACGCACCCTCTGGCGCTGACCCCGCTAATTCCTCTCCTGAACCGACCAGCTTGCTCTCATGCCAGACCCGGACCTGAGCCGCCCGCCCGATGGCATGCTCATAAGCGAGCTCGACCCGGCGCCCCTCACCCGCAGGCAGATCCACCACATGATTCCCAAAGACAACAATCTTGGCGCCCGAGGACTCCGCGGCATCGTAGTTAAGAAGAAGTCTGAAGTTGGAATACAGACGGTCACTTTCCAGTTCGCATGGTCCTTCCGTAACCGGGAACATATTTTCGAAAGTCTGCCCCAAGGGAAGAGAGGTTGCGGGACTGGGTGCTTGCCCGGGCACAGATCCTGCCTGAAACAGTATTGCAACCAAAACAAGGGAGAGGGATTTCAGAAGATAATTCAAAATTGATGGGTAATTGTTACCTGCCACTTAACCGAGATCGCCCGCGGCGCCAATGCGATTTCCGAGGTGTCCTATTCACATTCACGTGACCCACATCTCTTCTCTTGGTCCAGGGGGATGTTTCCTTCCTTCGCGCGCGGACAAAATGAACCCTTCTCAGATCATTTTTCGTTAAAAGAGGCCTTCACCACGGGCAACTTGGACGCGGTAATCACAGATCCTGTAACCCTGGAGTTCCGCAGAGGGCGGAAGGACCTGCTGTGCGGATCATTGGAGGAAAACAGCCTCGACCTCTACCCAGTGATGCCACGAATTTTCACCACAACCAGATACCCTAACCGGGTATCAGCTCGGACTTCCTCTCAGTCAGAGGAGTTGACCAGAATGAGGTTTGTCACGAGAGTGACGAACCCATAAGCGCAGCACTAAGCTTCCATGAACCCTGACACTCCCCTACCCATCAGGATCGGCATCTGCGCCCTGATGCTATCTGCCGCCGCTCTGGCCGACCAGTATGGGCCTCAGGCCTTCGCGGTTGCCAACGGAACAACCAGTCTCGGCGATGGGACGACCCTCGCTGGGTCCGACGGAATCGCCTCGATCCAGGATGGAGCCTTGCAGCTGACCCGCGCCGGAACCAGTGACACTTCATCCTCTTTCCGAATTCCCTCCCTCAGCAATTCCTCTCAGGGGTGGAACGCAACCTTTGAATTCCTCCTTGCAGATAATCCCGGAGGCTCGAATCCCGCCGACGGCTTCTCTTTCAATTACGGAGCAATTCCCCCTTACAACCCGTCGCAGTCTGACGAGAGCGCTTCGGATGCCCATGGGGGGGGCGAAGAAGGATGGCATCCGTCTGTTGCACATATTTCCTTCGAGGTCGACACGTGGGACAACGGGGGTGGTGAGGACGGATTGAATATCGCCATCAGCGGTGAAGACATCGCGTTCGAAAATCAAACCGTTCTCAGAAATGGCCAGTCAATCTCTGGATTCATGGAGATATCCTGGAGCCCGAGTGACGGGGCGAGCATGAAAATTGATCTTGGGTCCGGATTACTTCCAGTCTTTACGAATGTGCCTACCCCTCAATTTTCAGGAAATGACAGTCATGGATTCGCTTTCAGCGCGAGAACAGGTGGGGCGCATCAGAGCGTTACCATCGACAATCTCCAGATTTCCACAACGGATACCAACCTGATTCTACTTCCGGAACCCATCATCTCCGAATTCATGGCGAACAACAAAAACACCTTGGAGGATGAAGACTGCAGGACATCAGACTGGGTTGAACTCTTCAACGCGACCGCGGAAGTACGGAATCTCGAAGGATGGCACCTCACCGATAATCCCAGAGACCTGACAAAATGGAAAATTCCGGACCTCTCCCTCGAGCCAAACGAGCGTCGGATTATTTTCGCCTCTGGGAAGGACCGTCCGACGGGGGAGTTGCACACAAATTTTGCCATCGATAAGGATGGAGGGTTTCTGGCTCTCGTCAGGCCAGATGGCCTGACGGTGGTGTCCTCATACGACTTCGGTCAACAATACGAGGACATCTCATACGGACGGCTCGGAGAGGTGCAGTCCGAGGGCTACTTTGGAAACCCCACCCCCGGCGGCATCAATGTCGCTCCTCAGGGCATCCCTGTCTCGGAGAAACCGGTGTTTTCCCATGATGATCAGGTCATCGTACGAAGTATCAATCTCGCACTCTCTACCTCATCCCCCACCGCTACGATCCGTTACACCACAGATGGAAGCGATCCTACTTCCAGTTCATCGCTCTACGTCACGCCCATCCGAATCTTTGCCACCACCCGAGTGAAGGCCCGCATCTTCGAACCCGGGCGAGAACCCGGCCCGGTAAGAGATCGCACCTACCTCCGCCTCGCCAGCGATATCAGGAACTTCAGTTCGGACCTCCCAATCGTCATTATAGACTCCTTTGGGGTCAACATCGACGGAGAGTCGAGCGCCAATTCCCAGAACCCAAGACGCCCCGTCCAATCCATATTTCTGGATGTGGACGACCTATCCGGAAGAGCCTCAGTATCCGATATTCCGGACTTTGCAGGACGGGGAGGAATGCGGGTTCGCGGACAAACCTCGTCAGGGTTCCCGAAGAAACAATACTCCTTCGAAACCTGGGACAGCGAAGGAAACGATAAAGACGTAAGGATCTGGGGCTGGCCTTCCGAGTCAGACTGGATTCTTCATGCCCCCTATTCCGATAAGACCCTCATGCGGAATAAAATCGTTTACGACTGCAGCCGGGAGCTCGGTTATCCCTCGGTCCGCACGAAGTTCTGTGAGCTCTTCTTTAACTCAACCGGCGGGAATATCTCGATGGATGATTATCGGGGGGTCTATGTGTTCATGGAGAAGATTAAACGGAACGAGGACCGGGTGAATATCAAGGAGCTGGAAAACTGCGATACTGACCCGGCCTCCATCACCGGGGGCTATATCATTAAGAAAGACAAGGGACAGACCGTTGACATCACCCTGACCACCGCACGGGAAGGCCATCAACTTGCCTTCGTTGAACCCGACCTTCCCGGCAGCGCACAGCAGGCATGGCTTCGGAACTACATGAACAGTTTTGAAAATGCCCTGCACGGACCAGAATTTGCAGATCCCCTGCGGGGCTATGCCAACTACATCGACGTCGACTCATTTATCGATACCCACATATGGGTCGAGGTCTTCAAGAACATCGATGGCTACCGCTTGAGCAGCTATTTTTACAAGGACCGGGGCCGAAAACTGGTCGCTTCCCCCGTCTGGGACTACAACCTTTCGCTGGGAAATGCGGATTATCTTGAGGGAGAATATCCTCAGGGATGGTACTACTCTTTGGTAAGCGCCCAGGAGTATCCGTGGTATGGGCGCTTGTTTCAGGATCCTGAATTCGTGACGCGCTACTGGGACCGGTGGTTTGAACTACGCAAGAGCATGATGGCCACCGACCGGATGATGAGCCTGATCGACTCCTACACCTCAGAAATTTCAGAAGCGGCCACCCGTAATTTCACGAAATGGAACACTCTTGGCACGACCTTATGGCCAAACGCGAGAGTATGGACGCCCCCCGCCCCTCTCCCGGGTAGCGATCGGAATCTTTCAGGAGCTTCCAGAAGAGACTCCCATCAGGATGAGGTCGACTGGATGAAGGGGTGGCTGTGGGCGCGGCTCGACTGGATCGACGACCAGTATACCGCTCCTCCCTCATTCAGCCGCTCGGGAGGGCCCGTGAATCCAGGCACCTCTCTAACCATGAGCAACAACTCCGGTCGAAATGGCACGATCTACTACACGATCGATGGGTCTGATCCCCGGAGCCCGGGAAATCCGAGCTCGAATGTTCTTCTGCCATCCGGAAGCCCCCTCCAATGGATTATTCCCGGCGGACCTGTA
>Ga0115012_10001161_pt1 | contig 15218 bp, 16 predicted proteins | sample TroAtlMetagenome_FD_88706 | JGI IMG/M metagenome (GOLD analysis project Ga0115012, IMG submission 88706) | Marine eukaryotic phytoplankton communities from Atlantic Ocean - Tropical Atlantic ANT10 Metagenome | ecosystem: Environmental > Aquatic > Marine > Oceanic | place: Tropical Atlantic...
ACTTCTTCCGTGCCGCTGAAGGCTGGGTCCTGGGAGGCGGTTTAGGCGCAACAGTGCCGCTGGGTAGGACAGAGGAGAACCCATACGCGCTCGCAGCGCGGTCAGAGAAGCACCAGCACATGCAGATGGGCTCCGGGACTGTCGATCCCGCCTTCTCTCTCTCCTCCGTCTGGTCCGGCGCAAAGTGGGGAGGCAGCCTGACATCGAACGGGAGCATGCCCCTGATGGAGAGCCGCCACGGCTATATGCCCACGCCAATCCTCCAAGTCAGCGGCGGACCATCATACGTGATCAACTCGAGCCTCATCACGACGGCGGAGGTCAGCCTCTGGCGGGAGTGGCAAGCCAAGTGGGATGGTGAGCCGGATAGAATGTCCGGGCGAACCGTGATTACGGCTGGGGGGGCGTTGATCTACCGCCTCAGCCCCCGCTGGGCGACAATGGTTCAAGGACACAGCACGATCAAACAATGGAGTGATGCTGGACTGATTCTCCAGCGCTTCAAAGGAACAATCGGCGTCGCCTGGAGCCCAAAGGCTCGTTAGGCAGCAGGCAACCCGGGCCGAGTACGATAGGGTTGTCCCATGCTTTGGTTGATTCTTGTCAGTCTCGGTTGCGGCTCTGGCGGCGGCTTCATCGGTCAGCAAGCCGAGGACACCCAGACACCCACCTTAGGGGCGGGTCTCGTCGCCATTGACGGCGCCGACATCGTGCTTGGAGAAAGCGACGATGAGGCATGGTCCGCGTTCTTTGGACGGGAAGGAGAGTACCGAACCATCATTCCTGCCCACGCGTTTGTGATCGACGACTTCTACATCGACCGCTTCCCGTTTCCCGGCGTCGACGGGGCAAACTGGTTCACGGATGGCGCACACCACAGCACCATCGAGGCCCTCGACGCCAAGCTCGCCGACTTCGGGCGACGGGCATGCACCATCCCGGAGCTGCTCTATGCCGCTGCTGGACCCGACAACCTGCGCTACCCCTACGGCGATACCTACGTGAGCGGTCATTGCGATGGCGATGACACCAACCCTCAGCCATTGGGGACCTTCACCCTCTGCGAGAGTGACTTCGGCATCCGGGATTTCATGGTCAGGGGTGCATGGGGTCGGCTTGACGCCCAAACCCGCGAGGCCATCGACGGCTCGGGTGACCACGAGGCCATGCCCGAAGACATTGAGTTCGCGGTCTACGGTGGCACGAGCCGACTCGACACGATCCAGGCGCACTCCAACTTCGGATTTCACACCCACGCCAAAGAGGGTGAGGACCGTTACCTCGACGATGGCTTCCGAATTTGTGCTGACGCACCACCATCCACGAACCAGGACAACGCCTTCGAGCGTTGGCGGAACAACGCTGTGGAGGCCGGTAGCTTCGCGGGCATGTACGGGCAGTGATTGGACTCATCTTCTTGGCCGAGCTGGTCATCCTTGCGATCTGGACATCGCTCGCTTGGGCCTTGGACTCGACCGGTCGACGCCCACACTCTCGCGGGCCTTTTGACGCCATCATCGTGCCCGGCTGTGCCGTCACACCGGACGGCACCCCGTCCCGTGCCCTCGCACGCCGAACCCGACTGGCGACGCATCTGATGGACGAGCAGCTGGCAAGTACGCTGGTCCTCACCGGCGGAGTCGGCACGTTTCCACCCGCTGAGTCTGAGGCCGCCCGAGCACTGGCGATCAGCCAGGGTGTGGACCCCGAAGCCATCCGAATCGAGACCAGCTCCACGAACACTGAGGAGAACGCCCGCTTCGCAGCTGAGCTGTTTGGGGCACCATCTAGACTGCGCGTACTCGTGGTGAGCGATGGCTACCATTGTTTTCGCTGTAGGCACTTGTTCGCGCGTCACTTCGGCGTGGTCGAGACCGCAGGATCTACACCCGGTCCGAGGCTTCGTGTCCGCGGGGCAATGCGCGAGGTACTCAGCATCATGCGCATGATGTTCTTGATGCTTCGGACCAAGTGAATGGAGTCCGCTTGTGTTCGTTGACATGGGGGCGTACTCTTCCGTCAACCCATGGAGTGTTCATGTCCTTCAAGCCCACCATCTACATCGGCCTGCTCTCTTCTTTCAGTCTATTGTCAGCGTGCGATAAGCTCGATGAGGCCCTCATGTGTGCCCCTGCATGTGAGAACGTTCAGACCTGCGGCGACGAGGTCTCACCACCCGACATGGACCTGGGCATCGGGGATCTCGACCTGGGTGTCGAGGCACCCTCACTGGTCGACTGTGCGGTGAATTGCACCTCCGATAATCGCGTCACGCTCGGCTACTCCAACTGCCAGATCGAATGCATCGAGTCGGAGGCCTGTGGCGACATCAACGGCTGCTGGAATGTCACGAGTGATGTGTACGCCAAGTACTGTGACGTGGACACCACGCCCATCGAAGCCGCACCCAGTGACTCGGGCGACGAGCCGGCTGTAGCAGAGGGCACCGTCTCCGGCTCTTCCGAGGCAGACGCCATCATGGACAATCCCGCCGTCGAGGAGTCCGTCGGCAGCTCAGACACACCCATCTTCTTTGGCTCGAATCCTCCCGAACTCGCGGGTGGATGGCGTGCCTCTGGCAGCATCGATGAGTCCTCAAATGCTCGACCCGCTGGCTCTCCAATCGACACCGAGATTTGTTTCTTCGACCAAGCAACCACAGCCGACGGCTCTCCAGAGGTGAGCTACTGCGAGAAGAACAACCCGATGATCGCGACTGCGCCCATCACCGGCGACGGCGCGAACTGGACCCTGTACCTCGAGTTTGGCACCACAGGCTCCATCATCTTCTCCGGCAGCATGGAGGAGAGTGCCACCAGTATCAGCAGCGTCGATGCCTTGGTGACCTACTACCACGGCCTCGAAATCTGGGAGCACAGCTACACCGACTGGACCCGCAGCGGAGACTGTAGCTGCCCCTTCTAAGGAACGGCAGGGCTGAGCAAGAGGTCGGATGGACTCATCCGGCCTCTTCTTCGTTTTGAACCCAGTCGAGCCACTCTCTGTGGAAGTGATGAACACCCCGTTCATGCCGTGGAGCGTATCGACCACGGTCGTACAGGCGTGAGCGGAGTCCGCGCTGCACACCTTCCACGACAGCCTCATCCTCTTGCTCCACACGGTCGAGATCAGCCCCTGCGCCCTGCTCCACCCGGCTGTGATCCCACACATACGACTCAAATGTGACCAAGGTTCGCGCCACCTCGACAGGTCGTATGTGATTCACCGAGATGCCCCAGGGATAGATGTTGAGCAGGGTTGTGGGAAAGAGATGAAGGTAGAGCGCACCGATGTCCTGACCTGAGAGTGGATGGTCAGCTCCTACAGACAATGTCGGCTCTCCTGGAGCGACCCGTCCAACCTGAATCGAGCCATGACCCACACAGTGTGTCTCGTAGGCACCCACGTCGAGGGCCGCAGCCAGACCCTTATGGACCGTAGGGATGTGGAACCCTTCAAGATAGTTATCCAAATAGAGCTTCCAATTGGCGGCCACATCGTAGGTCTTGCTGTGCGACGGATGCTCATCAAGGTCGGCAAGCGGGAGACCAGCGAACCACGGCAAGAAGGGTGCGAGCCAGCCATCAAACGCTTGACGAGGGTCCAGTGCTGCAAATCGAAGTGGGCCCCAATGCTCAAGCGAGGCCTGAGGTAAGTGATCGCGTTCACTCGGAAAGTCTTGTGCTCCCTCGAAACCCGGAGCCGCCTCGAGATGTCCGCAGAGTGCGAATCGTCGGCCGTGGTACGTGCATCGAAGTCGCTTGGCGGGACCTGACTGTGTGGCCAACAGCATCCCCCTGTGCGTACAGACATTCGACACGAGATGCTCACGCCCGTCCGCGTCACGGGTCAAGCAGAGTGGCTCATCGAGTACACCAGGCAGCAGGTCGATTGGCGCCACACCCTCTTGCTCGATCACCTGAGGTGGCAACCCCAGCCAAGCCCGTGGAAACAGTACGGCCTGCTCCGTCGCAAAGGTGTCTTCACTGCAGTAGGCCGCACCGGGGAGGGTCTGTGCGGCGGAAACATCGGGGTTGAGGACGATGTCGGTCATGGGGGCATCTCCGCGGGGGACGCTGTTGGCCGTAATCTGTGGTATTTCTGTTGTCCCGGAGGGTTTCCATGCGTTTGTTTGCTCTGTGTTCTGTGGTCGTCCTGAGCGCCTGCAGCAAGAATGAAGACTCAGGCAGCACTGTGGTGATCCCGTTTGACGCAGATGCCGACGCGGATGCCGACGCAGATGCCGACGCAGATGCCGACGCGGATGCCGACGCGGATGCCGACACGGATACCGACGCAGACGCAGACGCAGACGCAGATGCGGACGCGGACGCAGATGCGGACGCGGACGCAGATGCCGATGCCGATGCCGATGCGGACAGCGATTCGGACACAGACGATGATGGGGACGGCTACCCAGCCAGCGACGATTGCGATGACGGCGACGACAGCGTCTATCCAGGTGCTGATGACAGCACTTGCGATGGCATCGACAACGACTGTGACAGCTGGATCGACAGCGACTGGCGAGGAGACAGCTATGAACCGAATGATGTCGAGGCCTACACCATCGACGACATCGACGGCACCGTCTTCACGATCGACGATGCCTTCCTCCACCCATCGATCGATGAAGACATCTTCCGGTTCTATGTAGAGGACGGCTTCTGGGACTGGTTCAACGTCACCGTCACCCTGACCGATGTGCCGAGCACGGTAAATCTGGACTTGCAGTTGCTGTGGGTCGAGGACTCTGAGGGCACAAGCCATGGTGTCGTCGACAGCTCTGCTGAAGGCGGGCTCGGTGATGATGAAGAGGTGAACTTCAACGAGGATATCGGCTGGGAGAGTCAGACCGGCTGGTACGAAGTGGTGGTCTCCTCTGCAGAGTCCAGTTCCTGCCTGTCCAGCTATACGCTGAGCATCAACGCCAACAACCGATAGTGGAACAACAGGCACTTGACCGCATCCAGTCCCTCGCGGCAGGCGGCGGCAAGCTGGTGTTCCTCACGGGTGCTGGAATCAGCGCAGAGAGTGGTATCCCGACATTCCGTGGCCCCGAAGGCTTCTGGACACAGGGAAGCCGGGTATACCACCCCCAGGAGCTCGCAACCTGGTCGGCATTCTCCGCGGATCCTCACCTGGTCTGGCCGTGGTACCTCTGGAGGCGTCACAGATGCCGTGAGGCCATGCCCAATGCTGCTCACCATGCACTGGTGGCTATAGAGCAGCACCTTGGAGACCAGTTCACGCTGGTCACTCAGAACGTCGATGGTCTACATACACGTGCCGGGAACACCGCAAACCGTACCTACGAAATCCACGGCAACATCGACTATATGCGCTGCGTCAACGGCTGCGGCCCCAAGCAGCCCATACCAGACCTGCCTCACATCTCTGCTTCGTGCAGCTTTCATCCCGACTGGGCTGAGCCACTCGAGTGCACCCCCTGCCGAGCATGGCGTCGTCCGCATGTCCTGTGGTTCGATGAGTGCTACGACGAGGCCACCTACCGCTTCGACAGCACCATCAGAGCAGGCTCAGAGGCAGACGCCTTGATCGTCATCGGGACCACTGGCGCGACCACGCTCCCCGCCCATCTCCTCCAGATTGCCCAGAGCCGTAGCATTCCGATCGTCGACATCAACCCCGACGACAACCCATTCGCACACGCGGCTGAGCGCAGTCAGGGGGGGTGGCTCAAATGTCCAGCTACAGAGGGGCTGTCCATCCTCGCTGAGGCGATCGTGTCGGCCTAAGGACTGGCCTCAAACTCGCCTGAGTACGCCACATCGGCCTCAATCACGCCTTGAACATCGACGACGAGGTCGCCGCTGAAATCACCCGTGAGCCCATCGTCTCCCATGGAGCCACTCCACTGCGTGTCGAGGACCCCGAAGATGCCAAGCTCCAGTACAAAGGGTCCCGATACAGACCCATCCCCAGCCAGGTCGCCGGAGAGCGTGCCCTCGAAGGTTTCCCCACCAAGCAGTCCATCGACCTGACCCTCAAATCGACACGTCACCGTCCCACTCAGTTCATCGCCTGAACGATCGAGACCGACAGAGCCTGAGCAAATATCACTGATGGGATCGATGAGATCGATGACCGCCGTGACGTCGATCGAAATGGGACCTGTGAACGTCCCATCGAGCGAATCTATCCCCGTGTCCTGACCCTCCGGAATCACCTGACAGGTGCCTGCGTCATCTCGACGAAAGCCATCTGCACAGTCTGGCGGCGCGAACGCGCACCCACCCAAGGCCCAAAGGATCATTCCAACCATCATGACCCAAGCCTACGCCTGCGATCCTCCTGGGTCAATTCACCTCTTTAGACACAAGACTTGACGAGTCAAGACTTAATTCACTACACTCATGATCAGAGATTTTGGAGCAGCGATGTCATTCGACGAGGAACTGTTGGACGGAGCCCGTGCAGCCTACTTGGCCGCCCGCGGAGAATCCGACCTCATCACCATCAAAGAAGCCGCCACTTTGGTGGATCGGACCGTGCCCACGCTGAAGAAGTGGATCAAGAAGGGTGAACTCATCGGTGTCCGTGAGGATGAGGAGAATCCGCGCAGCCGGATGCTCGTCTCACGAAAAGCACTGATGCTGCTGATGGCGACCGCCGGAAAAGCCACCAACCCTCCCCGACCAAAGGCCAGCAGCAGTGCCGGCCCATCCAAAGCTGTCCTCCAGGCAGAACTGACCGGTCAGCAGGCTCTGGTTGCAGCACTGCAGACCCAGCTTGAGTTGATGGGCTCCCAGATCAGCGCGATCGAGGAAGCCAAGCGCAGCGAGCAACGTCGAGCCGATGACTGGAAAGAGCGAGCAGAGGGGCTCACGGCAGAACTCAAGGCCTCGCGAATGCAGGCCGGACTTCCCTGGTGGCGAAAGCTTCTCACGACCTCTGTCCCTCCAGAGGGCACGTGATCGCGGGCTGAGGGGTTAAGTCAGGGCGTATGGCAGACTCCTCACTCAGCATTTCGGACATCCAAGCAGCAGCCGGTCGAATTGTCGGCAAGGTCGTGCGCACACCTGTACTGGAGCGTCAGGTGGACCATGCCACCTTGCTCATCAAGCCGGAGGGTCTGCAACCGATTGGTGCATTCAAGATCCGCGGTGCGATCAATAAGATGGCCCAGCTCCCACAAGACTGCGCTGGCGTTGTGGCCCACTCCTCGGGGAACCATGCTCAAGCCGTCGCGCGCGCAGCGAAGCTGCTGGGCCTGCCAGCGGTGGTCGTGATGCCCGACAACGCACCACCATTGAAGCGGAAGCGGACCGAGGCAGATGGCGCTGAGGTGATCATTGTGGGGCCCGACTCTGATGAGCGGCGCGATCGTGCGCGTCAGATCGCGGCCGAACGTGGCTTCGTCGCTGTTGAGCCCTACGACGACCTCGACATCGCAGCCGGCCAAGGAACACTGGCTCTGGAACTGCTGGACGACGCAGGACCCATCGACCAGCTCTTTGCTCCCGTGAGCGGTGGTGGGGTGATGGCCGGCTGCGCCGTTGCCATCAGAGCGCGGTGTCCAGACGCTGAAATCATTGCAGTTGAACCAGATGCTAAGCCCGCCCTCCACCAGTCGATGGCCAAGGGTGAGCGGACCGCGGTGCCGCCACCTGACACCATCGCGGACGGACTGCGGGTGAGAGTCCCTGGAACACTGACGTGGCCGATCATGCAGTCTCATGTGGACCGTGTGACGCTGGTCTCCGATGCTGAGATGGAGGATGCAATGGCCTGGGCCCTCTCCGAGCTCCGCATCGTCCTCGAACCCTCCGGTGCGACCGCATTGGCCGCGGCCCTCAGAGAAGGTCGCGGCCGTGTGGGTGTGGTCTGCACAGGTGGCAACGCGGACCCAGCACTCCTGGCCCGTATCGCCGCACGGGTCGCCTCAGGAGACTGAGCGTCGACGGAAGAGCGCCACCAAGCTCATGATGAGGCCAAGGCCTGTGGCCCCTCCCCGAGCCTGTGCGGTGCTACAACCGCTGCCTCCCCCAGTCTTGCCGTCCGCTTCTGAGGTCCGATCCCAGTCGTTATCACCATCTGATCCCACACCAGCATCAGCATCCGAGTCGGCATCCCAGTCGTCAGAGTCACAGCTCCCAGGGTCATCAACCATACCGACCCCACAGACCTCAAATCGATTCTCCATCAGGTCGTTGTAGTCGATGTACCGAATCTGATCGGTGTCCGCGATGCCAGAGGTGTACAGGGTGATGTCTTGCGTGCCCGCCTCGGGTGTGTAGCGCATGCGAAGCCGCGTGAAGAATGCGTCCCAGGTGTCCCCCACGAAGCCCGCCTCCTCGATCTCAGCTGAACTGGGCGGCGGAGTGGAGCATGGGTCACAGCTGCTCGGCCTCCATGCGTACTCGACCATCCAGGCTGCGCCATCTTTCTCATCCCAGGCTCGCTGGAACTGATCACCGTAGTACGCATCCACTCCGCCCGCACCGTAGATGTCGACCATGCACTCGTCCTCAATCTCTATTTCAGGGTAGTTCGCGATCCCGACACGCCCATCGTCGTGGTCGGTCAAGATGTACATCACGACGTCCTGGACGCCTGGGGAGTTGATCGTACCGAGTCGAATTGGGAGAGAGAAGGGAGCGCTCTCGTAGCTAAACTGTAGCGGCTCGAGGAATGAAGCCTCTTCAGTCACACCCTCGAGATTCACTTTGGCCGCGAAGAAAAAACTCCCGGAGGAAATGTACTCACCCAGGATGGTCTCCGCGTCTGGTGTCACGCCATAGCCGTTCGTATCGAGCCAGGTCAGGAGGGCACCTGACTCCGTGGCCGACAAGATCACGATGTCGTAGATTCCGACCTGGTACTCCGCCTCGACCACCACATCGACGTCAGCGTCCGCGTCAGCATCCGCGTCAGCATCCGCGTCCGCGTCCGAGTCCATGTCACCATCGGTCCAGTCGAAGTCTTCACACTGGTAGCGAACGACTCGTGGTGCAGAGTAGTCATCAAATCGCTGAAAGAGCTCGGGTCGGACGGTGGTGATCTCATCTTCCTCGAGGACCACTGGGACCGGGATGAGCATCGCAAAGTCACTGGCGGGACCTTGGTACTCATTGGCCAGCGAGAGTGTCGTCCGGTTCTCCTGCCGAGTCATGATCACTTGGCTGGTCTGGTTGATGAGTTCTACGCCGGGACTTCCAACATATGTCCCACAGAATGCAGCAGCCTCAGCGGAGACCAAGAGGGCTGAAATCGTCACCAAAAATCGCATGTGTCACCTCCAAGTTGACCCTATGAATATGGCCAACCTGAAGGGCTAAGTAAATAGCTGAAATGCACATACCATGACCCACTTAAGCCCACATGAGTGCATTTCCGCTATATCTCTACCCGTCGGACTCCAGCCGATCGATGGCGATGGCCGACTGGTTGATCGCCTTACTCGCCAGGACCCTTGACCGGGTAAATTCGGCCATCGCTTCGATGAAGTGACTGTTCCGCTGCGACCGTCGATCCCCCTCTCCGTACACCGCAATATCGGCCAAACAGACCAGTCGACTGAGGTCTCGAGGCCCCGCATTGCACGCGTTGGGATCGTGATGAAACGCAATGGCAGGGATGACCTCTGAGTCCAGATACCAGGCAGCGGCGACCAGAACTGAAAGACTGCAGTGATGAGCATCAGAGATGGCCTGCACGGTACTGGGTTCGGGATTGGTCTGGCTGGCCACCTGAAGCAGGAGAAGTCGACCAACATCATGCAGTAAGCCAGCCAAGAAGGACGGTCCTCTGCGCTGACCTGTGAGGGCCGATGTCACCTCGGCCACCAAGGCCCCGTGTACCCGAACCACCTCAGCCTTGTCCTTGAACACCCCCGCCCGGAACTCGAACGCATCGAGTGCTGACTCGAGACTCAAACGCCATACTTCGACCAGCCCGATCCGACTCACCGCCATATCGAGGCTACTCGGCGCCGATGGGAAGCGCGCCGACCGTGACCGCCGCCATACGCGACCCACGAGCTTTGGGTCGGACTCAATACACCGCATCACTTGCTGTGAATTGGGCTCTTCTTCATTCATCAATTGCTCGAGACGCACAGGAGTCTCGGGGAAATCAGGCAAACCGAGATCGCGCTCACCAAGCCGTTCGTAGAGCTTGGCCAGGAACAGTTTGTCCCCCTCGGTGTGGACCTGTGTGCGGTATCGAGAAATGGCACCCATCGCCTCGCTGCGACACACCTCAGGGTCCGTACTGACGGCATTCTGACCACCAACCCAGTCGCCTTCCACCTCTCGCCAGGCAGGATCCACTCGAAAGGGGTTGTCTTCCGCTTCCGAGGTACCTTCTCCGGCGATCGGTATCACCTCAGCGAGGTCATCATTGGCCGGCTTGCTGTCTCGAGACAGCAGATTCTTCAGCCCTTTGGTGAAGCCAAAGCCGGAACCATCATCGCCAGACATCCAGATTTAAACCTCTGTTATCCCTGCAGTCTACCTTAGAAAAACCACAGGCGCTATTCACCATGCTCTGGCAATAAGCCAACATCCAACTGGGAGGACGAGCAGGCAATACCCAGCCTTCAGGACAATTGTGGTGAGCAAACCCAACCACTGAACGAATGCTGAGCGAATGATCCGCCGGGACCGCTCTGGGCCTGACTCACCCGGTGGGCCGGCAAGGGTGGCCTCACCCGCCATGGCCCCAAAGAACGGAGTGATAAGAACGAGGGGCAGCGGCAACGCTGCGAGGACGGGTATCGCCACACCTGAGCATCCCGAAATCAAGCTGAGCAAGACCCCGACAAAGAGGCCAACTGCGGAACCTATGGCCGCCCTGCGACTGCTCTTTCCGAGGACCCCCTCGTAGAGCTTGGCCAAGTACGGCGCAGCAATATCGATGATGGTGATCACGAGTCCCAGTGCAGCCATCGAGCCCGAGACCCACCACATCAACTGGTCCGGCTCGACAGCCAGGTCGGGCCAGAATGGAATCATCATGATGGCGATCATGGCGAAAGGCGGACCAGGAAGTACAGGCATCAGCGAGAACACCACGGCCAGGAGACAGAGGGTCACGAATGCAATGAGGAGGATGGTCATGGTATCGGTGCGTTTACTGTGCGGAGAGGGTCAGAGGGTAGCGAAACTGAAAACCATCGGGCATGTCGTGGGCCGGAAATCCGACGTAGCGTAAACGCTCCTTGAAGCACCCCAGGGTCTCCGAGGAGACGCCCCCCCCGTCCACCACGTCCACAGATACCACCCGACCATTGCACCCTACCGAAATGGACAGATCAACCACGGCATCCGGCCATGGTCCGTCGATGCAATCACTCAGACCAGCCACCGCAGCGCGCATGGGCCCACGAACCTGTTCCATGCTCAGTCCTGCGGACGACATGACGTCGGGTAGGTCTTCATCCAGGTCGTCCAAAGAAGGACCCTTCAGGCACGGTTTAGCCTTGGGTAGCCGCTGGGACCGACTGTGTAGGGACGGCGTCCGAGGCTTGGATTTCGCGGCGACCGTCGTCGATGGCTTGGCCGTCTCCGCACCACGAATCAAGAGGGTCTGTCCCACCTCGATCCGGTCAGTGGACAGCCCATTCCACACCTGGAGCTGCTGAACGGTGACACCATGGGTCTGAGCAATTCGCGTCAGCGTATCGCCGCGGACGACCGTGTACTCAACCGAGTCCTCGGACTGCAACAGATCGCAGCCGCCCAGGGTCAAGAACAAAATGAAGAGGCCTCTCATGGGGGCCACTGTATCAGGGCGCAGCCGCTTACTCGACCCGTAGGTTGTCTACACTGACTGCGCTGGTGCGCACCGTGGAGCCCACATCCGTCACGAAGAGGGAGATGGTTGCGTTCGCGCCCACTTGATTGAAGCCCGACACCACGTGCGTCGCCCACTCAGTCGCCTGGGGCCGAAGAAGCCCTGGGAACTCCACATCCACCATGTCATCCTCGACGATCATGTCCGCGTTGGCAATCTCTTCGAAGACCATGCCCTGCTCGCCGTGAGCCAGGATGAGAAAGCTGTCCCCAGGTCCGCTGGTCTCCTCGTAAGAGGCCTCCGAGATGAACCTAAAGTCGAGGAGCAGTTCTGGTGCACTGACCATCGGGAGCGGCTGCGAGGTCACAAAGCTTGTCGTGCCCCGAACACTCGCGTTGCCGAGCACCTCACCGGTACTCATCAGCAGTCTCGACACACCATCTGTGGCGGATGTCTCTCCCGCATCAGCGTCCGTGAAGGCCACATCGCCAAAGCCGATGAAGTTGTCCGTGAAGTAGGTGTACTCACACTCGATGCCTTGAGCGGTGGCTGGATTCTCGAAACTCAGGTTGGGGTTTCCAGCAACGGCGTCCTCGTACGGACCGGTGTGGAACTGCCAGTCAGACAACTCACCGGCGATCTCCATCTCGATGACGACCTCGCCTGCGACATCGTACGGGTCAAGGGGCGCGAACCCCACGACCGCACCGCCATCGCGCTCGATCTCCATCAGGTTGCCCTCGATACCCCACCCATTGGAGGTCACATCAAAGGCGTCGATGTCTGAGAGGCCATAGCCCTCGTCCATGAACAGCATCATTGGCGTGTGAACACTGACATTTTGAGCACCCGGTGGAGGTGCCATCTGAAGTACTGCATCTGAGATGCGTCCGACGGGGGTGTTCTCCAGACAGTCACCCCACGGACTCAGGCTGGACCCACCAGGGCCGAGCCCTGAGGATTCACCAACCGACACAAAGCTGTGATCCTGCTTGGCATCACAGCCCAACACCATCAGCAGCGGAATTGCAGTCAGACACACGCGTCGCATCACACACTCTCGAGTTCCCATTTTAATCGCCCGGGGCAAGCACGTGTAGCGTTCAAGCACCAAATTTTGTGTGACAACCCTCACTCGCCAGTGTCGGAGCCCTCTCCAGTGTCCGGTTTATCGAACACCCTGTCCGGGGCGCATCCATCACCGCTTCGATGCATTCCATCGTCGCAGTCCACGCTTGTTCCACCACAACCGAGCATAAACAGGCACAACAAAAATCGCATCGAGTGACCCTCCGTAGTCCCTGTATCAACGGAATACTCGCGCGTCCCATGATCGGTGATTTGAGGGATACAATCTCATCCAAACACGCGGACACCGGCGACCCCAACGGGGGTTCCTGCCAGACAAGCCGCCAGTGCGATACATTCTCGGGCATCATGAACATTCCTGATCCACTCCTGCCGCTCTACGATGACGGCTTCATCCTGTCCGTCACTCGACCACTGATGAGCGGAAAAGAAGCATCGGTGTTTTTGGTCGAGACCAGGGATGGGGCATGTGTGGCGAAGGTCTACAAGGATGCGAAGAACAGATCTTTCCGTCAGCGGGCAGACTACACAGAGGGACGGACGGTACGGAATACCCGTCAAGCACGGGCCATGGCAAAGGGCAGCAAGTACGGCAAGGCACTGCTGGAAGCAGAGTGGCAACAAGCAGAGGTGAGCGCACTGTACCGGCTGCATGGAGCAGGTGTTCGCGTACCGACTCCTTTCCACTACAGCGACAACGTGCTCCTGATGGAGCTCATCGCAGACGCGGAAGGTCACCCTGCACCCCGACTGTGGGATGTTCGCCTTCGTCCTGACGAAGCTCGAGAGCTGCACATCCACCTGGTTCGACAGTGTGTCTACATGCTCTGTGCCGGTATGGTTCACGGCGATTTGTCCGAGTACAACATCCTGATGAGCGCAGACGGGGCCGTCATCATCGACCTCCCCCAGGCCACCGATGCCGCCCACAACAGAAACAGTGAGCGCCTGTTCCTGCGTGACCTGAAGAACCTCAAGCACTACCTCGGTCGATTTGCACCCAGCATCAAGAAGACACAATACGGCCGTGAGATTTGGGCACTGTATGAGGGTGGGCAGCTCGAGCCGGAGAGCCCACTGACCGGCCGCTTCAAGCACAAGCGTCAGCGTACAGATGCCGCGAGTGTCATCGCCGAAATTCAAGCCGCTGCAGCAGAGGCTGGCGAGAAGCCCATGAGCGCCTACCAGCGGAAGAAGTTGGCCAAGACTGCGGAGCAAGACAAGGCACAAGAAGAAGCGATCGCTCGTGCCAGAGCCCGTGCAGAGGCCGCCAAGCATCAGAAGCCGAAGGGCAGTGATGAGGCTGGAGATCAGCGCCCCCGCCGACGCCGCCGTCGTCGTAAGAACAATCGGGGCAAGCGGGGCCCACAGCGCTCAGACACGTAGCGGATCACCCAAGCAGTGATCCCGTAGATACAGAGCCATGCATCGTCCATGGTGCATTTAATGACTGACAATCAGTCTTAATTTGACACGGTGTAGTCGTGTGACTACACCTAATGTAGTCGAGCGACTACAGTTCTCAGTTTTTTTGGAGTTCCCATGTCAGAGTCAGGTCCACCTCGTGGCCGAGAAGATGTCCAGCACGCGTTGATCTTGGCCGCGACCAAGCTCTTCTCTGCCCACGGCCCCTCAGCGGTCAGTGTTCGGCAGATTGCCAAAGAGGCGGGTGTCAACCACGGACTTGTGCATCGACACTTTGGCTCTAAGGACGAACTGCTGAGGGCCGTCTTGAATCACCTCGCGAATGAAGTGTCCATGGCCGTGGGTCCAGGAGATGCCGATGAGTCTCTGTTCGATCTCATCCGCCCACTCATGCACTCGACAGAGGGTGGAGACGGACATTGGTTGCGCATCATCGCCCGCTCCATCCTCGATGGACACCAGGTCGAAGACCTCCAAGATCACTTCCCCATGACGGACCGCGTCATCGCGGCCGCGAGGCGAGAACAGAAGGGCCCACTCGATCCCGAGGCACGCGTCAGTTTCATCATGTCCGTCGGCCTCGGCATGCTCCTGTTCGAACCGTTTCTCCGCATCGCCACAGGCCAAGACGAGACCCAGTGGGCGCGCACTCGCGCCCAGATCTTGGGTCTTGCGATGCAGTCCAAGTCCAACCCCTGACACTCAACAACCACTACTCGGTAAGGAGTATTCAACATGCACAAGTTCACCCTCAGCGTTTTGTTTGCCATGGGAACAATCACAGGCTGCGGTACACCCGTAGGCACCAAGTCCGACTCAGACGCGGCAGCACTTCCCGATGATGTCGATGGTCCAGACGAAGAAGACGACCAAGTCGAGGACAGGCAACCCGAAGATGAGACCGATGCAGATGCGGACGCGGATGCGGATGCGGATGCGGATGC
>Ga0115012_10001164_pt1 | contig 15204 bp, 11 predicted proteins | sample TroAtlMetagenome_FD_88706 | JGI IMG/M metagenome (GOLD analysis project Ga0115012, IMG submission 88706) | Marine eukaryotic phytoplankton communities from Atlantic Ocean - Tropical Atlantic ANT10 Metagenome | ecosystem: Environmental > Aquatic > Marine > Oceanic | place: Tropical Atlantic...
ACCCCAATAGCCCTCAAACATGACATTGGGTCGTTTGGGTCTGACCACAATCTCTCCGGTTTGACCGCGAGGCATTTCCTTAAAGTCGTCATCCACAATCATGACTTCAAAATCGCGATGGTTAAGTTTTCCGGAGGAGCCCGGAGGAGCATCGCCTGCCTCCTCGTATGACAGCATCGAAATAAAACTGGATTCCGTTAAGCCGTATACGTGAGCGCCGACAATTTCTGCGCCGAACCGTTCATTCCAGATAGCCTGCAATTCACCGGGAAACGGCGCGCCTCTCGCCATACGGAGTTGGCCCTTACAACGGAGCATTTCATCGTTATCAGACATATTGGCAATCAGTGGAATCATCGAACCCAGCACAGAGGCCACCGACGCACCACTTTTCTCGATATCAGCCCAAAAAGCCGACAGGGAAAAACGCGGAGTGATTGCGGCGGTAGTCTGGCTGACGACCGAGTAGAGAATTGTCACCACAATCGCATTCATGTGAAACAGAGGCAGACAAGTCCAGTTCACTTCACCTGGCCTTGGGTCGCACATTTCGCGGGTTCTAATTGCCTGATTGGCGATGTAATTCTGGGTCAGGATGCAGCCCTTGGAGGGACCGGTGGTCCCCCCGGTATAAATGATGCCGGCGACATCACCGGGCGCCGGAATGATATCGGTATCTGTACTATTCTCAGAGTAAAGACTCGTTAAGGTATCGCAGTGACTCGACTCGGCGTCGGCAACAGCGCGGACGAAGATATCGCGTAGATCAGGTAGCCCAGTACGAATCGCTTCGACCCGTTCGACAAACTTATCTTCCGTGATCAGTGTGCTCGCGCCGGAGTTGCCTAGAGGATTCTTGAGGAATTCCCCTTTGTTCGCCGTATTGATGGGCACGTAAATCGCGTTGATTTTAGACGCTGCGACCAATAAGGCCACCGAGTCTGCATGGCTGTCCAATAGCGTGGCAATCCGGTCACCCTGCTGAACACCTCGTTCCAGCAAGCCATGGGCGAGTCGATTGGATAACACATCGAACTCTGCATAGGTGTACTTCTCGTCCGTCTCGAGAAAGTGCAGGAAGACCGTATCCGGAGCCTCGGACACCGCCGCTTTCCACAACGCCAGAATTGTCTGGCTTTGTTCAGCATTCCAGGCAGGATTGTTCATTGACGCCATCCTCTCAGCAAAAGTCATCGGCTCCCTCGACGCCGACAAAATTGGCGAAATTATCGCGACGTGATTGTCTTTTATCTTATCAGATGTGTAAAGTATTCGACAAGACGGCGGGAAGAGGGTGCTCACCATGCAAGCGGTCAAGCTTATCGGTGTTTTTGCAGGTTCGAGGGGCCATCTGCTATTCTTAACTGGCTGTTCTGCCTTTGAAATCAGGCTCCCTGAAAAATACAAGACATAAGCGCAATCATGGACCCTGACAACTCACCGCCACCTGAAAAAGAAAACGGCTGGACCGCACGAAGTCGCGCTACCAGACAGAAACTGATCTCGGCCGCATCCAAGTTAATCATAGAAAAAGGCATCAATTCCGTTTCTGTTGTCGCCGTTGCCAAGGCTGCGGGCGTCACGCGTCCTGGCGCCTACTATCACTTCAAAACCCGAGAGGCCCTGCTGGACGCCGTGCGAAACGAAACGGACCACCAGTTGGTTCGCACCGTCGCCGGTAGCAAGGAAGATAAATACCTCTACTCTCAGGCCGCAGAATTTGCCGCCGAAGATCAGGACGCCATATACCTGCGCATCCAACGCATGCTGGAACAAGGCCAAGACGATGTCATCATCCGTTCCAGAGTGCGAGGCATCAAGCGAGCCGAACGAGAAAACCTACTGCGCTCAGGCGTGAATCCGGAAATCGCTGCCATGATCACGGGAGCTTCTTTGATCTCGTCATTCCTCGCCGTCTCCGAATTCAAACAGAAAAATCGGCGTCACAAGCAGGCAAAGATCTTTGGGAGAACCAACTACGCGTTGCTCTACGATGGTGCTCTGCTCCCTGAAAAACTCGGTAGCTGGCCAACACTGCCCGGTTATTCTGCCGCCAAAAAAACCGACGATGTCACGCCGACGCCACGGGCCGCTGAGGAGCAAGACGGCCGGAAGGCTAAATCGCTGGAAACCAGAGAGCTGCTTATGAAGGCGGCGATGCGCCTCATGGCAGAAGTGGGTGAACAGGCCGTGTCGGTCTCAGAGGTCGCGCGCAGGGCTGGCGTAACGCGTCCCGGCGCCTACTACCACTTTAAGAAACGGGAAGACTTGATCGCCGCGGTCGAAGAAAAACTCGACAAGGAGCTGATTTATACCCTGGACCGTACTTTTGCTCAGCGCGAGTCATTCGATGATGCGTCGGACGTGAGCGAGGAGGACCTGAGCCTGCTTAAGATACGGATTCAGCAAATGCTGCGAGATGGCGCCACGAAGGATCCGCTGATTGCCCACTACCGAAAGCTCTTCCGCTGGCATCAAAAGCACGGACACATGCGAGACAGACTGGACCCGGATATGACTGCCATCATCACGGCCAGCGCGACGCTTGTTGGGCTCTTTCTCACACTGAGCGGGGCAGAATCTGTTCAAGAAAGAGCCGCTCTAGCGAGACGCTTCCGAAAGACTTATAAAACTTTCGTCTTCGAGGGCATCTTTAACTCGACGGCAAAAGCAGAGTGGCCGCCACCACCGGAGCTGGACTAGAGAAGCGCTAAACGCGCTCGAATACGGCGGCCAGCCCCTGACCTCCTCCTATACACATGGTTTCGAGCCCATAGCGCGCATCGCGTCGCGCCATTTCCCGCAACAGGGTGGCGAGTATCCGCCCACCCGTCGCCCCTACCGGATGTCCCAGAGAAATACCCGAGCCATTGACGTTCAGCCTGTCGAAATCGGCTGTTTTGAAATCCAGTGCCCGGGTACAAGCCAGCACCTGGGCCGCGAAGGCTTCGTTAAGTTCGATGAGATCGATATCGGCCATGGTCAAATCGGCGGCCCGCAGCGCTTTCTCGACGGCTGGCACCGGTCCAATGCCCATCCTTGCGGGCTCAACGCCCACCACAGACCATGACAGCATGCGAGCAAACGGCTTCAACCCGTAGCGCTCTACCGCTTCCTGACTTGCCACGATACTGGCGGATGCGCCGTCGTTCTGGGTGCTAGCGTTACCGGCGGTCACCGTTGATTCGGAGTCGACTTTCGCTCTGATCGGCTTGAGGGCAGCAAGCGCCTCTAGCGTCGTCGCCCGCGGCGTTTCATCCCGGGAAACCAGTGTGTCCCCCTTTCGGCCGGGCACTGTTACCGGCACAATTTCCTCGTCCAGCCGACCTTGCTCCTGCGCTGCCAGCGCGCGACGTTGCGATTCAACGGCGAACTCATCCTGCTCCTGACGGGTTATCTGATATTCGCGACGCAGATTTTCGGCCGTCTCCAACATACCTCCGGGAACCGGAAAGTTCTGGCCGCCCGCCGTGACTCGACCCCGCACCAGCCCATCCTGCAACTCAAGCACCGAACCCTTGACGCCCCAGCGCGCACCGTGGGTGAAAAAAGGCGCGTTACTCATGGACTCCGCGCCGCCGGCAATCACGACATCTGATCCACCGGTCGCTACCTGAAGGTACGCGTAGATCAGCGCTTGCAGCCCAGAACCGCAGCGACGATCGAGTTGGAGCCCGCTTACCGTAATGGGCAAGCCCGCGTCCAACGCCACCACACGCCCCAGCGCTGGGGCTTCCATGCTGGCATAACACTGCGCAAACAAGACGTCTTCAACCGCTTCGGCGGGCAGGCCCGAACGCTCTAGCAGGCCAGACACAACCGCTGCACCCAGAAAAGGGGCATCAACCTCCCTGTAAGCACCGCCAAACTTCCCGACTGGGGTTCTCAGGGGCTCACAAATAAAGGTTTCTCGGATTTTCATGCTGGAACCTCCTGGATTCAGACCCGGCGACCCACTCAGGCTGGTAACAGGGTGTCGCCACCGTCCACCCGGAAGGTTTGACCCGTGATCCACGCCGCCTCGTCAGAGGCCAAAAACTTCGCCAGATTAACGACATCCACGGTCTCCCCCAAGCGCTTGAGCGCCAGACCGTTCACCACATGGTCGAGGATCTCCGCAGGGACCTGTCTGGTAGCCTCGGTATCGGTCGGCCCCGGCGCAATCGCATTGACCCGGATGTTGCGATCACCCAGCTCACTCGCTAGGCACATCGTCAGCCCCTGAACACCGAGTTTCGCCACGCCGTAATAACCGCCCTGCGCCTTCCAGGCAGCCGTCGAGGATTGGTTGATCACACAGCCCACGCCCCGCTGAACCATCGACGCTGCGACAGCGCGCGTCATCACCAGCGGGCTGTGCATGTTCACCTTCATTATCTGGTAGTAATAATCCATGTCGACGTCGAGCAGCGTCTCGTAGCGCATGCCATGGAATATCGCCGCGTTGTTAACCAGAATATCGACACCCCCAAATTGGTCCTGCGCCGCCGCCGCGGCAGCCGCCGCATCTTGCTCTGATGAGACATCCGTCTCGACAAAAAAAGCCGCTTGACCCGCTTCAGTAATCTCATTGGCCACACGTTGGCCACCCTCCTTATTGAGCTCGGCGATCACTACGGACGCCCCTTCGGCGGCAAAACTCTTGGCGTAGGTTTCACCAATACCCTGACCACCGCCCGTTACGATCACTACCTTTCCTTCAAATCTCATTACGCTGTCCTCATTTCTTTCGTATTGACGCTATATCGTTGTTATCCGACGAGCACTACATCACGCTCGCTCAGGCGCCCTATCTCACCCGAGGACAAGTGCAGTACTTGCGACAGCACTTCCTCGGTATGTTCGCCCAGTCGCGGAGCAATATCGGTGTCTTCACGGTCAAGCCCGCCAAAGTCCAGTGGGCTGCCGGCCATCAAAAACTCGCCCACTTCGGGTTGCTCTTGGCGCACAAACATAGGGTTGTCGGCAGAACAATCGGGATCGTTCTGCACCATATCCACCACGCTGCGATAACGGCTCCAGCAGACCTTCTCCTTCACGAACGCCAATTCAATATCCTCTATAGAGCGCTCAACAGCCCATGATTCAAAGAGCGCGGCAATCTCCCGCCGCGCGGCGTATCTGTCGCCCTCCCGAGAAAAATCAAGGCCCTCAGAAGTGGCGAGACGCTCCAACTCCACTGCCAGCCCAGTGGCATCACAAAGCCCCCTCCACTGCTTGGGCGTCAGCCCAACGACCATGAAGCGGACGCCATCGCCAGAGACAAAATCGCGCCCGAACGCGCCGTAGAGATAGTTGCCGCTCCGCTCTCGCTCTGCGCCCAATTCGGCCTCAGCGAGAAACCCCAATGACCCCATCGTTGCCATCGCCACATCTTCCAGCGCGAGCTTGATGTGCTGGCCCTCGCCGGTCCTGCTGCGGTGCCGTTCAGCGGCCAGCAGTCCTGAGACGGCCATTTGTCCCGTCACGCAATCCCAGGCAGGCAGTACATTGTTTACCGGCACCTCATGCCCCTCGGGCCCAGTGAAAAGCGGCACACCCACAGCAGGGTTGACCGTGTAGTCGACAGCGCTGCCGCCATGTCGGTCACCCATGACCGTGAGTTGAATCAGGTCCTTGCGGGCCTCACATAGACCTTCGTAACTGAGCCAGTTGCTGGGCGGAAAATTCGTCAGGAACAGGCCTGCATCTTCCCCGGGCGCACAAATCAGCTCCCGCACCAGCTCCTGACCCTCGGGTTTGCGGATATCGATCGCCACCGAGCGCTTATTCTTGTTCAGGCCCTGCCAGAAAAGGCTGGCGTTATCACCGGTAACGGGCCAGCGACGGGAATCCAGGCCACCCCTGACATCGTCAATACGGATGACCTCAGCGCCCATCTGTGCCATCGCCAATCCGGCCGAGGGTGCGGCCACAAAAGCAGAGACCTCTACCAGACGCAGTCCTGCCAGAATACCCATTAGGAGCTGGCCGCAGCGGCGTTCAATGCCTGCTCCAGCAACTGCCGTGCAATGACTTTCAAGGCGAGCGTTTCCTCCGCTCCCTCGAAAATAGATAGCACCCGCGCATCCACGAAGTAACGACTGACCGGCGTTTCCTCCGCGTAGCCCATGCCACCATGTATCTGCAGCGCTTCCCGCGTTATCCACTCTGCCGATCGACACGCGAACAACTTCACCAGACTGGATTCCATTTGCCCCTCGCCACTGTCGAGCAAGCTACCTACCCGATACGTGAAGCAGCGGCTGATCGCCACCTGCGCCGCCATTTTGGCCAGCTTCGCCTGCGTCAGTTGGTATTCACCAAGCGGTGCGCCAAACACGTTGCGATCCTGGGCGTATCGAGTAGCGGCTTTGAGTGCGGCCCGCATGACCCCTGATGCTCTGGCGGCTGTTTGAATCCTGCCGCCTGTCAGACCAGCCATGGCGAGGTAAAAGCCTTTGCCCTCGCCTTCCTCTCCACCGATCAAATGTGTCGCAGGTACGAAGTAGTTTTCGAAAACGAGGTCATAAGAATGCATGCCTCGGTAACCGATCGTTGGGATCGCCTTACCCGCCAAGCGCCCACCTGACTCCTGTTCAAAGGAAAACTCATGCGCCGCCGTACTCGGCTTCTCCACCAGCAGCGCACTGAGCCCCTTGTGGCCCAAGGCTCGATCCGGGTCGGTCCGGGCAATCACGAACAGAACCTGCGCTTTACCGGCGAAAGTGCACCAGGTCTTAGCGCCGTTCAATAGCCAGCCGTCCTCGACTGGCGTAGCCCTGAGCGAGAGACCCGCGACATCGGAACCATAATCTGGCTCGGTAATGGCGATACTGCAGAGCACATCACCAGAGGCAATTCGCGGCAACCACTCCAACCTTTGCGACTCCGATCCCCCAGTGAGCAAGGCGCGCGTGAGAATTTCAGGGCGAGTGATCAGGCTACCTGCCGCCGCCAGGGAAGCCTCAGAGAGCGCCTCGGTAACGACGATCATCGACAGATTGTCTGCGCAATCGTCAGGTGCGGTGCCGCCGTATTGCTGAGGAACAGAGATACCGAAAACACCCATCTCACGCATGGGCTGCAGGATTTCCTCAGGTACAGTGAGGTCGTGCCGGTGAATGCTCTCGGCGCGGGGGGCGACGATGTCATCTGCCAGACGCCTGAAAGCGGTTTGCATCATGGTTTTATCGTCGTCGAGCTCAATTTCACCGACGTCTGCCTGAAGCGCGATGACCTCGCGACCGATATCGGCCAGCCGATCTGGCTCAAGGCATGACTGAAGTGCGGACCGCATTTCCATGCCGTCGAAGATACGGTCAAAGTCAGACGAGTCGATACCAAGAGGCAGCAGCAACGGCTCCAGTCGAACGCGTATCGATTGAATCGCCGTCGCCATATAAACGGCGCACAGCGCCTTCTGCAAATCGGAGGCTAGTCCTGGCATGCCCTCCCAAGCAACCAGCGCGGCACGATACTCTGCATAAGATAAGGCCAGTTCATAGGCACTGACTTGATGCCTATCAAGGCGCTCATTGTCGAGCCTGCCATCGACTGCACAACCGCGGGCCAAAGTGATGCTTGCCTGCCGAATAATGGCCGGGAAACCACCGAAAAAGCGATCGAAGATCTTGTGGTTACTCTCGTCCATTAGTCGCTAAGCCAGTTTTTCAAAGGGAACATCCTTATCTAACCGGATATCCCCGGGCAAACCCAGCACGCGTTCAGCAATGGTATTTCTTAGTATTTCATCCGTCCCACCGGCAATTCGGTAGCCCGCCGCTTCCAGCCAAGCCATACGGTGATCTGTCGCACGCGATACAGAGTGGTCAGGATAGACGGCTCCGGCCGGACCGCAAATATCCATAAGGCTCGAGGATTGCTGCTGCAGTTTACTCGCGATGACGAGCTTGCTTAGCGCCGCCTCCGGCCCGGGCAACTGACCTTGCGAAAGCCCCGTCAATAAACGCGCGTAAAAATTGTTGATGCCTGATTCAGCCACATACCAATCGGCGATCTTGTCCCGCACTCTGGGGTCATTCATAGCCGATTCGCCATCGTCGAACTCACGCCGCAGAAAGCGCACTGTGTCCTCAAGTGAAGCACCACCACCAGCCGCCTCTGTCACCGCGAACCGCTCTTCCATCAGTGTGGCGATTGCCACCTGCCATCCGCCATTGACTTCGCCCAGACGCGCAGCATCTGGAATGCGCACGTCGGTGAAAAACACCTCGCAAAACTCTCCGCCGCCCGCCGCCTGCTTTATCGGGCGCACCTCAACACCGGGAGATTTCATATCGACAAAGAAATAGGTCATTCCCTGATGCTTTGGCACTGACGGATCGGAGCGCGTGATGATCACGCCAAAATCAGAAATATGGGCCCATGATGTCCAGATTTTCTGACCATTCAGCACCCAATCATCCCCTTCACGAACCGCTCGTAAACGAATACCGCCCAAGTCAGATCCCGCCGAAGGCTCAGAGAACAGCTGACACCAAATTTCCTCACCGCGCAGCGCCGGAGCGAGATAGCGCTGCTTCTGTTCTTCCGTTGCGAAACGCCGCATCACGGGTATGGGCATGCCCAGGCTTATGGCGAAAAAAACGGTTGGCAGGTCATATTGCTCCTCTTCCTGGTCGTAGATCACCGCCTGCATGGGGGTCCCGCCCATACCACCCAAATCTTTCGGCCAAGTGACTTTGGCGTATCCACGCTCAGCTTTCAGCGCCTGAAACTCACGTCCGAGCGCCAGCTGTCGCTCGGTACTGATGTCGCCATGCTTCGACAAGTCATAGTCCGCAGCCAGTTCAGCCAGCCACGTTTTGACCTCGTGCCTGAAGGCGGCTTCTTCGGGGGTATCTTCAAAATCCATAGTCTGTCCAATGTGAAGCGCTACTGGGCGAAGCGGCTTTCAAGCCACTCATGCGACCTTCCTCTCAAACTCGTTCGTTATCTGCGATTTCCAGAGGCTCGCGTCCCCAATCACCAATGCCAGAGACCGAGAGCGCCTGAGATAGAGGTGACAGTCGGCTTCCCAAGTAAAGCCCATGCCGCCGTGCACCTGAACGTTCTCCGATGCCGCTGCTTCGAAGGCCTGAATAGCACTCACGCGCGCTACACTAGCCGCCAGGGGCAGCTCTTCGGCGCCCGACGCCAGTGCCCACGCGCCATAGTAGGTGTTACTCACCGCGAGTTGGTTGCCAACGTAAATGTCAGCAAGCTTGTGCTTAATCGCCTGAAATGACCCGATAGTGCGGCCGAAGGCAGTGCGCTCAGTGGCAAACTCAATCGCTTGGGCAAGGCAGGCCGCTGCCCCACCTACTTGCTCGAAGGCAAACAGCACAGCTGCGGCGTCCAGTATGTGCCGGAACGCCTTCCAGGCACTTTCACCTCCCTCACCCAAGCGCTGCGCCTTGGCCCCATCAAATACCAAGGTTCCCTGCCCCCTTGTTGGATCGATGGATTGCAGCGGACGGCGCTCTACGCCCTCCTGCTCAAGGCTCACAAGACACAGACAGGGCTCACCGCTCTTATCCGCAGCGAGCACCACCGCGTTATTAGCGATCACAGCGTCAGCAACGGGCCACTTTTCACCGTGTAATCTGCCATTCTCAAAGCGCAGTTTAATGCTATGAGGCCTTGGGAAACCTATGCCCTCGGCAAAAGCCAAGGTCCCTATGATGTCTCCCGCCGCGACAGCCGGAAGCATTTGTGCCTTAACGTTCTCGTCAGCAACGCGCAGAATCGCCTCTGCGAAAAGATAGATCGTTGATGAAAAAGGCACGGGGGCCAGTGAGCGACCCAACTCTTCAGCCAGCACGCAAAGCTCAAGGTAGCCAAGCCCGACCCCTCCGTAGTGTTCCGGGATGGCCATACCAGCCCAACCCAACTCCACCAGTTCGCGCCAGACCGGCTCTGCAAAGTACGCGTCATCGTCATCCAGAACCGCGCGCGCCACAGACAGATCGGCACGATCTGACAAAAAACGCTGCACCTCACTCTGCAACGCCCTCTGCTCATCAGAGAAATCGAAATTCACAGCTTACTGCCACCGCCAAAATTGCATTTAGGTTATCACCCCTGTAAAGTAACAACAAGCTGACGCCGTTGGATCATGCTTCAGCTGACTCCATTTGCTCCCGGCTGGCCTAAAAAAGTTATGCAAGAAGTCTGGATTATCGACACTGCTCGGAGCCCCCGCGGGCTCGGTCGCGCGGATAAAGGCAGCCTGGCGACGCTGCACCCCCAGCGACTGTTGTCACAAGTACTGGTGGCTCTAAAAGAGCGCAACCATCTGACTACCGAACACATAGAACATGTGATCATCGGGTGTGGTAATCCCGCAGGGGGCCAGCGTGGTGATATTGCGCGCATGGCAGCGCTCGACGCCGGGTGGTTGCAGAGTAGCGGTACAACAGTGGACCACTTCTGCGGTTCAAGCCTGATGGCCACCCAGTTCGGGGCCAACTGCATCGCGACGGGTCAGCACAATCTGGTGGTAACCGGTGGGATAGAGATGATGTCGCTGCCCGACAAACCCAATCTGGCGACTGACCAGCACAACCTTCATCTGCGAACAAAACACCCGATCACCGCGGTGGGTATCTCAGCTGATGTGATCGCCACTGAGGAGGGATTCGGCCGAGAGGATGTGGATGCCTTTGCCGCCGAGAGCCAGAAGAGAGCCGCGACGGCGATCAGTCGCGGCTACTTCCAGCGAAGCATCATACCCATCCACCACGAGGACGGCTCGCTCGCACTGAGCGAGGACGAATATCCGAGACCTGGGACAACGGCTGACAGCCTTGGTCAGTTAAAACCCGTTTTCGCCGATTTTATGGACTATCCGATGGACGACACCCATACCTTCGGAGAAGTTGCCCGAATGAAGTGGCCTGATCTTGAGATTGACCATGTCCATCACGCCGGCAATTCGTCAGGCATCGTTGATGGCGCCGCTGCACTGATATTGTCATCACCGGAATACGCTACCGCCAATGGCCTGCGCCCTCGCGCCAGAATACTCGCAAGTGCCTCCGTCGCCGGCAGCCCGGAATACAACCTCAATGAACCGGTGCCTTCCGCCCGAAAAGCCCTCGCCCAGTGCGGCCTCACCGTTGCCGACATGGATCTCTTCGAGGTAAACGAAGCGTTTGCGGTTGTGCCACTGCGCTTCATGAAACATCTGGGTGTCGATCACAGCAAGCTGAACGCCAACGGCGGAGCAATCGCCCTTGGGCACCCGATTGGGGCAACCGGAGCGATGCTGATCGGCACACTGCTCGATGAGCTGGAGAGACAGGACCAAGTGCGCGGCCTCGTCACTCTCTGCGCCGCGGGAGGCCTGGCACCTAGCATGGTCATAGAGCGTTTGTAAGCCGCGCCCAATCAGGGGAGTTCACTGCGCCATGTCAGATCACTCTTTAGATGAAACCAAGCGGCTTGAAGACCCGCCCATGAATCATTCTCCCGTCCGAATAGAACGAGATCAGGGCATTGGCGTGGTCATTATGAACAGGCCTGACAAGCTCAACGCCCTGAACCTCGAAATGCGCCGAGCGATCGCCGACGCTTTCCTGGAACTCTCTGAGGATCCAAACATCGCGGTCATCGTTGTCACCGGCGGTAGCGAAGTCTTCGCAGCGGGTGCCGATCTGAAACTGCTGGTCGACAAAAATGCTTGCGAGGTCGCAGAGCTAAAGTTGGCGTCTTACTGGCACCCTGTCGCCACGTGCCAGAAACCGGTCATCGCAGCGGTCAGCGGCTATTGCCTTGGTGCGGGATCTGAGCTGATGCAAATGTGCGACATCATCGTGGCAGACACCTGCGCCAGTATTGGCCAGCCCGAGGCGAAAGTGGGCATCATGCCTGGCGCTGGAGGAACCCAACGACTGATCAGATCCGTCGGCAAGCCCGTGGCCAGTCTAATGCTGATGTGCGGCGAAGCTTTGACCGGCGAGAGAGCCTATCAGCTGGGGCTCGTTAGCGAAGTGACCGAGAAAGGAGGGTCTCTCAACCGAGCCACCGAATTGGCGCGTAAGGTAGCGCGAATGCCGTCGCTCGCCATGCGTGCGATTAAACGGTGCCTGCGTCAGGGCAGTGACCTACCGTTGCCAGATGCGCTAAAGCTAGAGCAGTCGGAATTCCTGAAACTCTTCGACACCAGCGACCAAAGTGAGGGTATGACCGCATTTTTGGAAAAGCGCAGGCCAAAATTCACCGGCAACTGACGCAGGACCCAATATGGAGCACGACGCAAAACAGATTGTTGCTGTCATCGGCGCTGGCGCCATGGGCCGGGGCATCATTCAACTATTCGCTCAATCCGGACACACGGTAAAGTTTTTTGATACATCGGAAGCCGCAGTGACCGCCGCTCACGCCTTTGTCAGCGACATGTTGCACAGCAAAGTCGACAAGGGCCGTATGAGCCAGTCAGAGGTGGATCAGGCCATTGCCAACTTGGTGCCGTGTGCGGCGCTGGGCGATATCGCCGACTGCAACGTCGTGGTTGAGGCCGTACTGGAGGATCTTGAGGTAAAGCAAAGCCTGTTCGCTCAGCTGGAGAAGGTCGTCTCTTCTTCCACCATCCTCGCCAGCAACACGTCATCGCTACTGGTCACCGACATTGCTGCGAAGTGTAAACATCCTGAACGGGTCGCTGGCCTCCACTTTTTCAACCCGGTGCCCGCCATGCGCGTGGTGGAAGTCATCTCTGCTGTAAGAACTGCAGATGCCACCTTGGAACACTTAAGGACCTTGATCGACACCACGACACATCGTGCGGTAGTGGCTCAGGACCAACCCGGTTTTCTGGTCAATCATGCGGGTCGCGGACTGTACACAGAAGGATTGCGTATTCTCGAAGACCAAGTTGCCAGTCACGATCAGATCGACACGCTCATGCGTGAAGCGGCAGGGTTTCGGATGGGCCCCTTTGAGTTGCTGGACCTCACGGGTTTGGACGTCTCCTCCAAGGTGATGCAATCGATCTATGACCAGTTTCAACAGGAACCTCGTTTTCGGCCCTCTTCTCTCATTCCCCCGCGGGTCGCCGCCGGGCTTTTTGGTCGCAAGACGAGCGAAGGCTGGTACCAATACGGACCTGACGCGCAAACATCAGGCGACCAAAAAAAGAAGAGCCTTCCGCCCCTTACTGCGAACAGCAGAGTGTGGATCGATCCGACCGCCGACCATTACGACGAGCTCATTGAGAGGGTGACGCAGGCTGGCGCCGCAGTGGAGCAGACTGCAGATAACGCCACCCTGTTATTGATACAGCCTTGGGGGATCGACGTATCCCAGGCCTGCGCAGACCTAAAGCTGGACGCTCGGCAGTGCGTAGCACTAGACCCGCTGCCGGCACTGGATCAGCGGCGCACGATCATGCTGAGCCCGATCACCCGTATTCAGGCGAGAGACGACGCGCTGGCTTTACTCTCAGATGATGGCGCGCCGGTCACCGTGATCAACGATAGTCCCGGTTTCGTCGTCCAACGTATTTTGGCGACGATTGTGAATATCGGGACCAATATCGCGCAGCGCGGCATCGCTTCTCCGGACGACATCGATGACGCCGTGCGGATTGGTCTTGGATATCCCCAAGGTCCGCTCGCCCTTGGAGATAGCATCGGCCCCGAAAAAGTGATGGCAATATTGGAAGGCATGCAGCGTGTGACCGGAGACCCCCGCTACCGTCCCAGCCAGTGGTTGCGCCGGCGCGCTTTGCTGGGCGAGTCACTGCTAACCCTCGAGGCGAGTAGACACTGACATGAGTGAAGCTTCTGTTGTTCTGAGCCACCCCGCACCGCACGTGATTCAAGTGGCCATCAATCGTCCTGAGGCGAAAAACGCCATCGATGAAAAAACGCGTGTCGCGCTCATCGACGCCATTACGACCGGATTAAACGACTCCGACGTCCGCGCCCTGCTGCTGTGTGGCACCAACGGTATCTTTTGCGCCGGCGGCGATCTGGCCAGCATGCGCGATATGACAGAGCAGGCAGCGCGCACCCGAATGCAGAGCGGTCACCACCTCATCAAGCTGCTCTGGTATGCCAACATTCCTATCGTCGTCGCGATGGAGAAATTCGCCATCGGTGCAGGCGCAGGCTTGGCTCTCGTAGCCGACCATATTGTGGCTGGCGAGAGCACGCGCATGAGTTTTCCTTTCCTTCAGCTGGGGCTGGTACCCGACTGGGGCTCTACCCAGTCGCTGATCCGCAAAGCAGGATGGGGCACCGCCAAACGGCTCGTTCTGGATTGCGCCTCTCTCAAGGGCAGGGAATTGCTCGATCTGGGCTTGGTGGAGCAAGTCGTAGCAGACGACTCCGTGATGGATGTGGCTATGGATAAGGCGCTGGAGTTTTCCCGTCTCCCACGACTGGCCTTGCGGCAGTTCAAAGAAGCGATGAGGCGCTCGACCCAAAACATCGACGCCGCTTTGGCAGCAGAAGAGGACGACCAGACAGCCTGCTTCCTCAACGAGGAATTTAAGGAGGGCCTGAGCGCGCTCAAACAAAAAAGAGCCCCCAACTTTTTCAGTGATGTATCAGATGAGTGACGGGAAAGTGGCTGACCTGCAGGCCTGGGCGGGAAAGTCGCACACCACCCACAGCGACCTCCCCCGCTTTCAGGCCGAAGCGCTCGCAGGCGCCATTGACGCGACTGCGACACCCAACACAGGCGACCCGCTCCCATTGCCCTGGCACTGGTTGTACTTTCTGGACCCGGTCCGCCGGGACGGTACTGGCGATGATGGGCACCCTCTGAAGGGAGGTTTTCTGCCCCCCGTTGCGCTGCCGCGCCGCATGTGGGCGGCAGGTAAGCTAGAGGTAACGAAACCGCTAATCCTCGGGCCCGCTGCCGAAAAGGTGTCGGTCATCACCTCGGTCGAATCTAAAGACGGCCGCAGCGGCAAGCTGATTTTTGTCAACCTACGGCACGAATTCAACCAGGCTGACGAACTGTGTATTACCGAGGAGCAAAACCTGGTTTATCGCGAGGCGCCTAAGGAGAGGACCGCGCTACCCGCAGGAAATATCATAGATAGCGAACCGCAATTCACCCGCAAGATAACGCCTGATCCCATCTTGCTGTTTCGCTTCTCGGCGCTCACCTACAACGCTCACCGCATTCACTACGACCGGGAATACGCAGTGAATGAAGAGCTGTACCCGGCGCTCGTAGTCCATGGGCCCCTGCTGGCCACCCTGCTCC
>Ga0115012_10001166_pt1 | contig 15187 bp, 8 predicted proteins | sample TroAtlMetagenome_FD_88706 | JGI IMG/M metagenome (GOLD analysis project Ga0115012, IMG submission 88706) | Marine eukaryotic phytoplankton communities from Atlantic Ocean - Tropical Atlantic ANT10 Metagenome | ecosystem: Environmental > Aquatic > Marine > Oceanic | place: Tropical Atlantic Ocean...
CGGAGGCGACCTCGAGCCCCAGCAAAGCGCCCGAGGCGAGGATCGTCGGAATCGACATCAGCATCGCGATCTTGGCGGCGTCGTGCCGATTGTAGCCCAGGAACCGCCCGCCGGTGATGCAGATACCCGAGCGAGAGGTGCCGGGGATCAGAGCCACCGCCTGCCAGAGCCCCATCTTCAGCGCATCCATTGCGCCCCAGTCCTGCTCCTCCTTGTGCACCGGCCCGCGCTGGTCGGCCCAGTAGAGAACGATCCCGAAGCCCAGCATCGTCCAGCCGATCACCGCCACCGAGCGCAGCGCCTCGTCGAGACCGGTGATCTTCATCAGGAGGCCCGCGATGATTACCGGGATGGTGGCGATGATCAGGCCGAAGGCGAGCCGCGCCCCCGGCGTCTCGCGCCGTCCGCGGATCAGGTCGACGGTGCCCAGCGCCGCCACGCGTACGTCGCGCCAGAAATAGAGCACCACGGCGGCCAGCGTGCCAACATGCACGGCAACATCGATGGCCTGCCCCTGATCGGCCATGCCGGTCAGATTCGGCAGAAGAATCAGGTGACCTGAGGAGGAAATAGGCAGAAACTCGGTGATGCCCTGTATCAGGGCCAGCAGGATGAGCTGCAGCATTGGCATGGGCAGGAACCTCCGGCTAGCCTCACACCGTGTCTATAACGCCCTTGTTTCAAGGGGAAAAGCGTCAAATAGGTCCGGTTCGTTACTCAGTTTTCATGAAAGAATGCTGTGCGCCGAGTCGTGTTCGCAAAATAAAGCGAATATAGGTCAGCCTTTCTGACTTTTCTTTCAATTCAGCTTTCAGTATTGAAGCCCGACCCAAGGACTTGTTCGGAGACCCAGGAACATGGCGAAGCAGCCGATGCTCAAATTCGTGAAGATCGAGCGGGATATGCCCGAGAAACGCGAGGCAGATGTCCGGAACAAGGACTTCGACGAAATCTATGCCGAGTTCGCCGACGCCAAGGCGACGGAGCAGTCGAGCCGTTGTTCGCAATGCGGCGTGCCCTACTGCCAGTCGCACTGCCCGCTGCACAACAACATCCCCGATTGGCTGCGCCTGACCGCGACCGGCCGCCTCGAGGAGGCCTACGAGGTCAGCCAGGCGACCAACACCTTCCCCGAGATCTGCGGCCGCATCTGCCCACAGGACCGTCTGTGCGAGGGCAACTGCGTCATCGAGCAGTCGGGCCACGGCACCGTGACCATCGGCTCGGTCGAGAAGTACATCACCGACACCGCGTGGGAGAAAGGCTGGGTCAAGCCCGCCTCCCCGGCGCAGGAACGTCAGGAAAGCGTCGGCATCATCGGTGCCGGCCCCGGCGGCCTTGCCGCCGCCGACATGCTGCGCCGCGCCGGCGTGCAGGTGACGGTCTATGATCGCTATGACCGTGGCGGCGGCCTGCTGACCTACGGCATCCCGGGCTTCAAGCTCGAAAAGGAAATCGTCATGCGCCGCATGCAGCAGCTCGAGGATGGCGGCGTCCGCTTCGTGATGAACTGCAGCGTCGGCGAGGACATGTCCTTCGAAGACATCCGCGAACAGCATGACGCGGTGATCATCGCCACGGGCGTCTACAAGTCGCGCGACCTGCGCGGCCCCGGCGCTGGCGCCAAGGGCATCGTCAAGGCGATCGACTACCTCACCGCGTCGAACCGCACCGCCAATTTCGGCGATACCGTGCCGGAATACGAAAGCGGCGAGCTCAACGCCAACGGCAAGAAGGTCGTGGTGATCGGCGGCGGCGACACCGCCATGGACTGCGTCCGCACCGCGATCCGTCAGGGCGCCGAGAGCGTGAAATGTCTCTACCGCCGCGACCGTGCCAACATGCCCGGCTCGCAGCGCGAAACCCAGAACGCCGAGGAAGAAGGCGTGCAGTTCGAGTGGCTGACCGCGCCCAAGGGCTTCATGGGCGATCCGGTCTCCGGCGTGCTGGTACAGAAGATGCGCCTCGGCCTGCCCGATGCCACCGGTCGCCAGTCGCCCGAACTGATCGAGGGCTCCGACTACGAAGAGCCCGCCGATCTGGTCATCAAGGCGCTCGGCTTCGAGCCGGAAGAGCTGCCGACGCTGTGGGGCGCGCCCGAGCTGGAAGTAACCCGCTGGGGCACCATCAAGGCCGAGTTCACCTCCGGCCGCACCGCCCTGCCCGGCGTCTACGCCGTGGGCGACATCGTGCGCGGTGCCAGCCTCGTGGTCTGGGCGATCCGTGACGGCCGTGACTGCGCCGAGCACGTGCTGCAGGACTTCAACAAGACCGCCGCCGTCGCGGCGGAGTGATCCAGGGCGCGCGCCAGCGCGGCGCGCCCCGCAAGCCGGCGCGTCGGATGGCCCGATGCGCCATGCCAGAGGACAGGGTGATGACCGGACGGACAGGCGCATGCATGTGCGGCGCGGTGCGCTTCACGGCGAAGTCGATGGGCGGCTTCGGCGTCTGCCATTGCGAGCAGTGCCGCCGCTGGGCCGGCTCGGCGCTGTTCGCCGTCACCGTGCCGGTCGCCGACATGGCGATTGAGAACGCGGGCAGCATCCGCGCCTTCCGCTCCTCCGACTGGGCCAGCCGCGAGTTCTGCGGCACCTGCGGCTCGGTGCTCTGGTATCGCTACGACAAGGGCGTCGACGGCGCCGGCGATTACGAGGTCACCATCGGCCTGCTCGATGATGCCTGCGGGCTGGTGCTCGAGCGCGAGATCTTCGCCGACGAGAAGCCCGACTGCTGGGCGCTGCACGGCGATCATACCCGCATGACCCGCGCCGAGACTCTGACCAAGTACGGCGTGCAGGTGGACGGCGCATGAGCCGCTTCGCCGCATACGCCCTGCTCGCGACGCTGCCGGCTCTGCCCGCCGCCGCCGAGATCCAGCCCTATGCCGGGCAGGACGCGCGCGACGTCGCCTCGCTGAGCGCGGCAGATGTGCAGGCGATCCTCGCGGGCGAGGGCTGGGGCCTGGCAAAGCCCGCCGAGCTCAACGGCTACCCCGGCCCGGCCCACGTGCTGGAGCTCGCCGAGGAGCTGGAGCTGACAGACGAACAGACCGCCTCGGTAGAGGCGATCCATGACGAGATGACGCGCGCGGCGATGACTGCCGGCGCCGAATACGTCGCCAGCGAAGAGCATCTGACCAAGATGTTCCGCGCCGGTCACGCCGAGCCCGACATGCTCGCCGCCCTGCTGCAAAGCTCGGCCAACGCATTGTCGCGGCTGCGCGAGGTGCACCTTGCGGCGCATCTGGCGGTGACGCCGCTGCTGAGCGACGACCAGAAAGAGACTTACGCGCGTCTGCGCGGATATGGCGGCGGGACCGGGGGGGCACGAAGGTGCCGGCCACGACCACCCGCAGCATTGATCAAGGAGGCTTGACCATGACCACTTACGACCAGAACTGGGCCGCCGCCGAGGAAGCCAAGCGCAAATGGATGGAAGAGAACGCCCTGTTCCGCGAGGAGCATGAGCATTCGTCCTGCGGCGTGGGCCTCGTGGTGTCCATCGACGGCAAGCCGTCGCGCAAGGTTGTCGAGGCAGGCATCACCGCGCTGAAGGCCATCTGGCACCGCGGCGCCGTCGACGCCGACGGCAAGACCGGCGACGGCGCCGGCATCCACGTACAGATCCCTGTCGCGTTCTTCTACGACCAGATCGACCGCACCGGCCACGCGCCGCGCAAGGGTGAGCTGATGGCCGTGGGCCAGGTCTTCCTGCCGCGCACCAACTTTGCCTCGCAGGAGACCTGCCGGACCATCGTCGAGACCGAGGTCCTGCGCATGGGCCACTACATCTACGGCTGGCGCCACGTGCCGGTGAACGTCGACTGCCTTGGCGAGAAGGCCAACGCGACGCGCCCGGAGATCGAGCAGATCCTGATCTCGAACGCCAAGGGCGTCGACGAGGAGACCTTCGAGCGCGAGCTCTACGTCATACGTCGCCGCATCGAGAAGGCCGCCGCCGCGGCCGGCATCAACGAGCTCTACATCGCCTCGCTGTCCTGCCGCTCGATCATCTACAAGGGCATGATGCTGGCCGAGCAGGTGGCGGATTTCTATCCCGATCTGCAGGACGAGCGCTTCGAGTCCGCCTTCGCGATCTACCACCAGCGCTATTCCACCAACACCTTCCCGCAGTGGTGGCTGGCCCAGCCCTTCCGCATGCTCGCCCATAACGGCGAGATCAACACGCTGAAGGGCAACACCAACTGGATGAAGAGCCACGAGATCCGCATGGCCTCGTCGACCTTCGGAGAGATGGCCGAGGACATCAAGCCGATCATCGCCAGCGGTGCGTCGGACTCCGCCGCCCTCGACGCGGTGTTCGAAGTGCTGGTCCGCGCCGGGCGCAACGCGCCGATGGCCAAGACCATGCTGATCCCGGAATCGTGGTCGAAGCAGGCGGTGGAGCTGCCGCAGGCGTGGCGCGACATGTATTCCTACGTCAACTCGGTGATGGAGCCGTGGGACGGCCCCGCGGCGCTCGCCATGACCGACGGCCGCTGGGTCTGCGGCGGTCTCGACCGCAACGGCCTGCGTCCGATGCGCTATGTCGTGACCGGTGACGATCTGCTGATCGCCGGCTCCGAGGCGGGCATGGTTCCCGTCGACGAGGGCACCGTCCGCGAGAAGGGCGCGCTTGGCCCGGGCCAGCTCATCGCCGTCGACATGGAAGAGGGCAAGCTCTACCACGACACCCAGATCAAGGACCGCCTCGCGGCCTCGCAGCCCTTCGGCGAATGGGTCGGCAAGATCACCGATCTTGACGAGCCGCTGTCGAAGGTCACCGAGAAGCCGGTCTTCACCGGCGCCGAACTGCGCAAGCGCCAGATCGCGGCGGGCTACTCGATCGAGGAGCTCGAGCAGATCCTGTCGCCGATGGCAGAGGACGGCAAGGAGGCGCTGGCCTCGATGGGTGACGATACGCCCTCTGCGGTGCTGTCCAAGAAGTACCGCCCGCTGAGCCACTTCTTCCGGCAGAACTTCAGCCAGGTCACCAACCCGCCGATCGACAGCTTGCGCGAATTCCGCGTCATGAGCCTCAAGACGCGGTTCGGCAACCTGAAGAACGTGCTCGATGAATCCTCGTCCCAGACCGAGATCCTCGTGCTCGAGAGCCCGTTCGTGGGCAACGCCCAGTTCGACGAGCTGAAAGAGCACTTCAATGCCGGGCTGGTCGAGATCGACTGTACCTTCCCCGCCGATGGCGGCGAGGGCGCGCTGCGCGAAGCACTGGCGCGCATCCGCAACGAGGCCGAGGACGCGGTGCGCTCGGGCGGCGGGCACCTCGTGCTCACCGACCAGCACCAGTCCGAGGACAAGGTCGCGATGCCGATGATCCTCGCCACCTCGGCGGTACATTCCTGGCTGACCAAGAAGGGCCTGCGCACCTTCTGCTCGCTGGGCGTCCGCTCGGCCGAGTGCATCGACCCGCATTACTTCGCCGTCCTCGTGGGCTGCGGCGCGACCATCGTGAACCCCTACCTCGCCGAGGACAGCCTGGCCGACCGCATCGACCGCGGCCTGCTCGACGGCAGCCTGACCGAGAACGTCGCCCGCTTCCGCGAGGCCATCGACCAGGGTCTGCTCAAGATCATGGCCAAGATGGGCATCTCGGTGATCTCGTCCTATCGCGGCGGTCTCAACTTCGAGGCCGTGGGCCTGTCGCGCGCCATGTGCGCCGAGTACTTCCCCGGCATGCTGAGCCGGATCTCGGGCATCGGTGTGCACGGCATCCAGAACAAGGCCGAGGAGATCCACGAGCTGGCCTTCCGCGGCGGCCGCGACGTGCTGCCGATCGGCGGCTTCTACAAGGCACGCAAGTCGGGCGAGACCCACGCCTGGGGGGCGCAGACCATGCACCTCATGCAGGCGGCCTGCAACAAGGCCTCCTACGAGCTGTGGAAGACCTATTCCAAGGCGATGCGGGCCAACCCGCCGATCCACCTGCGCGACCTGCTGGACGTGAAGCCGATCGGCAAGGCGATCCCGATCGAGGAGGTCGAGAGCATCACCTCGATCCGCAAGCGCTTTGTCACCCCGGGCATGTCGCTGGGTGCGCTGTCGCCCGAGGCGCACAAGACCCTCAACGTCGCGATGAACCGCATCGGCGCCAAGTCGGATTCCGGTGAAGGCGGCGAGGATCCGGCACATTTCGTGCCCGAGCCCAACGGCGACAACCCGTCGGCCAAGATCAAGCAGGTGGCATCGGGCCGCTTCGGCGTCACAGCCGAGTACCTGAACCACTGCGAAGAGCTCGAGATCAAGGTCGCGCAGGGTGCCAAGCCCGGCGAGGGTGGCCAGCTTCCGGGCATGAAGGTCACCGACCTGATCGCCCGCCTGCGCCACTCGACCAAGGGCGTGACGCTGATCTCGCCGCCGCCGCACCACGACATCTACTCGATCGAGGACCTTGCGCAGCTGATCTATGACCTCAAGCAGATCAACCCGCGCTGCAAGGTGACGGTCAAGCTGGTGGCGTCTTCGGGCGTCGGCACGATTGCGGCCGGTGTTGCGAAGGCCAAGGCCGACGTGATCCTGATCTCGGGTCACAACGGCGGCACCGGCGCGTCGCCGGCGACCTCGATCAAGTATGCCGGTCTGCCGTGGGAGATGGGCCTCACCGAGGCGCACCAGGTTCTGGCGATGAACAAGCTGCGTGACCGTGTCACGCTGCGCACCGACGGCGGTCTGCGCACCGGCCGTGACATCGTCATGGCCGCCATGATGGGCGCCGAGGAGTTCGGCATCGGCACCGCCGCGCTGATCGCCATGGGCTGCATCATGGTCCGCCAGTGCCAGTCGAACACCTGCCCGGTGGGCGTCTGCACCCAGGACGAGGAGCTGCGTGGCAAGTTCACCGGCAATGCCGACAAGGTGGTCAACCTGATCACCTTCTACGCCACCGAAGTGCGCGAGATCCTCGCCTCGATCGGTGCACGCAGCCTGAATGACGTGATCGGCCGCGCCGATCTGCTGCGCCAGGTGTCGCGCGGGGCCGAGCATCTCGACGACCTCGACCTCAACCCGCTGCTGATCCGCGTCGATGGCGCAGACGACATCGTCTACGACCGCTACAAGGACCGCAACGCGGTGCCCGACACGCTCGATGCCGAGATCGTCCGCGACGGTCACCGCTTCCTCGAGGACGGCGAGAAGATGCAGCTCTCCTACGCGGTGCAGAACACCCACCGCACCGTGGGCACGCGGACCTCGTCGCACATCGTGTCGAAGTTCGGCATGCGCAACGCGCTGCAGCCCGATCACCTGCACGTCAAGCTGACCGGCTCCGCCGGCCAGTCGCTGGGCGCCTTCGCGGCTCCGGGCCTCAAGATCGAGGTCTCGGGCGATGCCAACGACTATGTCGGCAAGGGCCTGTCGGGCGGTCTGATCGTGGTGCGTCCGCCGATGATGTCGCCGCTCAAGGCGGAAGAGAACACCATCATCGGCAACACCGTGCTCTACGGTGCCACCGACGGCCACCTGTTCGCCGCTGGCCGCGCCGGCGAGCGCTTCGCGGTGCGCAACTCGGGCGCCAAGGTGGTGGTCGAGGGCTGCGGCTCGAACGGCTGCGAGTACATGACCGGCGGTGTGGCGGTGATCCTCGGACCGATCGGCGCCAACTTCGGGGCCGGCATGACCGGTGGCATGGCCTATCTCTATGACCCCGAGGGCATGGCGCAGGATATGCTGAACATGGAAAGCCTCGTCACCTGCACCGTCACGCAGGAGCACTGGGAAGCCGAGCTGAAGGACCTCATCGAGCGTCACGTCGCCGAGACCAAGAGCCGCAAGGCGCAGGACATCCTGCAGCACTGGGATCTCGAGAAGGGCAACTTCCTGCAGGTCTGCCCCAAGGAAATGCTCAACAAGATCGCCCACCCGCTGGGAATCGAGGACAGCGTCGCGGTTCCGGCCGAGTAAGCCGCTCCAAGAGGAAACAACAAAAACGCCCGGGCACTCCCCGGGCGTTCTTGTTTTTCAATACCTTGGCTCAGGGCCGCCTCACGAGGGCCGCATTCTCCCCCAAGTGGTGTCGCAATACCGTGAGATGATGAACCCTGTCCCGGCTCATCCCGGGACACAGCGTGGTGTACGGGTACGAGTGACAGGACCTTCTTTGCCGCACAGAGGCGGTCCGGGTCCGGTGCGTTCGGGCGTACCGGGCCCTTTTTGCGAACACTGCTTTCCCGAACGAGTCCGCGCGTGTAGACCATGATCCATGGCGCGAGCAGCAAAGAAAACCAAAGCGAAGCAGACCAGCGATTCCGCCCCGCGCAAATCCGCGTCGGGGACCAGACGGCCGTTCCGACCGTTGCGCTGGTTCATCCGGCTGGCCGTTCGCGGGGCCCTTGTTCTGCTGGCGCTGGTGCTGCTGCTCGTGGTGCTCTACCGCGTGGTCGACCCGCCCACCACCTACACCATGTGGTCCGAGGGCAAGCGGCTGGGCGCGCCCGTCGATCACGTCTGGGTCGATGCGGACGACATCGCGCCGGTGATGCTGCGCTCGGTCGTCGCAGCGGAGGACGCGAACTTCTGCACCCACTGGGGCTTCGACATGAAGGCGATCCGCAACGCCATCGAGGAAGGCGGCAACCGCGGTGCCTCGACGATCTCACAGCAAACGGTGAAGAACGTCTATCTCTGGCAGGGCCGCAGCTGGCCGCGCAAGGCGCTCGAGGCGATGATCACGCCGCTGGTCGAGGCGGTCTGGCCCAAGCGCCGGATCCTCGAGGTCTATCTCAACATCGCCGAGTTCGACGAGGGCGTGTTCGGCGTCGGTGCTGCGGCAGAGCATTATTTCGGGGTCACTCCGCAGGCGCTCAGCGCGACGCAGGCGGCCCGTCTGGCGGCGATCCTTCCCGATCCGAAGGATCGCTCCGCCTCGCGGCCCTCAAGCTTCGTGCAACGCCGCTCGGCGCAGATCCGCGACGGTGCTGCCACGATCGAGCGCGATGGCCGCGACGACTGCTTCGAGTAAGCCCGCCGTCTCTACGCTGAAGGAATTGGTGCGCATTCTGGTTTCGAATTAAAGGTGCATATGAGATTCGCCTTATGGGCACACGCCTATTCGTCACGCCGGTGAAACCGCAATTTCCGCCCCCTCTGCGACGCCTCGAATACGCTCTCGAAAGGCGGAACCGCGGAAAAGAAAACCGGCGCCAGATGGGGATATCTGACGCCGGCTCTTGCTGAAACAGAATACTATAAGCGCCACTCACTAACGCCGTTAAACAACTTTAAACAATATTGCCGATCCGGGAACGCATGACGGGAACTCGATACTCCCCCGGTGCCGGCGGACATAAACTTCTCATAACGGGGCCCGAAACGAAATTAGCGTGATTGCCTGCGTAGTTTTGCCTATGCGCAATCGCCGCCGTGGCAGTTGCCCGGAACGTCCCTTTGTGGAAGAACTTCGGGGCATGTAAGCCACCGGCCGGCCGGCGGACTCTGGCACGGGGGTGTGATGCGCGTTTCACTTGGAGCACTGCTGGCAGTCGGCCTTGCCGGGCTGCAGTTCATCGCGGTTCTCGCGGTGGTGTTTTCCTCCTACGTGACCTCGGAACGCGCGCTTCTCGATCACGCCCGCGACCTGCTCAGCGATGTCGGCACCAACACCATTGAGCATTCCCGCGGCTTCCTCAGCCCCGCACGCGGCGCCGCAGAGCTCTCGGCCCGGCTGGCTCAGGACCGGGTGATCGCCAGCGACGTGCCCGAGCTGCTCGAGCAGCTGCTGTTCCAGCAGCTTCAGCTCGCGCCGCAATTCGCTGGGGTCTATCACGGCAACGAGAACGGGGATTTCGTCTATGTCATGCGCGCGGATAATGCGCCCGGGCCGTTCCGGACCAAGATCATCCGCGTCAACGGCGACGAGCGCAGCACCGAACTGATCTGGCGCGACGACGAGTTCCGGGTGATCGAGCGCCGCCTCGACCCCGACGACACGTACGATCCGCGCACGCGCCCGTGGTACATCCGCGCTCGCCAGCAGCTGACCACGATCTGGACAGATCCCTACATCTTCTTCTCCTCCCAGCAGCCCGGCATCACGCTGGCCTCGCCGGTGATGGACGGCCCCGACAGCGTGCGCGGCATCGTCGGCGTCGATATCGAGATCAGCGACATCTCGGATTTCCTCGCCCGGCTGCGCATCGGCAGCACCGGGCGGGCGCTGATCATCCACCGCAATGGCGACGTGCTGGCGCATCCGAACCAATCCCTGCTCAAGACCAAGGACGCCGACGGCACGCTGCGCTTCGTCGACATCCGGCAGTTCGAGGACCCCATCGCCCGTGCCGCCTTTGCGCAGGTCATGGAGAACGGGGTCGCTGCCGTGGAAGAGGAGACGCTGTCGCAGTTCCGCTACAACGGCGGGACCTATGTGGCCGTCGTGATGCCGCCGATCAGCGAGCACCTGCCCTGGACCATCGCGGCCTACGCGCTGGAAAGCGACTTCACCGAGGTGATCAAGGAGAACCGCCTGACCAACATCTGGATCGCGGCGGTGGTTGCGGCAATCACCGGGATCTGCGGGCTGGCGCTGGCGAATTTCATCTACAAGCCGGTGCGCGCCTTCGCGGTGCGCTCGGCGCTGATCTCGCAGGGGGAACTCGATCCTTCCGACCCGCTGCCCAAGACCTACCAGGAGCTCGAGAACGCCAACGAGACGCTGATGCAGCAGATCGCCGCCCGGCGCGAGACCGAGATGGAATACGGCAGCACATTCGCGCTGTCCTCGCGCGGCATGGCCCAGATCGACGCCCGGACGGGGCGCTTCCTGCGCGTCAACGAGCGATTCTGCGAAATCACCGGCTACAGCGCCGAGGCGCTTCAGGGCATGGCGATTTCGGACCTGATCCACCCGGACGACCCGCCCTTCCGCCTGTTCACCGGAGACGACGGCGATCCGGTCCGCGAGATCAACCAGGAACTGCGCTGCGTGCGGCGCGGCGGCGCGGCGATCTGGACGGCGCTCAACTCCATCCTGATCTTCAACCAGCAGGGCCGGCCGCTGCATTTCGTGCTCACCATGGACGACATCACCCAGGCCAAGCACACCGAGGAACAGATCGCCGAACTCAGCAAGGACCTGTCGAATCTGTCGCGCGACAACACGATGGGCCAGGTCGCCGCCGGGCTGGCGCACGAGCTCAACCAGCCACTGACCGCCATCGCGCAGAATGCTGACAGCGCGCTCTACGCGGTCGACCAGATGAGCGCCGCCAATCCCGAGCTGCACGCCACGCTCGAGGAGATCGCCGAGCAGTCGGTGCGCGCCGGCGAGATCATCCGCGCCCTGCGCGCCTTCATCCGCCGCGACGAGGGCATCCGCACCGATTTCGATCTTTCCGAACTGGTGGCGCAGACCCAGCGCCTGGTCATCGCCGAAGCCCGCGCCGCCAACGCGACGATGACCACCGAGCTCGAAGACCTGCCGCCGGTCAACGCCAACCGCCTGCAGATCGCGCAGGTTCTGGTGAACCTGCTGCGCAATGCCATCGAGGCCGTGGCCGAGAATACCGAAGGCGAGCGCCGCGTCACCGTGCGGGCGCACAGGCTCGGCAAGCAGGTTCTCGTGACCGTGGCCGATACCGGCCCGGGCGTGTCGCCCGATATCAGTCTCTTCACCGATTTCGAGACCACCAAGCCCAGCGGCATGGGCCTTGGCCTGTCGATCTGCCAATCCATCGTGCAGGCCAATGACGGTCGCCTCTGGCACGAGCGCTCGGACCCGCGCGGCGCAAGTTTCCGCTTTACGGTGAATGCCGCGGAAATGCCGTCCTGACCGGATCCCGGCAAACCGAAAAACTGGCGTGTCCGCATGGATGCAAAGAGACCAAATTGGTCTACCAACAGTTGCTTATCCTTGAAAAAGCTGACATTCCGCGCTGAACTCTTTTCGAGAAACAGAATTTCCCTGCGCTGTTTCGCAATTCAGGTTTCGGTTTTCCATGGGTGACAGCAATCAGATGATCTTCATCGTCGATGATGATCAGGACATCCGGACCTCACTGACCCGTGCGCTGACGCAGCGCGGCTTCGAGGTCGAGGCCTTCGCCTCCGGGCGCGAGTTTCTCGCCGCCTATGATGGTGAGCAGGCCGCATGTCTGGTGCTGGATCACGGCATGCCGGGAATGAGCGGGCTCGAATTGCAGGCCCTGCTGAACGGCCAGGGCAGCCCGCTGGCTGTGGTGTTCATCACCGGCCATGGCGGGGTGCCGGAATCGGTGCAGGCGATGAAGGCCGGCGCGGTCGATTTTCTCGAGAAACCGTTCCGCCAGTCGGTGCTGATCGAACGGATCGAGACCGCCCTCGAGATCGCATCGGCCAAGCGTGACGCGCTCGAGACGCGGCGCGCGCTGCAGGCCCGCTTCAATCGGCTGACTGCGCGCGAGGAAGAGATCGTCAAGCGCATGCTCACCAACCCCGCCGAGGTATCGAGCAAGGAGATCGCCAATTCGCTCGGCATCAGCCCGCGCACCGTCGATCACCACCGCGCCCGCATCCTCGAGAAGCTCGAGATCCGATCGCTGGTCGAGCTGGTCGACCTTGTCAGCAAGCTGCGCGGCGAAAGCGCATCGGCACAGCTCTGACGCCGGCGCCCGGGCCACACGCTCGCGCAGCGCCTGCCGGCGACAGGCCGCCTCCGTTCTGGTACGCCTCGCTGAGATAGCTCTTGTCATTGACCGACTGGTCGAACGAGACACTGCCCACCGGCAGGTCGCGGTGTCACGTCAGCAGCTTGGCATGCTCGATGATCGGGCGGCACCTGTCCGTTCGAACCGCAACGCATCCATCATCGCCGCCCGGACGATCCGCGTGATCGGCCCCGTCCGGGCGCTCTGCGTCGATCCGGACCGCACCATAGACGCGGCGACCTATCGTCTCGACCCATCCCGCTACGGCGTAATCTCGCAGGACCTTCCAGCAGAGGAGGTCGCACCCCCAACACACGCGGACACGAGCGACCGACATACGCGATCCCTTGCCGTTTCCGCCGAAGCAGAAAATTAATGCAAGACGTGACAGAGAAGATTGCCGCAAGCTACACTTATGCGCGAGTCCTTCGCGATACATGGAGAAGATTCGATGAGTAGATTTACAGCCTTGGCCACTGCCGCCCTATTTTCCGCTTCAATGGCCACGGCTCAGGACGCCGGAACCGACAAGCCCAACATTCTGGTGATCTTCGGAGACGATATCGGCCAGACCAACCTCTCGACCTACAGCTTCGGCCTCATGGGCTACGACACACCCAATATCGATCGGATCGCCTCCGAGGGTGCCAAGTTCACAGACTATTATGCCGAGCAGAGCTGCACTGCGGGCCGTTCTACCTTCATCACCGGCCAATCGACGCTCCGCACCGGTCTCTCCAAGGTCGGGCTGCCCGGGGCAAACGCCGGCATGCAGGACGTGGATGTGACGCTTGCCTCGGCGCTCAAGGATCATGGCTACGCCACCGGCCAGTTCGGCAAGAACCACCTCGGCGACCGCGACGAGCACCTCCCCACGGAGCACGGGTTCGACGAGTTCTTCGGCAACCTCTATCACCTCAATGCAGAGGAGGAGCCGGAGCAGTTCAACTATCCGCAGGACCCGGAATTCCGCGAGCGCTTCGGCCCGCGTGGCGTCCTGCACTCTTATGCGGATGGCGAGATCGAAGACACCGGCCCGCTCACCCGCAAGCGGATGGAGACCGTCGACGGGGAAACCGCCGCCGGAGCGATCGACTTCATGACCCGCGCCGTGGAGTCGGGCACGCCCTTCTTCACCTGGTACAACACCACCCGGATGCACTACAAAACCCACGTGCGGGACGAGAACCGCAGCGAGCCGGGCCTGACCGCGCCGACCGAATATGCCGATGGCATGGTCGAGAATGACGGGGTGATCGGCGAGGTTCTTGATGCTCTCGACGAACTGGGTGTCGCCGACAACACGCTGGTGATCTACACCACCGACAACGGTCCGCACCAGAACACTTGGCCGGACGCGGGCACCACGCCGTTCCGGTCCGAAAAGAACACCAACTGGGAAGGTGCATATCGCGTGCCGGCGCTGATCCGCTGGCCCGGCATGATCGAGCCCGGCACCGTCTACACGGAGATGTTCTCGGGGCTTGACTGGTTCCCGACGATCATGGCCGCCGTCGGAGACACCGACATCAAGGAGCGGCTGATGGCGGGGACCACCATCGACGGCGAGGAGTACAAGAACCATCTCGATGGCTACAACCAGCTCGACTACCTCACCGGGGCCACCGATGAGGGCGCGCGCGACGAGTTCTTCTACATCAACGATGATGGCGAGATCGTCGGCCTGCGCTATGAGAACTGGAAGGTGGTCTTCAAGGAACAGCGCAAGCAGGGCACCATGGGTGTGTGGGCCGAGCCCTTCACCGAGCTGCGTGTCCCCAAGCTGTTCGACCTGCGTGCCGATCCCTACGAGCGCGCCGACATCACCTCGAACACCTACTGGGACTGGGTGAGCGATCACGCCTACCTCGTGGCACCGGCCTCGCAGGAAGTCGCGAAGTTCTTCGCCACGTTCGAGGCATACCCGCCGTCGCAGCGTCCGGACAGCTTCTCGATCGATCAGATCCAGGAAGAGCTGAACAACAGCCTCGCGAACATGGGTAGCAACTGATCTCGCCGCATTGATCTCGGGCCGGCCTCCGCTGCCGGCCCGACTTGCGCCATTGCCCCGAGCCATCAAGCTGTTCGCTGGGTCTTGAACGCCCGGGGACGGCACGAAGGGAGCGAGCACGCGCAGTGTCGGAAAGCCCCCAAGGACGTCCAGCGACAACTTTCGGGCCCCTAGGACACCGAAGCGAAGTGACCTGCCCCCTGCCGGTCCCTCGTTCATAACGAGAGTCTGCGGGTTTGAGATTGGTATTCTGGCTGGTCGTTCTGGGCAAGCGCGCCGGGCGCGGAGCCCTCAAATTGCTCAAGCGTCCGGCGCGCTTCGAGCGGCGTCTGGTTTCCCAGAGACGAGTGCGGTCTGACGGCGTTGTAATCGTAGCGCCAGAGCGCCAGCTTGTGCCGGGCGTCATCCAAGGTGTCTGACCTAATGGGATGAACTGCCTTCCCACCGACCCGCTGCTACCGTGGCGGGCATAGGTTGAGATAGGAGCATCTGATGGACATCAAGGTTCTGGGCATTGATTTGGGCAAGACCGTTTGCAG
>Ga0115012_10001167_pt1 | contig 15175 bp, 6 predicted proteins | sample TroAtlMetagenome_FD_88706 | JGI IMG/M metagenome (GOLD analysis project Ga0115012, IMG submission 88706) | Marine eukaryotic phytoplankton communities from Atlantic Ocean - Tropical Atlantic ANT10 Metagenome | ecosystem: Environmental > Aquatic > Marine > Oceanic | place: Tropical Atlantic Ocean...
ATTTGATCAAGATGGCAATGCGTTATCTCCACAAGATTCAGAAGTAAGCTTAGCGCAAATGGCAGCAGCTCCAAAAAGTATTTATTTAAATCCAGGTAGTCCACTAAATGGTGCAGAAGGATGTTGTATAAATGGTAAATATTATTTTGACTTTAGTGTTGGTGCAAGGTTTGGATTAAATACAGAAACAGCAAATCAAAACCCTACATTTAGAATAGATAAAGCAGCTGGAGTTATAAACTTTAGTTCTTTATCAGGAAGCACATCTATCGTTTTAGAATATATTGCTGATGGAATGGAAAACGGAGATGATTCACTGGTTAGCGTAAACAAATTATTTGAAGAATATTTATATGCTTATATTAAATACGCCATTTTAAATAGCAGGGTAGGAGTACAAGAATACATTGTTAATAGAGCAAGAAAAGATAAGTCTTCTTTATTAAGAAATGCAAAAATTAGATTAAGTAATATACACCCTGGCAGACTCTTAATGAACTTAAGAGGTCAGAATAAATGGATAAAGTAATATGGCATTAGTAAATACCAATTTCATTTTAGGAAGAATGAACAAGTCGGTAGATGAAAGACTTCTACCGCCTGGTGAGTATGTTGACGCAATGAACGTACGACCAGGATCTACAGAGACTACTGAGGTAGGTGCTGTAGAAAATACTCGTGGTAATCTTCCATTAACTACATTGAGATTTGGCAATCAAAATTTATCTACCCAAGCAACATGTATAGGAGCTTATGCTGATGATGCAAATGAAACCATATATTGGTTTGTACATGATCCGGCTAACACTGTTGCTCCTGGAGGTATAGTAGATATGATAGTTTCTTTTAACACTGAAACAAGTTCATTAAGATACCATGTAATAACAGCAGCTGGTAATGCAGCTAATCCTTCTACTTTAAATTTTGATCCATTATACTTAGTCAATGGTGTAAACAAAATAGAAGACTTGTTGTTTTTTACTGATGATAAGAATCCACCAAGAAAAATAAATGTAACACGAGCTTATCCTATTGCAAGTAATGCAGGGGTCGATGGTATAGTAGCTGAAGATATAAATGTTATTGTAAAAATACCAGGGTTTGAAACAGGATCAGGTACATATACACCTTTACCAGCACCTACGCTTGAACTTTTACAAGTAGCTGGTGGTGAAAATTATTTAAAAGATAGATTTTTAAGCTTTGCTTATAGATACAGATACTTAGATAATGAATATAGTGCTACGTCATTATTTACAAACCCAGCCTTTCAACCAGGAGATTTTAAATTTGACCCTAAAAACTTTAACAATGCAGGTATGGTTAACTCATACAACGCAGTCAAAATAGATTTTGGTACAGGTAGTAGTAGAGTAAAACAAATTGATTTATTATATAAAGACTCTAATACCAATAGTATATATGTTATTGAAAGATTTAAGAAATCTGATTATGGATGGGCGGATAATACAATACAAAGTTTTACTTTCACAAATAGTAAAATTTATTCACAGCTCGGAGCAGATGAACTATTACGTTTATATGACAATGTACCAAAAGTAGCTAAAGGCCAAACCATAATGGGTAATAGACTTATGTATGGTAATTATACTGATGGTTACGATATTACAAATGCAAATGGTCAAGATATAAGTATTGATTTTTCTACTGAGCTTCTTACTAATCGTGTAGACTTTTTAGAATTACCAATAGGTATACCATCAAATGGTACAGCATACAGTATAAATCCAGTAGGTGGAAGTGTTACAGCCACAAATGCTTTAATGACGTTTGATTTTGCTACCATTGCTACAAAATTAAAAAAAGGTAGTACAATTACATTAAACTTGAATTTAAAACATCAAGGTAAAAATGGTACAACTACTCAACAGTGTTATATAGACAACGCTAATTTTGAAAATGCTACTTTTAGTTTGAGTGTAGAAATAACTTTAGATCAAGATTATTCTTCAGTATATGATTTATCTATTAGCACTTTGTTTAAAGATGCAATAGGATCTCAAAACTTTCAGACAATAGCTCAAGCATCAACAGGTAGATCATTTACAGATCAGTTCAATGCTACTGTAGTTGCACCAGCTATAAACTGTACGTTTACAAAACAATTAAGTGGTATCACATCTGCTGCAACTCAGCAAGGTTTTGCTATAACATCTACTGCGGGTAGTAATAGTATAGGTATACAAACAATAGCTATGCAATATAGAAGCACTACTGGACCTACAAACATGTATGAATATTTTAGAATAGTTTCTGGTACAGCTTTTTTCACAAGTACATTTGACACGTCTTCTTTACATAGTAATAGAGATTATGAAACAGGTATTGTTTACATGGACGATTATGGTAGAGCGTCAACAGTTCAAGTTTCTGAATTTAATACTATTTATATACCGCCTGAAAACAGTGTTACTCAAAATAAAATATTAGCAACAGTAAATAGTTTACCGCCATCGTGGGCAACTAAATATAAGTTTGTTGTAAAACCAAACAAAGGTGATTACAATATTGTTTATACTAACTTCTTTTACACAAGACCGTCAGACAATATGGTGTTCTTTAAGTTGGAAGGAGAAAACCAAAATAAAGTAGAAACAGGAACTAAATTATTAGTTAAAACAGATGTAACTGGACCACTTGGTACGGTAGTAGAAGCAGAGGTTTTAAATGTAGCTGGTCAATCCAGAGACTTCTTAGCAACTGACAATGAGCTTGGAGCAGATTCAAATCAGTTAGCTGGTTTATATATGGAAATAAAACCTTCAGGGTTTTCTGCAACTATTCAAGATGATTCTCTTATTGATGTTGGAATTAAAAAATATGCAAGTGCAAGAAATAGTATATGTAGGCATAAGCTGGCATATCCATTATTTACTTTTACTGAGCCAACTCCTGGTAATTATGTTACAACAAACTATAGTATACCAGCGGGTAGTATAATAGATATAAGAATAAAACAAAAAAGAAATAGAAGATCGTCAAGTTGTGAAGGGTATCATTGGGAATGGAATCAAATATTTACCGCATCTGCAGACTATACTGATTTCAGATCATGGTGGGTAGGAGATAATGTAAACCCTGGTAATGCAAGTCCTGGTCAACTTGAAGGAGATCAACAAATTTTTTATAACACAACTGTAGGTACTCCAAATGGTAACTTCGCTGGTAACAACACAGATTATGGAGGACCGAATGGTATTGCTGGTACTGCATTTTGTAATGGATTTGCTACAGAAACATTTCAGTTTTTACAAGCTACACCAGGAGATGTTAACTCTCCTTTATATTTAGCTTTTGTATCTGGTGTACCCGGTTGTAATGCAAAACTTAATAATAGAATTAGTATAGAGATTATAGTAACTCGTGCAAATAGTTTAGTGGTTTTTGAAACTGAACCAGCAGAATTATCTGCAGAATTTTACTACGACTCTGCTGAAGCTTTACCAATAACTAATGGATTTCATATAGCAGGCAGTGCAGACGGATCACAAAATCAAACTGCAAGTCAACCTGCATTAGTTCCTCTGCCTTTCATGGATTGCTTTACTTTTGGAAATGGTGTAGAGAGTTTTAAAATAGAAGATAATATAGCTACTAAAAGTGTTGTCTTAGGACAAAGAGTCTTAGGTGTTTCTGCTGAAGATTTTGCAGAAGCTGACAGGTTTGCTGACATAACTTATAGTGGTGTATATAGTAGTAACTCAGGAGTAAATAACTTAAATGAATTTAATTTAGGTTTACAAAACTTTAAAGAATGTGAAACAAGTTTTGGTCCTATACAAGTATTGCATGGTAGGGAAACTGATATACTTACATTACAAGAAGATAAAATTACATATGTATTAGCATCTAAAAATTTAATTAGTGATGCAGCTGGTGGAGGAGCTTTAACTACATCAACACCAGTATTGGGTACACAAATAGCAAGAACAGAAGAATATGGTATTAGTTTTAATCCAGAAAGTTTTGCTCATTATGCTGACAGTTATTATTTTACTGACGTAAAACGAACATCAGTAATACAATTAAAAGGCAACTCTGTAAACGATCAACTTAATGTTATATCAGAAGATGGTATGAGATCATGGTTTAGGGATGAGTTTCAAGAAGGATTAGATACACAAAAATTAGGTGGTTACGATCCATATATGGATGAGTATGTGTTAGGTATGAATTGTATTCAGGTACCAACACCACCTGTAATTTTAGGTTGTGGTTCTTTGATTCACCAAGATAGTACAACTACAGCGAAAAGTTATACCATAGATTTTGGTAATATAGTAGACACTTCTGTAAAAATAGAATATGCAGTAGCATCTGGTACTGTTAATATAAATGTAAACTGGAATGGCACTAATACTGCATCAGGAAATGTAACAGGTAGTGGTTTCTTTAGTTTCAATAAATCTCAGTCAGCACCGTCTACTGCAGTTATAACTGTAACACCAGTTGGAGGAGCTGCAGAGTTTGATATTACTCCAGCTTGTCCTACACAAGATCCTATCACTATAGTAAAGTGTGTTATAAATTCAGTACAAGACAGTGGTAAGTTTATACATGTAGAACATCAATGGAACGATGCTACTATCACAAGTCCTATAGATTCTGTATCTGCAGAACTTGGTAGTAATCATTTGTTGTTTAGCACATTTGAATCACAAACAGGATTTAGATCAAACGGTGTATTTCCATACGAAGGAGTTACTGTTACAATGAGAATCAACAAAATAGGTTTTGACGATTATGATTGGTCTTACCCAGATGATAACATGAGATTCTTATCAACGAATACTGCATATGCAAATAATTTATCAGACGTTCAAACATTATTAAACTTATCATCAACAATACCAAATGCACAGGTACAACAACCTTCGTCAAATTTATACAAAGCATCTGTTAATTCTACAACAAACCCAGCTTTAAATTTGCCAACCTCAAATAGTTATTTATATTTGATATGGGATTTAAGAGAGGTAGGCGCACAGAAATTATGTTATGATGCAAGTTCTGGAGCTGATGCTTGCTGTACTTGTACATGGCCATGCGTTGGGTTTGCAGCGGGAGACGTAGCAGCAACACATGTTGAAGCTTGTCAACAACCATTAACTAATACTTATTATCATAATGGTGTTAACGCTTTGCCTGTTGTGAATGATTTAGTATATAGCAACAGCACATGTGAAGGAAACAATACAGGAAACTCTTCTCCTTTAACAATAGGGTTTTATAAAATTAGCAATACAATGTATATGCAGGTCAACTCAGAAGGAGTGGTTGTGGCTGTAAGTGCATGTTTTACATAGAATTATGGGTACATTAGGAACATATTATTTTGACGGAAACAGTTTTCAAACAGCAACTGCTGTGTATACAAATGCTACTTTAACAACATTAGCACCAGATGGTTACTATGCTGGTAGTGGTGTAGTTAGACAACAACTTAATGGTATACTATTAAGTGCATCAAGTTGTAGTCAGTGTTTGGTTTCGTGTGATAGTAGTGTACAAGTATCCATTGCAAACACACGTGGTTGGTTTGATGCTAATATTAATGTTGGTAACGATACAGGTGTAGTAGTTGTATATGCTTATTTGGGAGCATCAATACCTGATGGCATAATCGCATACTTCAACAACTTACCATACAAAAGACTTACTTGTAATGACAATCATAACGGTGTTACATTAGTAGATGGTTCTGGATCTACAGTAGACTATGCTGGTATAGGATCTCAAAACAATGTTCCTACTTATGTAGGAGCTACTAATAACGCTTTAGTTTCTACAAGTCCTCATACTAATATAAATGAGTATGAGCTTATAAGTGGGACTTACACACAAACCGGTGCTACAAGAACCATAACAGTTGTTAATTCGCAAGTAGGTACAGCTTCAAGTGGTTCCCCAACTTACACAATGGTTATACCAAAAAATATAGTTAATAAAGATGTAGTCAATTTACAAATATTTGGACCACTAAGTGGTACATTATTTAGATGGGAAATAACTTGTCCACAAAGTTTAGTGGCTTTTAAAGGTTCTACGTTGGGCAGCACAACAGCGTGTGGCACAAATGATCAAGATTATTATTTTGTACGTAACGCAACTGGAACAACACCTCCATTTACTATTGACACTAATACATTACCAGAAATAGGAAACTTTGTTTTTGATCAAGCAGATGGTAGCACTTATTTAAATGATACAAGTACATTAAAATATTTTAGTATACCAGGTGGTGTGTCATTAGGAATTAGAAATGGAGTGATAGTTAGTTCTCAGATTTGTAGTGGTGGTGCTGGAAGAACCGCTTATGCTTCAAGTGTTAATGGAGTATTTAATGATGTATGTTCAGGTTCTCCTGTAGCTAATCAAACTTATTACCATGATGGTAATGGAGTATTACCTGTAGTTAGTGATGTTGTTTACAGTGCTTCGTCAGGTGCATTACCTTTACCAACAGGATATTATTACTTGGGAGGAACTTCACCGAATAGAATATATATAATAGTTGGTGCAAACGGTGTCGTATCAACAGTAGGAAATTGTTAAATTTGTAATTATGGGATGTCAATCATATACATTAACGTACGATGAAGGGGTCAAAGGGTGGCCGTCCTTCTATAGTTTTTTCCCTGAATATATAAAAGGTATGAACGCATACTTGTATACATTTTCAGGAGGCAACTTGTTTAGGCATAATGTCAATCCATTAAGAAATACTTTTTATGGAAATTTTACACCCTCTTCAATGACCAGTGTATTTAATCCTGAGCCATCACTGAGTGTTAAATTATTTAAAACAATATCTTTTGAAAGTAATTCTGAATGGAGTTGCGAATCATTAGTTACTGATTTAAGTCAAGGTAATGTAAACACCGCTCTACCTAATATAGATTTTGAACAAAAAGAAGGAGAATGGTATGGTTATATAAGACATAATGATGGTATTACAAATTATGCATTGAGATACAGTAATGGTATAGGTACAAATACAAATGTAGTTGGACCGAATAATGCACGTGTTGTATCCTTTGGTGTACCCATAGGAAATATAATTACTATAGGAGCTACAGTGTATACATTAGTTAATGGAGCAGCGCCTGTAGAAGCTGGAGTTGTAGATAATTTAGATAGAGTAAATAATACTTTGACTGTAGATAGTTCTGCAGCGACCGCAACCGCACCAGTTACTGGAGACTTCATAATGTTTGTTAACAATACATTAGCAGAATCATATGGTATGAGAGGATATTATATGGAGTTCAAGCTTACTAATGGATCAAATGCACCAGTAGAGCTATTTGCTGTAGGTAGCAGTGTGATGAAAAGTTTTCCATAGTTTTTTATTATCTTTGCTTAAAATGCAATTAAATATAGAACCATTAAAGCCAAGTGATTATGACGATTATTTGCGTCACTGGTGGAAAGACTGGAGATGGCCTGCGCCAACTAAAGAATTTTTACCGTTAAATGGTACAGGTGGTTTTATGGTTAGTTATGGAGACCGACCTATATGTGCAGGGTTTATGTATACCACTAATGCTAAAGTAGCATGGTGTGATTGGATTATATCGGACTTTCATTTTAAAGATAAAAAAGTTAGAAAGACAGCATTGTCATTGTTAATTAAAACAATTACATTGTTTGCGGAAAGTTTAGATAACAAATATGTTTACGCATTGATTAAAAATCAATCGTTAGCAAACGCATATAAAAGTATAGGATACGTAGAAGGTTCGTCTTATACACATGAAATGATTAAAATATTATAATATGGCATTAGCAACAGCAGCAGCAATAACTGGAATCGCAACAGGCTTAGGAAGTGCAGGTATGAGTATTGCACAAGCCGGTAAGGCAAAGAAACAAGCCGCAGCAGCAGCAGATCAAAGAAAAAAATATATGGAAGCTGCAAGAAAAAAAGCTGAAACAAATTTTTACGATGCTTTAAATGTTCCTACCAGTGCATATAACGAACAGTTTAGACAAAATCAAGCAGGTTTAACACAGGGTATTCAAGCACTCCAAGAAGGTGATGCAAGAAATATATCAGCTGGTATAGGATCATTAGCAGCCGCAAACACACAAGCAAACGAAGCAACCAGAATTGGAATGGAGCAAGCATTATATGATAATGCTAAAATGAAAGCGGACGCTAAAGAAAAAATAAATCAAGATTTAAAACAAATGGATGTGGGAGCAGCGGCTGATGCAATGGCTATGCAAAGAGATGCTGAGAAAGAAAGAGGAATGGCTATTCAATCTGCTATTCAAGGTGTTGGTACAGCTATGGGTTCAGCAGCAGACTTAGTTCCATTATTTGGAACAAGCAAAGCTGACAGAGCTGCATCTGCTGGACAAGATTTATTAGCAGGTCAAGACAGTATAGAATCTTTATCTACACAATATGGAATTACAGGTGGTGAAATGATTGATAAGGTTAAAGGTTTAGGTTTAAGTAAGAAAGATATTAGAGGTCTTAGAAAATCAGATGATGTTGTCACAGGATTTAAAAACTTATTAGGTCAAGATAGATTTAAGAATTTAAACTTAGACTTAGGTTCAGTAACAGACTTAGCTTCATTGAGAAAATTAATTTACGGAACATAATACCATGGCTGAAAAACAACGAGGTAATCAATATTCTATTTATCAGCAGAAAGATCTTGAAGGAACATTTGTTGATTGGGGACAGATAGCGTCTGACCTTACTACTGGTTTAGAAGCTATATCTGCTAATAGAGAAGCGCAAAGACAAAAGATAGCTGATGATACTACAGCAGCTATGAATACATTAAGTGAGATTGCTGATGTAAATAATCCAAGCATGAACACTGCATTGATAGATGCTTCTGATCTGTCAACCAAATCATTACAAGCTAACTACGATTTAGTAAGAAGAGGTCTTTTAGATATAAAAGATTTTAACATAATGATGCAAAGACAAAAAGATGGTTATGCATCTTTATCAAACTTTGCTAAAAACTACGATGCAAAATACCAAGAAGCTTTAACAAGAATAGCAAACGGAGATGCTTCAGCATTAGAGGAGTTTTGGAAAGACACTTCTCATAAGTTTGGTAACATGAAGAATAAAAAGATCTGGACCAATCCAGCTAATGGAGAACTTATGTTAGTTGAGATGATAGATGACGGAAAAGGTAACCTTGTGATGCCTGATGCAAACAATCCTGATCATAAAAAATTCTTTCATACTCCATCACAGATGCTTAAAATATCTGACTATCAAGAACAAAAAATTGATACCACAGCCTATGTAAAAGATAGTATTGTTTCTCCTTTAGCTTCTGTTATTAGTAGTGAAATGGACTCTTATAACTTATTGGGTGGTGGTGCAGCGATAGAAGAAATTAAAAACTTTAGACAGTTGTTTGATATGACAAACATAGGAGGTGGAGTAACGTTTGATGATTGGATGGCTTCTCAAGTATCTGAGGTTGTTGGTTCAAAGAATGAAGATGGTACGTCTAATAGTCATAGAGCCGCACAAGTGTTGGCTCAAAAAGGATACACTTTTACAGAAGATCCAAGTAAAGCGGGAGGTAAAGTTATTCTAACTGTCTCTGATGAAAATGGTCAGCCTACTGTACAGTTAACAGCAGATCAGTTTGAGGCTGCGGAAAGAGAAGCTTTGATAGAAATCGAAAGTCAATTAGACTTAGAGGTTGCAAACAAACAACCATTAAGAGGTGAGCAAGAAGATGCACCAACGGCTAATGAAATTGCTAAACAAGATGAGATTGATAAGACAACAGGGTATATTAGAGATTTAAATACAGTATTAACTGGCGATGAGGTTACAGCTAAAACTACATTGAAAGGTATGATTGAAACTTCAAACGTACAAAGAGCTGCTCAGAATCCTCCATTACCAGCGATTGATGGTTTTGATATGACAGATGATTACATTGTATTCTACATGAGCGATGGATCAACTATAACAAGAGATAGAACGGTTCAAGATGACCCTGATACTCCAGACGTAGATGAAACAAGTGCTAATGAAGTACAACAGGATCTTGCAAGTATCTATGATATATTAGCTCCAGGAGCGCAAGGTATTAAAACCGGTATGTCTGACGCACAGATATATGATTTCATTAAAGAGCAAAATATTACAATCGGAGAGAAAGGTGAAGACAGATCTCTGACATTACAAGGAGGAGTTAAAGCGCCTAATAAAATTACTGCAAGTGCAGCTAACTCGCAAGGTAAATCTATTCAAACTATTATTACGGATGAACTTGGTACGTTAGATCAATTTAACACCAAAGGCGAAATCAGAGCAGCAGTTGATGAAGCTATCGCCTTAGTTCTTAAGGGTCAAGCTCTTAAAAACTTCCAAGAAGCAGGATATACTAACGTGAGATCAACAATAGCAAATGGTAAAATTTATATTGATTACATTGATGAAAACGGTAAGGATAAGTTTATAAGCTTAGGTGAGGGGTCAGCCCAAAATGGTAGAACTCAAGAGCAAACAGCTAATGCTATTGCTGAAGCAATTAATGAACTTAACAGAAGATCAACAGAGCAAGTAAATAAAACACGTGGTGGAAGATCAGGTAAAAAGAGTTTTAAAACCTGGTCAGCAGATAACCCAAGAAAGGAAAATGAAACGTTCCAGGATTATGTAGCAAGATATAAAAAACAGTTTAAATTTTAACTATGAATCAAGAGGCATTAGAGGCATTATTTCAATTATTTCCTGAAGGAATGTTTGATGAACCTGCTGATCTCAATGATATAATTGAGAAGGAAGGACTGGAAGGAGTATACCCTTTACTGCCAGAAGGAATGTTTGAATCCGAAGAAGAATTTGTAGAGACCTTTGGGGGTCAAAAAAAAAAAGATATTGGTGTACAGCAACCTGGCCAAACTACGGATGTGGAGGAAGTACAGTCTACCCAAATGGACGCAGGAGAAGTTGGTTTATCGGGATCTCCTTCTCGATCAGTTCAAAACAGGTTTGACGATCCTGAAAGACAAGCACAGCTTGATAATCAATTAGATACCCAAATAGATTTCCAAGTAGATCAAACAGTAGATCAAAGAGTAGATTACGGAGGAACGTCTCGTGAGAGAGACCCTTTTGATGATCCAAGATTTAAACCTGTCGGCACAAAGTTCGGTGCCAATGTAGAGAAAGGTGAAAAGAATACATGGCTCGAAGAGATGTTTGGTAAAAATGAATTTACTGATTTCTTTGGAGATATATACAGAGCGGGCGCTCAAGGTTTGAAACAAGGTGCAACTATAGATGATGCTCGAAGAATGTTTTTAGATGGAGCTAATGCATCTCAAGAAGATATACAAGATTACATAGCAGCTGTTAGTGAAATGGATGACGTTAGCATGTCTGACGAAATGAAAGACTTCAACAGGATATATGAAAGAAATGGTGGTGGTATATGGGGATTCGTATCTGGAGTAGCTCAAAACCCTACCGTTATATCACAGCTTTTTGTTTCTTCAGTTGCTTCTATGGTAAATCCAGATGTTGCAGGTGGAGCTGCAGCGGGTGCTGCAACAGGCGCAGCTGTAACAGGAGCGGCAGGAGCAGTAGCGGGAACAGGTGTAATACCTGGTTTGGGTTCTGCGGTAGGAGCAGTAGGTGGTACAATAGGTGGTGGTATTTCTGGAGCAATACTTGGAGCGAGTGCTACGCTTGAAACGGGATTAGCTTTTACAGAATTTTTAAGAGAAGAAGTAACTAAAAGAGGATTAGAATTTGATGTAGAAGGTATAAGAGCTGTACTATCAGATCAAAGCGCATTATCAGGCATAAGAAACAAAGCAGTCGCAAGAGGTATGGTTATCGGTACGGTCGATGCATTTACCAGAGGACTTGCTGGACAGATAGGTGGGAAAAGTATTAAGGCGGCAAAGGCAGCTGATAAGGTTATCACTAAAGGAATGAAGGCCAGAGCAGGTTTAAAAGCCGCTGGTATAGAAGCTGTTGGAGGAGCAGGTGGTGAAGCAGCAGCAAGAGGAGTTACAGGTCAAGAAATGGATGTAGCTGAGATTGGTTTTGAAGGTATAACAGGACAGGCATCTTCTATATTATCGGTACCTCAAGCTATATCCGGTAGAAGCCTTACAGATATTGCAAAAAGTACAGTCGGTAAAGGAGTCAATATATTTAAACCACCTAAGTATGGGGTGCTTACAAAGAAGGGTGTTAATCAACCACAAACAAAAGCACAGATAGAGGACATGCTTAATACAATGACGGATCAAGAAATAATTGATGCGCAGTTTAATATTAAGAATGATCCAGAACTTCAAGCAAAGATTAACGAAAGAAAACAGAAAGCTCTTTATGACAAAGAAACACCTAAAACAGTTTTTGGTTCGAGAAGAAAAAGATATATTGAACTATTAGCTGAAAGAGATAATATGCAGGATCCAGACAATCCTGAAAATAAAGAAAGATTAAAAGCTATTGATGAAGAATTAAAAGCTATAGCTACAGAATCTAAAGATGCATTAACTGAATTAGTAGGTAATCAGTTAGTAGGAGTAACAAAGAACGAAGCTATAGAAGCTTTGAAAGCTGAAGGTATAGAAAAGCCTACAGATGAGCAGGTTAAAAACAAACAAAAAGAAATGCTTAAATTAGCAGTTGATGCTGCTAAGAAAGCAGCGGAGGTTTTTACTGGTCAGAAGAATGTAAAAGAGTTGGAAGATGAAGCGAAAGATCAGCTTATATCTGAAGGCATAGTAGAACCTACTGATCAACAAATTAAAGAAAGAGCCAATGCCATTCAAGAGTCAAGCGCAACGCAAGTGGATGTACAAGAATCTACCGGAGATAGCCAAGCAGTGGGAGAGGGAGACACCCAAGGGGTCGTTACCGAAGAGAGTAAAACCCAAGACCAAGCTCCGATTGAGACGCAGACGCAAGAGGAAGTAAGTATAAATGTAGCTCCATTTTATGAAGCCAACATTGAATCAACAAGCGAAGCAGCTGGTTTAAGAAAATCTCCACAATATCAACAATATAAAAATAGTCTTACTGAGATCGCTAATGATATGGGTCTCGAAGTAGAGGTGGAAGAATCTGTAGGTGGTTATGTAAACCAGGATACAGGATCTAAGATAAGAGAGATAAGTAATGTAGTAAAACTTAAAAATGCTACATTAGAACAAGCCTCTCAGTATGCAGCTCTTACAGCTGCATTAGCACCTGAAGTACAACAGTCAAGCATTGCTGCAGAGTACACTGTAGATGGTGCTGAAAATCATAATGGTAATGAAATTACTATCAAAGTTTCAGATAGTGAAGGTACATTTCAAGCCTTGCAAGAAGCTGGTATTGATGAGTACACTTTGTCGGAAACAAATAATTTATTATCTTTGATTGATATTTTTGATTTTAGTGATCCGGAAGCGGATGCAAAATTAGAAACATTATTAGATATATTAGACAATAAAAATATTACTTATGAAGTCGCAGACAAAAAAGCAATCAACTCAAGATTTATTAACAAGGAGAGCAGGCAACAGATTCTTTCAGATGGTAGACAAAGCGCCATTCAACAACAACAAGAAGGGTCAAGCCTTTATAAGAAGATCATCTCAGCGATAAATAGAGACGCTCAGAGTCGAGGAATATCCCCTAACGAATATATAGGTTCACAAACCGCACCCGAAGTTACTGCTGATGCAGCAAGGGTAGATGCGATAGTCGATGACATCGTTAAAAAAACCAAAGCACGTAAAGTTGGTAAGAGTACAAGTCCAAAAGTATTATTAAACAACACATTAAAGTATTTACAAAACTCAAAGCTATATCAGCAACTTGATGATGTATCAAGAAACGATTTAGTTAGAAAACTAAATGAGAAACTTGGTATAAAAATAAAGAAAGCACCAAGTGTAAAAAAAGTTTTAGGTAAACCAAAAGATAAAAAGGTTGTAGTAAACGAAAGAGTAGCACTCAAAGATCAGATTAGAAAAGAAGCTAAAGCTGCAAGAGAATCAGCGGCTGCATATAAAAAAGCAATGAAGAACATTGCAGCTAAGATAACAGGCTTTGGTAAAAAGTTAGGCAAGGTTTCAAAAGCTAAGGTAGATGCGATAACTAAAAGGTTTGCTAATGTTAATCTTAACAATCCAAAATCAGTAGATAATTTTTTACAGTTTGTGGACGATGTGTTTACAAAAGCTGACTTCTTTGAAAAAGTTAAAAGCTCAAAGACATTTGCTAAGAGAGCAAAGAAACAAGTGGGTGGTTACAAAACTGGTGTGCTTCCACAAGATTTAAAAGTAGCCTTAGAAACTTTATTTAGTATTGATCCATCTATTATACCAGCAGATAAGATAGATACATTCTTAGAACTTGCTCGTGAGTATGGATCTGGTAAAAAAGTTTTAGATCTACAGCCACCAAATGAAACATTACCAAAAATTTTAGATGTCTTAAATGCTGTTGAGTCAAACTTAGACGCAGACATGGAAGCTGTTGTAGCAGAAAAAGCTACGAAAGATATAGACGTGGACGCTGAAGTTAGTGAGATCGTTGAGTTAAGTAACGACATATCTAATGCTGATATAAATAATATAGTAGACCCAAGAGCAAGAGAACAAGCAAGAAGATTAAGAGGTTTGAGTGCGCAGCAAATATTGGAATTAGCCAGAGAAAAGAAAGATGGTACAATGGACTACTCTGATGTTATGTTGTTGAAACAAGTTATGAAAAATATTAAGAATGGTTTTGCAGGTAAAGCTGTAACAGATCTTAATACAAAGCTAAACAATATAGAAAGCGCAAAAGAACTAAACCCTATTCTTAAACCATTTACAAGAAATAAATATGTGGATGGTATAATAAATTTATATAGTACATTAAAAGGTATTAAAACAGATAGAGGATTTTTAACAGAAAGAATTAGAAGTCTATCTACGTTTTTCCTTGATGATGTGTTGGGCAACAAAGGAAAGAAAAATATTTACAATCAAACATTTGGAAAGCTTGCACGATCTTATGAAGTTTTAAAAACAAAACTTACAAAACTTCAAGCGAAGGTAGATGCGGCAGACAACATATTAGAATATGATGGTTTAAGTAAAGCCAGAAAGTTAAGTAGGACTGGTAGGTCTACAAATGAAGTAGTTAAAAAGA
>Ga0115012_10001169_pt1 | contig 15147 bp, 11 predicted proteins | sample TroAtlMetagenome_FD_88706 | JGI IMG/M metagenome (GOLD analysis project Ga0115012, IMG submission 88706) | Marine eukaryotic phytoplankton communities from Atlantic Ocean - Tropical Atlantic ANT10 Metagenome | ecosystem: Environmental > Aquatic > Marine > Oceanic | place: Tropical Atlantic...
ATACTTAAACGTAATTACTTTTTGCTTATCGATAAATGCCTTTCCTTTTGCCCCTATACCCATACCACAAGTATCTTTTATATCTACTAAAGGTGGGTATTGATATCCAAATCCCCCTCTAATCACATCAACAGCAAGTACAGCACCATCTGTACCAACAATAGGATTTGCCTGAACACCTACTCCACCACCTCCATAAAAATGAACGGAAGTTTTACAAGGTCTTGGATTATATTCTAATTGAACTCCGCCTTTATTTACTTCTACTAGCTCTCCATTAGCATCTACTTCTATATCTTCATCATATCCTGCACACTCATCAGCTCCTTCGGGAATCAAGTCTTGGGGATCTAAATTATTAACCTCATTAATATCTAAGTACTTTACAAAATCTCTATTCTTAATAATGAATACAGTTCCTGGATTACTTTTTGCATATTCATTAGCTTCACAAATAGTGACGTTGGTTACATACCCTCTATCACTAGAGATGTATCCAACATCTATTCCTTCTTTTGTAGGTGAATCGAATATATTAAATGTCATAAAGGTATTTATTATGTCTTAAGAAGGTTACCGTTTTTGTCTATCAAATTTCCAGCAGTATCTTTAAGTTCATCTAACATAGTATCTACGTTCTCTCCTAATTTTGGATTAAAGAACACAGGAGGTTCTCCCAGAGATGGTTTTATGAAAGCAAGAGCCGCTTCTGGTTTTGGAATCTTATCCAGAATAATACTAGGATCGCCTGATTCTATTGCCTCTTTAGCAATAGTTTCAACTTTATCAACAAAGTTACCAACAGCACCGAAAGATGGCATCTGACCTGCTTCTGCACCAGAACCTCCTTTACCTAACTGATAAAAGTCCGAGACTGCAGGGTTAGCTGGTAATTCAAATGGGAATAGATTGGTTTTCATATTTTCAAAATTTAATGCAGCAGATATATTACCACCTAAATTACCAATCAAACCTATTATATCAGATAAAGACTTACTCTTACCATTCATCTCATCCAATCCACCAGGATCATTAGCTTGAGTAACTGTAAATGTGGCAAGATTATCTCCACCAACTACCCCTATTACATCACCACTTTGGTACTTAGAACCACGATTAACTATAGTGATAGCACCTGGATTAACAGGACCATAGACCTCATCCAAAATAAATTGAGCATCAAAATTACCATCATCAATTTTTAAAAGAGTATTCGCTTCATAATTTTCTCCTGCAGTATTAACAAATATTTGATTTATTCTTCTATCACCAGGCGAATATGTTGTATAGTTCACTTTCATTCCACTTCCCGTACCTGATCCAACAACAGTACAATTAACAGCATTAGCACCAGGAAAAGTATAACCACTTCCTCTTTGAATCCAAGTGAAGTCTTTTGCATGTCCAGTTGATGATGCTCCAAGACCACCAGTAGAGACTCCAACATTGACAGTTGCTCCTCTACCTGGACTTGTGGTAATACCAGGATTAATATTACTATGCCAATAAGTACTTGCACCTTCAGCAGTTACATAATCACTACCACCTCTTGATAAATTTAAAACCTCTTCATCATTCTGAGATATAATAGCACCTTCAGGTAGTTCAACATCAGGAAGACGTTGTGGATTTTCTGGTGGTAATCCAAGTTGACTCTTAATATCTTCCAAGAACCCATTCATCTGAGTAATTGTAGAATTATTTGCTTTATCGATACTTGCCTTATTAGCATACATTACTCTACCTAAAAGGTCTTCTGCAGTACACACAGGAACTTTAGGTACTGTAATAGGGATTGAGTCTAACCAATCAGATGATTGGAAAAAATCTTCTTCCCAATTAGATTCAGAAATATCTTTAACTATTTCATCTACATTTTTAGTTGATTCTAATGCAGAATTTAATTCCCTACGAGTAGGTGCTCTGTGAGCATGTTCTACATATGCTGCAGCAATTTTAGCTTCAATAGGACTACTAATCGAAGTTATTATATCAAAATCATTATCACCAGCAGCTGCATTATTCCTATTATTAATTTTATCAACCATACCCTCAAAATCAAACATCTTATTCATTATAGATTTAATTTGATCTTCCAATCCAGCAGTCATAGCACCATAAGATTGAAGTGTTGACTCGCCCGTGATATCTTTCATATCAGCAAATTGAAATCTTACACTAGCAGGTAATGAAGATACCTTTTTAGTTAGTTCTTTATTAAGAGTTTTACTCGTGTATTCCATCATTTTATTGAATGGAACCTTCATATACTTTGATATTTCTTTAGCAGAAGATTCCATTTCACGCTGTAAATCAGCTAGTGTACTATTTTTTCCTGAGACTGCTTCAATATATCCATAGTCTTGCATAGATTTAAATACCTTATCTGCCTTCACACTTAAATTATCCATTGCAGTTTGTGTTGCCTTAATAGATGAACCAACAATATCATCTGGTTTCATTAAGACAATTTTTTCTCTGTACTTATCATCTCTACCCACATCACCTGCAGACATAAGATGAGGGTTATCAGAATTTTCTTTTGTAGGATTCCCTTTTGGTTCAGTTCTTGGAGAATTTTCTTCTTTAGAACGATTTTTAGTTCCTTGTTTTACAACACTTGATACAAAATCATTACCTAGTTCTTCTATCTCTTCATCAGTTTTACCTTGAGATTTCCATTCTTCATTTAAAGTATTTAAATCTTCTCTTGCACTAACAATATCTGCTTGTTGATTCTCAGTAGGTTGAAACCCAGGTTTACCAACATCTTTTGAATTTACTTCTTCCTTTGCAACCTCTTTATCAATAGCTTTCTTAGCAGATAAAGACTCTGCAGGGGCATACTCTTTTGTTTCTTTCTTAGGAGTATTAGTGTCAGAAAATCCACTCATAGGAGCAAAATTCTTCCCCTTCTTACCATCAGATCCTAAAGATGTTGCCATATCTAAGGCAGTCTGAGTATTGTTACCCAGAATACCCATGATAACAGGGACTTGTCCTTCAGGACCGTCCATAAAGAATCCAAAGACAAAGTTACCCTGTCTTATACCTGGAGTCTGGTAGACCTCTCCTTGACCACCACCTGCGGTGATGGGATACATTACCTGTGCCCAAGGAAGTTGTTGAGAAGGAATAGTTTCCTCCCCACGATCATGTAGTCCAATAATTCTTACCTTATATCTCCTTCCCCAACCTTTAACTTCTTCTTTGTTGTCAAATTTTCCTGTCTTTATATTATCTCGCCACACAGAGTCATCAGGGATTTGGCCTATCCACCAATTAAATCCCTGACCTAAGTAACCTTGATTAAATAATGACCCTGCTTCCATTAATCGTCGTATACCTTACATTCAGCTGCATCTGGATGATTATCACAATAGATTTCTAGATGAGAATCTTCATGTCGTGTATGATAATCATTTATCTTACCTTCATTATTATCTATCACATCATCCTTATGATAAACATCATAATCAGCATGAACATTTTCTAAATCTTCCTTAGTATACTCATGCATACCATGATTAGTATGCTCCTTACCATCTTTAGGGTCAATATAGACCTCGTGTTCTAAATCGTGTTTAATAGTCATAAGATCTCCTATGTTAATAGTACATCCTCACTTGTTGATTGTGCGGCTGCTGCTCCTCCGTTACGGGATGAGTGGTTACCTTCTCTACCAACCGAATCTCTAACTAGATTTAGTTTAGTATAAGTTCCTTTGGCAGACAAATAATGACATAAATCTACTATAATATATAGACCCCCATCTTCCTTATTTACTTCGTCATCATTTTCTTTTGTTGACTTAGGCACATCAACGAAGAGGGAGTGTCCTATATGGAGAGATAAATCTCCAGGTATAGTAATTGTCATCTTAGAGGAATATAATTGATTATATCTCATGATAGATTGATTGACAATATCAATATACTTAAAGTTTTCATCCTTTGACTTTGTAAGTTGTTGTTGATCTTGCCCTTGACCCGTTCCATCAGGAAGAGAACCTACATCTAAGTAAAAATAAGTAGTACGTGAAAAATTCTTCTTGTCACCTGGTCTATTAAACATTGAATTCATTGTCGGCAATTCTTTTCCTGCATGTTTTATTGGTTGTGCTGCTGCCGAATTTGCATTCTCTTCCGCACCAGTAGTATTGTCTGCAGAATTAGTAAGAACTTCATAATAACAATCAAAAGGATTGAATGTAACGATACGAGTATCATATGCACCCAATCTCAATTTCTGTTGAACATCAACTCTATTATCCTTTTCATACTCAAGTATTCTTACATCATATCCTACAGGTAATTCTTCACCAGGACTATTAGTATAGATAATAGATTTCATAGGTGGATTTTTTTCTTTATCCATCAAAGAATCTATAGATTTAAAATAAAAACCTTCAGAAGTTTCGTAAATTAAAAATCCCGCAGTTTTTTTAGAACCGCTATTAAATTCAGGAACTGACTTTGATGATAACCAATTTAAAAGATAAAATGGTTTACGATTATTACCAATAAAATTATAGTTATTTTGCGTAACTTCAATATCTATTTCCTTATCTGTCTTAAAATATGTTTCACTAGTGCTTAAGATTTTTTCTATATGATCAGAAACCTTCCCATCAAATCTTTCATTGACTCTTATCTTTTCATTCAAAATAGATTCTTTAGATACTAAGTCCAGTTGAACCATAGACTTAGTGGACTCATCTAATATAGGAGTTACCTTATTAATATACATCACTATGCTTATTTGATTCTCATTATTATCAGTAAATTCTAAGTGAACCTCCTCCTGTCCTACGATAGGTAGACCGTCAACAGCAGTCTTTTCATTAATAGTATCTCCAGAATCATTAAAGATTACTGTCGCTCTAATAGAGTCCTGCAATATACTTTCATAATAAGTAAATTGTTGAACACCATTAGCTACATTAACCTGCCCCTCTTTATTAGATTTGATTTCCACCTTTGTAATAAAGGCAGGATCGGCACTCCTAGTAACTACTGTTTGTTCTGTCATGTGTTTATAATTCCTCCTATACTATTTAACGCATGTATAAAGACTCATATGAATCTTCAACTGAACCTGTAGGAACTAATAAGATCCTCTTAGATTCAAGTGGAGAATCTTTATCTCCATCATCTTCTGGTTTCTGAAGGACAACCACTTCTTCATCGGAACCATCTTCATAAGGTGCATACTCACTAATAGAATCAATAGGATATGTACTACCACCTTTACCATCACCAGGAATATATCCACCATGACCTGGCATTCCTCTAGGATATTTTTTTCCATCAAAGGTGATTGTTGATAGGTCTGATTTTATAGTTTTATCTGTTGTTACCTCATCAGTCTTCTTAGATTTAAACCAGTTCAAAGGATTGGCTTTCTTTAATATATTACCTGCTTTCTCCTTTACATCACCAACAAACTTATCTCTCTTCTCTTTCGCTTCTTTCCTTTTCCTTTCCTTCTCTTTCTTTCTTGCTTCTTTTTCCTTTTTCCTAGCTGCTTTTTCATCTTCAAGATTGGGTGCATCTTTATCACCACTAAAGAAAGATTTAGCAAGAAGTGGTATAGTTTTTCCAAGATTGAGAAGAGCTAACCAATTAGTAATTCCAAATCTAGTTTTATTATTTGCTTTAAAATCTGTTATAAATCGTGAGAATCCACCCTTCACCCACTCAAAAATCTTACCACCTCCCTTCAGTACCTTACCAATATCTTGCTTTAACTTCTCACCTGCAGCTGCCATACCGCCGCCCATCAACAACGTATGCAGAAGATCACCAATGTATACCCCAATTGTTTCACCAAGCAATGTACCAAGAAAGGGTATGGGTATAAAGGTTCCAAGTGCTCCACCTAATGCAGCACCAACACCTTTAAATAATGCTTTACCAACTGGATCTCCTGTCATCATAGAGACAAGAGCTACAATTATTGGTCCCATTATAGGGATTCTTTTAGCAAATCCTTTGACTGCTGGCATTGCTGCTTTCATTGCAGGTGCTACAACCTTTGCTGCTTTACCAAATATCTTTGCTGCCCATCCACCAACTTTACCTGCTCCTTTTGCTGCTACCCCTTTACCCATACCCAATAAATTTTTTCCAAAATTAAGTGCCTTCCCACCTAAATTCTTTCCGACATTAAGTACTTTACCACCAATATTCTTGGCAAGATTTGCTGTCTTACCAAGTACATTCTTTCCAGCATTAAGTACTTTACTACCTACATTTGCAACGGTTTCAAATACCTTCTTAGCTCCAGGAATTTTCAGTAATTGTTTTGCAGCATTTTTAATAAAGTTCTTAGCAAATCTAATTGCTCTCTTTACTATTACCCTTGCTATTCTAAATGCTCTGGTTATACTTTTAACAACTGAGTCAAGTATTTTCTTACCGATAATTTTCCATACTAAGAATCCCGTAAAGAGATCTTTAAGAACCCCCATGAAAGATTCAATTTTTTTCGCTCCCTCTTCACCTACAGCACCCTTTACCAACCCCATTCCCATATCATAAAGTTTATATGCCCAGTCAATAAGAGTTGTAATACCCGTTAATAATTCCAATCCCCAATCAGTAAGCCATCCAACAACAGCAGCTAAACCTTGAACCATCTTTAGTAAAGAAGGCAATAATGGAAGTAACTGGATAGTTACATATCCCAATACCATTGTTGTAAAGAAATTTGAAACCCACTGCCATGCACTCATCAGTGCCTTTGGTTTCATTTTACCTAAACCTAAACCACCCTTCTTTTTCTTTTTTTTCTTACCTTCAAGAGAGGTTTCCATTGCTGATAAATCAGCCTGTTCCTTAATTTTTCTCTCTTTGTCTTTCTTTTTCTTCTCTGCAGCAACAGTACCTTTTAATATATTATCAACAGCAATAGTTTTAACCTTAATTCTTATAATATTATCTTCTATACCACCATACTCACCTTCCTTACCAGTATGTTTCTGAATATCACCACCAGGAACATCAGGAATTAATGGAGTACTTGCTTCTACCTTTACTATTTTACCACCTTCTTCAGACCCAACAAGATCTCCTCCCTTTTCACCACCACCTTCTTCATCAATACCCATCATTTTTTTCATTCTCTTTCGCTTCGCATCCTTCTTCTGCTCTGGAGTTAATACTTGCGTTGCAGTACCCTGTGCTGCTTTCTTTGCAGTAGCCTTTGCACCAGATTTTGCAGCACTAGACGCAACCTTTGTACCAGCACTTACACCAGTTTTAACACCCATTGCTGCTTCACCAAAAGGTGTAGGTTCTACAAGGGCAATTGCCCACCCAACAATATCAATAAAATCCATATTATGCTGTTATCCCCAAGGTCTTTTGTTTAGCACTCTTTCCATTAGGATGCACAACATTAAAATCAGGTATATCACTACTACCCATTAAAGCATTAGCTCCTTTAGAACCTTTAGCAGGTAAAGTAACAACCCTCACTTTTTTTTGTTTAGAAGGAGGAATAAGACCAGATTTATCCAATGCATTACCAACAAACTCCTTCCCTTTATTAAATACCCCCTTTGCTTTATTACCTAACCACTTGGCTGCTTTGACTTGAGGAAGCATATTAAATGCTCCTCCCATTTTACCACCTAACCATTTGGCTGCTTTGACTTGAGGAAGTGCATTAAACATACTACCAAAACCACCCCGTTTCTTAGTACCTTTAACCTCACCACCTTCATTAAATCCCCGAATTACACCACCACCATTTAATTTTTGAACTACTGGAACTAAACCACCACTAGCCATTCCCATTCTATTCATCTGTCTTACCTGACCACCACCTTGGAATGCTTGAACTAAACCACCACCATTCATTTTGGCCTTTGAAGATATACTAGCACCTAAACCATCTAGTTCAGCCTGATCTTTGATATTTAATAATGCTTGTGCATGTGGGTTTTCTGCAAAAAACTTCTGCTTATCTTCTTCTGTTGTTTTGCCGATTGATCCACTAAGAGTAGTTTCACCATCGACTGTTTTTGATGTTGTTGTAGTCTTGATACCCTTATCAAAATCAACATTAGTATCTGATGTTTCTTTTGTTCTTGGACCTGGACCTACAGCCTTTGTAAGTTCCACACCTGGAGCATACGTTAGATCAGTTAAAGGTTCTAAACCCTGCAAGGCTCGTTCTTCATTAACATACTTAAGCATATATGCTTCTTGTCCTTTTCTCTCTTCTGGGTCAGTTACGACACCACCTTCCTCAAATCCACTCATAAGAGTTGGTTTATTAGTTCCACCTGCAGCAGCATTTAATCCCTCAAGAGTATCTACTCCATACTTTTGAACTGCATCTTTAGTCATAACAAACTCACCAGGAGTTAGCATTGCAGGAACTGTATCTTTATTACCAGAACCAGGAACTTCACCTCCCTTATTAAACTTTTTCGGTTTAGGATCCTTTTGTTCCTGAACGTTATCTAAGTCTTTAGGTCTTCCCTCATCCTTCGTAGTAGCATCTGGTGCTTCTAAACTTCCAGTTTCTTTCTCAAGGTCTTTACCTGCTTCCTTCTCTGCTTTATCTAAGTCTTTCTCTCCACCCATTAAAAAACCTACAATCTTTCCTGGTAAATCTCCCAACCACTTAACCACATCCATAATTTTAGGAAGAGCCCAAGCTACTAAGACTACAGTTCCTAATATCATTCCACCTGGTCCCAACAGAACTGGCAGGAACCACATAATACTTGCTAACAGTACAGGCCACCAATCCCTCAAAAATCTCACAAAAGATTTAACCCTATCTGCATTACCTGGATTGCCAAACCAATCCATTATCTTCATCGCAATCTTTCCAAACAACACAGTGGTCAAGAAATTTACAAACCTATCCCATATACTTGTAAAGGGTGCAAGAGCTTTCTTTGCTTGCTTTTCCATTCCTTTCTGCAAACCACCCTTCTCTAGACCCTTTTCAGCTTTTTCAGCATCCTTTTGTTCTTTTGCTATACGAGCATCTTCTTTAGTATCTTTTTTCTCATCAAACTGATCCTTTAAGGTATTAAATATTGAATCTACAGTATCAGCAATAGTAGAAATAGATTGACCCATCCCACGTATAACATTTTCTGCTTTACCATCCTGACCAGATTCGCCATCAGAACCATCAGCACCATCTTCAGGTTTAACACTCGCAGGATCAAACTTTTCACCTTTAAATCTTGCCTTTCTTTCTTCCTTACTTAAATATTCTCCATCAGCATCCTCCCCCAGTACACGTGAGTTAAAATCATCATCTAATGCAGTACCTTTCTTTATATCATCTGCTTTAATTTTTTTCTCATTAACATCTTTAATTCCTTTCTTTATATCATCTGCCTTAATTTTTTTCTTTTCACCATCGAGAGTTGATGTTGGAGTTCCCTTCCTTATATCTTCAGCCTTTATCTTTCTCTTTTTAGCCCTTATCTTTGGTTTCTTTTTTGCTTTTGGTTTCTTCTTTTTCTTTGTGGGATCTGGTCCAAGAGTTGATGTACCACGAGAACCACCACCAGGTCCATCAGAGATACCCTCACCATCAAGTATTGCAGTTCCTCTAGGTTCTCCCTCCCCACGTATATCATCTAAAGTATCATCCAATCCTTCAGGTATCTCTTCATCACCTTTTATATCATCTACATCTTCTATTGTTTCATCTAAGGTTTCTTCTATTGTTTCTTGCGTCTCTCTAATTTCCTCTACTTCTTCTGCTTCCTTTTGTCTTCTCAACCCCTCTCTGAGTGTATATATTTCTACTGCAGTTTCTAAATTAGAAAGTCTATTCTCAAGTCCCAGTACCCTCGTCAGAGTTTTCCTTTGCATACCAAAGGACTTACTCATTGTCTTATGCAACTGAGCAACATCCTTACCTAATCCCTTTTCAAGCTGCCCAACTCTACCCTCTAATTTAAAATGAGGATCATGAGCACTTCTTAAAGATTGTATTAGGTTTTTGTTGCTAGCCATTCGCTTGCTGTTGCTTTAGTTTTTCTTCTTCTAGGTGTTGTTGAAGAAGCCCCACATAAATGTCTCGTTCCCAAGGCATCATATTTTCAATCTCTGTTAAGCTATATTTATGGTACTGGATTAACGCAAAGTTTAGTCTAAAGTAATTCTCTAGACTCATATGTGTCATCCCTACCCGAAAAAAGATGCCAATCCCTCAAGCACTACCTCATTTTTTTTCTTAGTCTTAGGATTAGTTACTTCAATAGTATGAGATAGTTTAGGCATTGTCTCAAAGAACTTCTCAATACCTTTAAATTGAGTTGAGTTCATTGACTCAAGAAATTCATTCATTTCTTTCTTAGTACAATCAGCAGTTGCCCATACTTCTTCTTCTGTATATATTTTATCAATACAACTACCAATCAAATCAAATGATTGTTGCATTGCATTTTTTTCATCAAACTCAAAGTTGTTTTTGATAAACTGATCAAGAGATGGATACTTAAGTTCCATCATAATATTGTCATCCAGTTTGATTTGATTATCATGATCATCATTCTTCTGAATCTGAATATCATCCAAGTTAATAGTAACGGGAACTTGAGTTTCCCCATCATCAGGACATATTACATTTACTTCCAACTCTTCTCCAACAGATTTACCTCTGATGTTGAGGAATAGATATTCAATGTCAAAAGTAGGAAGTTTTTCTACTTTAATTCCTTTTGTAAGAACACAACTCTTAAGAACTGCTTTAATAGCAGTAGTTATTTGTTTAGTATCTTCACTTTCCAAGGCAATCACCAAAACTTTTTCCTCTTTAACAAGGAAAGGTCTGTATCTAATTGACTCTCCAGTTGATGGTAGCTCCAACTCATAGGTCGGAGTCGCAATTTTTGGTAAAGGCATAATATCCTAATACAATTCAGTGTACTTTATTTATCAGAGTAATCCGAAGGTTCCATCACCTCTCGGTCCCCAAGCTTGTCCTATTTGTGCTGTAGTTACAGCACCAGCAATATCCCCTAGTGTATCATTACCTGTTATTGCATCTACACCAGCATTAACCAATCCACCAAGAAGACCAGCTACATTAATATTATTTTGCTGTGCTTGCACAATTGGATCAAGAATATTTGGAGGAGCATTATGACTATCTACAATCAAATACCTTAAGTAAGTCATTGAAACCGTGCATTTTAATAATGAAGATGCATCATAAGAAACTGGCATTGAAGTTATCTGTATTGGATATGCCCTAAAAAATTCATACTCTAAAGATTGCTGTCTATCTCTTTCAAACTTTCTTACCTTCAATCCCTGATTAGCAACATAATCATCAGGATACTTTAAGGTGTATGCATAATATCTACTCCTTGCTTCTCTAGTATCTTCATTAACAACTGACTGCATCCATGTTTCAAAAAATTTAATCGGTGCATATTCTTTAGCATCAACATAAAATGTTAAATCCAATCTATCATCAAATACTTTTCTATGAGCATATCTTTCAGTAACTCCTACAAAATCATTAGTAAGTTCCATCGTTGCCAATGAAGAACCAGGTAAAGATGCTTCCGAACACATTAAATTTAACTTATCACTGGTTCGTAATCCAGGTGAAAAGTTAGGAACAGGAATCTCTACCTCAAATACAGAAGTTAATGCTGGTCTTAGTAAATCTGATTTAATGTTAGAAACAGATCTTACTCTTCCTAATTGTGCCATCTATAAATAATTTTTTACCTTATATATTATGTATGGCCGAAAGTAAAAAGAGTTTATATAGACCCTCTTTCCCTAAGAAATATAGTGGTAATCCTAATAATATTATCTGTCGTAGTTCTTGGGAAACTAAGTTTTGTGGGTGGTGTGACTTAAATGAAAATATTGTAGAGTGGGGAAGTGAAGAGTTCTTCATACCATATCGTGCTCCTGATGGTAAAGTTCGCAGATACTATCCAGACTTTATTATTAAGGTAAAAGAAAACTCAGGTCAAATTAAAACATATGTGATAGAAGTTAAACCATTAAAACAAACTAAACCACCCAAACCAAAAAAGAAAGTGACCAAATCATATATCTACGAGTGCAAAACCTATGCTATGAACCAAGCGAAATGGAAAGCAGCAGATGAATGGTGTAAAGATAAACGAATTGAGTTTAAGATTATTACCGAAAGAGAATTAGGTATAAGATAATGCCAAGAAAAACACTCAAACAAAGAGCAGAAAGAGATGCTGCAAGAGAACAAGAAGACTTTGGATTTAATGCTGCAGCAAATGAAGAAGATAATCGTATCAGACAATTTCTCAGTGAATTAAATAATGAAACTAATGACCCTGAAGAAATGATGTTAGAAATAATGGGTGTATTAAATGACACGGTTACTCCTATACCAGAAGTAGGAAAATTTTATACCTTTGTATATAATGCTAAAACTCCTGGTAAATCATATGACCAACATCCATTGATTGCTTGTACCTCATTAGAACGATGGGGATTCAAAGGATTGAACTTTCATTGGCAAAAATATAGGAATTATACATGGGAAGAACTAGCAGGACAACTGTATGTGGTGCAATGGAATGAACTTGATGACCTTCTTGCCATACCTTATGGTAAATTCATATTAAATCCACGCTAAATAGTTAAAAAAATTGTATAATGGCATCATATTACGGTAGTTCCGAAATTAAAGATCAATTTAAATGCGGAAAATTACCAGGAAGATACTATACATTAACCAATAAAGATACAGGAGAAATAACTGTTAAGAGGAGAGGTAGTATCACTGGTACTATTATTGAAAAAGGATCTGATATAAAAGATACAGTCATTGGTTATGTTGATGCTAAGAATAAAAAATTTAAAGCAGCAATTCAAACAAGTGCAGATTCAGTTATCACTGCATCAGAGACAGCGTTTTTTAATACAAAAGAAGGAATTGACACAGTAAGAAGAGCAGCAGAAACAGTTACAACCAAAGCAATTAACGCTGCTAGTACAGTCGGAGCAAGTATTAACGAAGCAGCAGGAAAAGCAGGTGATTTACTTCAAACAGGTGCGGCAAAAGTAGGAGAGTTGGTCAATACAGCAATATCCAATGCAACACAAACACCCGATGGTAATACAAATCCAGATGGAGCAGCAAGATCAGGAACTAGAAAATCTTTTCCTGGTGCAGGTGGTAGTTCTCCACTAACATTCCCAGAAGGTATAGGATTTAGTAAACAAGATGTTATTAAATTTAATATGCTGGAGTATATACCAAAAGGTCTTACTGCTGGTGAAGATGGTAATTCATTCGGACCTGTTGATAGACCTAAAGGTAGAAAAATTATTGGTAGTATTGTATTACCAATACCAACAGGGATTGGAGACCAATCTAACGTAAGTTGGGGACCAAACACAATGAACGTTGGTCAAATGCAAGCAGCAGGAATTGCTAAAGATTTATTGGGTGATACAAAAGAAAAAGGTGCAATAGATAGTACCATAAATGCGTTATCAAGCAATAACGAAGAGGTTAAAGAAGCACTTAAAACTGCATTAGCTGGTGCAGCAACTGGAGGAAATCCAAATGCACTTCTAGGAAGAACAACAGGAAATATATTAAATCCAAACATGGAATTATTATTCAGTGCTCCTGCATTGAGACCATTCAATTTTAACTTTATACTATCACCTAGAAATAGACGTGAAGCATCAACAATCGTAAAGATTCTTAGGTTCTTTAAGCAAGGAATGGCTCCTATTCGTAGCGAATCAAATCTATTCTTAAAGTCACCACATACATTCCAAATGCAATACCTACATAGAGGTAGTAATGATCATAAATTCCTGAACAAATTCAAGGAGTGTGCTCTACAATCATTCGGTGTAAATTACACACCAAATAATAACTATTCAGTATATGAAGATGGTTCTATGCAATCATACCAAATGAACATGACCTTTACTGAACTCGAACCAGTATTTAATGATGAATATCCAAGTGATGGCGACGCATCTATAGGTTACTAAAATGTCAAAGTATTTTAAACAAGTTCCAGATTTTGACTATGTAAGTAGACTTCCTAATGCAGGAATATCCGACTATATTAAAGTAAAAAATCTTTTTAAGAAGGGTTACCTTAGAGAAGATATATTCCAAGACACTACTATCTTCACTAAGTATGCAATTAATGGTGATGATAGACCAGATAATGTTGCCTATGATTTTTATAATGATTCTTCATTAGATTGGTTGGTTCTCCAGTGCAATAACATTATCAATGTACAATCTGAGTGGCCTATGTCACAATCAGATTTTGATAGGTATTTAATGGACAAATATTATAATTTTCCATCTCCATTTACCTCATCATATGATTGGTTATATAATGGTATTCATCATCACGAATCAAAAGAAGTAAAAAATAGTGCAGGTACAACCATTGTTCCAGCAGGTCTTACTGTTGCTGCTGGTATAGGTGTTACATTCTATGACTATTTCTTAGATGGAGAAACTAAAGCAGAAAATATTACTACACCAGTAACTAACTATGAATATGAAGCAAAAATAGATGATAAAAAAAGAAGTATATTCCTACTCAAACAAAGATATATTAATGTTGTCAGAGATGATATGCAAGAAATCATGGCATATAAAAAAGGTTCCAGTCAGTATGTGAATGGAACCTTAAAAAGAGGAGAAAATATTAGACTATATTCTTAGTTATTCGTCAGCAAGTTGCTGGAAATAACTTAGTGCATCATCTTCATCAGATGATTGAGATGCTACAGGTGCAGCAGCTACTGGTTCTCTACTCTTGAAATCAGGAGTAAATGATCCACGACTGTTATCCTCATTTACAACTTCTTCGTCATATACACGACGTGTTGGTTGCTTATGTCCTAGAACATAATCCAAACGCTTCTTCAGGTCATCATATGACTTGAATTGGTCTGGTGCGGTAACAGCAGCAAGTGAATACTGCTTCTTCCATAATGCTTCTAGTGCATCATCATCATCTAATATAGGAGATACCTTATCGAACTCTGACTTGTCATAGTTCCAGTAACCATCCTTCTTCACAATCTTCAACTTGAAGTTTGCACCTTGCCAGAAGTCAAAAGGATTGATTGGAGTTTCATCCTCAAACTCTGGTTGCATTGCTTCCAT
>Ga0115012_10001170_pt1 | contig 15141 bp, 16 predicted proteins | sample TroAtlMetagenome_FD_88706 | JGI IMG/M metagenome (GOLD analysis project Ga0115012, IMG submission 88706) | Marine eukaryotic phytoplankton communities from Atlantic Ocean - Tropical Atlantic ANT10 Metagenome | ecosystem: Environmental > Aquatic > Marine > Oceanic | place: Tropical Atlantic...
AATATAATCGTTATTATTTGCGATTATTTTATATTTAGCTATAGGTTGCTACCCTTGTATCTCAATAATTGGTTTACTATCAATCGAATACCGTAACAGCCCCATCATAAAAGTATAGCTTCTGTGAGCCAAATAATTAGTGATGCACTTAGCATAATACCAAATGCAATTACCAATAGTTGCCCGTCCATTATCTCTCTCTATACCCTTATGGTGGAGCTGGCCAGAATCGAACTGGCGTCTTAATAGCTATGTATTACGTCAACGATACTATCTATATTTATTTACCCATGGAACTTTGGATTTGATTTCGTGCTTTTCAAGCCCAGTACTTTGACCTTTATTGAAAAGAGCAATAGGATAGTCACACTCTTTATATTCTTCGAAGTGTGCTGAATAATACCAGTGGTCAGGAATTCTAATAGGGTCTAATCTTTTCATCCAAAGATAAGTATCAAAACCTCCATATATTTCCATATCTTCAAATGTAAACTGTTCCCATATTCTATCTGCAGTACCTGGTCTCCATCCTAATATGGATGAATTATAAGGAGTACAATGAATATTATTATCTCTTTGAGTTTCAAAATCATCCATATGCTCTCTCCATCTAGCCCAGGGAGCACAAAGATAATCTTGTTCTTCTACAAAGTCAAATAAGCCGTCTATATTATCTCTAATAACAACATCTAAGTCAAAAGCTAATACAACATCTTCATGAAATTTATCTATAATAGTTGAGTGATATAATACTTTAGTCCACCACTTTGGTAACACAGGATCATCAAACACTCTAAAGTTAATATCAAATGTTGTATTCTTAAATACCATCTCTTCTAATAATTTTACATCAGAGAGATTATACTTATCTCCAACACATATACAAGCTACAGCTCTTTTTACTCCCATTGTCCTATAACCATAAAACGTTTATAACCTGTCATTTGTTTTTCACCTTTGAACCATACCTTCTTTATTTTATTCTTTTTAATTAATTCATCAACATTATTAACACAGTTAATATGTTCTTTTAAACCAAAATAGTTATTAGATTGTAAACAGAGAAATGGATTACCTTTATAATATCGTCTATTAACTAAATCATCCATATGTTCGCATGATGTACAAAAAATAAAATGACGTCTTCTTATTTCTTTCCTATCAAAATAATCATCGTGCTGTGTAATGCTATATTCAGGAGCAAAGAAATTTTTATATTGCGCCATAATTTTTTTACTTGTTTCATCTATATCAAAACAATCAATAGTAGTTATTCTTCCTGCAGCTACTTTATCAATCATTTCTATAAGAGGCCATCCAAACCAACTTCCGACTATATCAATAAGTAGAGGGTATTGCCACCCAGCTACTCCTGCATCTATACAATACTTTTCAACTTGTTTAGGTTCAGTTATTTTTAGATCTCTTAATACTCCGCATAACCATTTTTTTGATTCATATTGATCATCTGAAATAGAATCGAAAAAACTATCTTCGTATTCAGGAAAATTGTTTCTTATAAATTTTAAGACTTTGTAGTAATGAGTATCTCTAAATTTTTCTACCATGTACCTATAACCATAAATCTTTTATAGTATCCAAAATCTTTCTCACCCTGATATAAGATATTTTTAATTTCATTTTTTTGAGCTAATTCAGTATAACTCTCAACACAGTTTTCATGTTCTTTCAAATTTGTATAATCATTACTTTGAAGAGCTAAAATGGGCTCAGGAGTATCTTTATAATACTCTTTCATAGTAGCAATATCAGGCATATGTTCGCAAGAAGTACATATAATCATATGTCTAATTCTTTTATCTCCTCTTTCAAAGAAATCATGATATTGATTTATTTTGTATTTTGGTTTGAAATGATATATGTATTTTCTAACTACTTCATGGCAAACTTCATCTATGTCATATAAGTCAATGCTATCTATTTTAACTATAGCATCATCTAATAATTCAATGAAAGGCCATCCAAACCAGGAACCAGCTATTTCTATTTTCCAAGGCTCTTTCGATCCAAATTTCCAATATTTTAAAATCTCACTCATCCATTTTTTAGACTCATATTGGCCGTCTGAAATAGAATCTAAAAGACTAGAAGCATACTCTGGATATTGCTCTTCTAAAAATCTTTTAACTTTCATATAAGGAGAAAATTCCATAGTATTCTCAAAGCCTACTTTTTGTTTTTCATAATGACCTTCATCATCTGTCTCTTGCTGATCAATCTGTCTTTTCTTTCCATCTAAAGCTCTTCTATGCTTATTCAAAATAGCATCATCTCTAGCCCATTCACCTTTTACCCTTTTCCATTCTACTATTTCAGCTCTTCTATCTCTTTCTAATAACTTAAGATCTATTTCAGCTCTTTTATAATCTCTTATATCCATCCTAACACTATCGAATATTTAACTCTTTGAAATTCATATTCCTCTTCATATAGAACATCTTTTATATTATTCTGTTCTATTAATTGAGATGTAGATTCTATAGGGTTACAAATATGTAATCTTTTTTTATTACATCCAGCCAATAAAAATTTACCTTTATGTAATCTACCAATAGGATAAGTATCCTCACAAAATTTATGAATTACTGGACCATTAAATTTTACGTTATCGAATATAACATCTACGTTCTTAATATTTTCACTAATAAGATCGCAATCTTCGCAAACGTATGGATCAGAATCATAATACGTAATATTATACCCTAATTTTTCCAATTTATCAACGTGATAATTCATATACCAAGAACATACCATATTGATATCCTCTTCATCAAAATAATTTAAAATGATGTTATGAATTTTATCATTAAGGGTTGTATTGTATCTATTATTAGCACTGCTTACATTATGTCTTCTAGTTTCAGGAACTGAATACCATAACACATCATATGCATTAGTTTTTGTTTTTAGTATGCTTGATGCAAAGCTTTCAAACTCTATCATAACTTATCCACTTATCGTAAGCCCATCCTTCAGCTTCATCTAACTCTATATGAGTCTCATTTGGTTTAGCCCAAGCTTTATGAGATGTATTAAATAAACAAATCTTGTAATTAGGTCTATGAGATGTAGGTTCTAAATCATCAGGATATGAAACACCGATATTATAATTATATACTATTCCAGGTTCCCAAAAAGCTATATTTCCTTTTCTATGTTCCTGATAGAATAGATATTTGTCATATGATGGATAAGTAAAGAATGCTTTATCTTTATCCTTTACTAATCTTTCATACATATCTAACCCTATATCATCCTGCCATGCAACAAAAGAAGAATTTATAGGAGTTGTCATCCAACCATAATTTGTTTTATGAGCTTCTTCGTTTCTCCAATAGTTCCAAATATATGTTACTTTATTCTTTTTTCTATCTATTAGTTCTGTAATATTATTCTGAATAAGAATATCTAAATCAAACCAAGCCTTCGATCCTGATATATGTTTATATGTGTTGAAGTAACACATTTTTTCAGAAGTAAAAATTTGAGTTCTAGGGAACTCTTCAAAGTCAGTAGGAATTTTATCTACGATAATATCGCTATCAAAGCCATTAGAATCATCAGTAAGACAAGTAAAACTAAAAGGATTGTCATAATGCACCTTTAGAGAATTAAATAGTCTATTTACATATTGAGGACCGTATTTGGTTCCCCATTTCAAACAATAAAAATTTGTCATTGCCATTGATCTTGAAAAGCATCAAATCCTGATCCACATTTTTCAGCACATACTGTACTTTTACCATCAGCGCAAGAAGGAAGGTTCCAGCTTGCTTCTAACTTCTTAAAAAAGTTACCTTCAATAATATTTCGTAATGGGTTATGTAACGCATTAATATTTTTAACATCATCAAGATAAGACCATATTTGATTCTCACCGATCTCTTGATATGTTTTATAAAATCTTCCGTGAGTCCAGCAACAGGGCGTTACTAATCCTTCAGCAGAGATATAAATTTCATTAGTAATAAGTGATTTACATTTAATTGAAGTTTGATCTAAATACTCTTGAAAGGATCCATGAGTCTTAACCAATCTATTATATTTATTTACACTCTTATTCTGATGCTCTGGCTTTGTAGCTGGTTTAATCTCATTCCCTTTAGTGGTTACCTTTTTATCAATCTTCTTACCTTTATAGCTCTGTACCCACCTTCCAGTCTTTTTTCTAACGAATTCCAACCCGAATAGCTTAGCCATTTGCTCAGCTTCTTCTACTTGATGTTCATTATGTTCAAATATTAAATATACCCAACGACCTTTTCCTCCAGCCTGAGTAAATACATCCATTGCTTCTTCAACCTTATTCCAATTTACATTTACTCTATAAAGGTTATTTGTATCTTCTAAGCCATCTACACTAAATTGAACTTTACCTCTATCACCTAAAATAAAAGCTAATTCTTTCCACCAATTTGCATCTCTCATTCCAGCATTAGTAGTAACTTGTAAATGTAAATTAGGATTATTAACTCTAAGATATCTAAGTATATCTAATGTATATTTTGAAGCTACAGGATCACCATGATTACCGCACATTAGTAAAGAGTTTAGTTGCTGTACAAAATCTATATAACTATTTGCATAAATTCAGATAGAGTTAACTCAGCATTCTTTATATGTCTATTATTAGTCCTATCACACATAGGACAAGCAGCTTGACAGCGTTGAGTAGGTTCTAAATGTATATGTTTGATTTGATCTGAGCTATACATAAGTTTTAAATTCAGGCCATAACTTTAAAAAGTCAGTACCATTTCTTTTATCACATAACTGTAAAAATTTTACTCCCTCTCTAAAAATTTTTGATTTAGTAGGAGTACTTAATATCTTTTGAATATTAGAAGGTAAGTTTTTTTGTTTTAGATATCTACGTTTTATATCTTCAGGTAAATAATTAGCATCAAAATATTTCGGTTGAACCAATATGTTCGTTAGTGCAGATTTATGATTAAAGTTTTTATTCAAATAATTTTGAATTTGATTTATATATCCAACATTCAAAGCTTGAATAGTAACTTCAAAAGCTATGTTAAAATTTTTTTGTAACATAGATATATTTTTAACTTTTTTAGACCAAATAGTACCTGTTCTTATATATTCATCTTTTTCTTCAATACCATCTAAAGAAATATTGAATACTAATTTCTTAAAAGCTTTCTTATATTGAAATAAATGATCAGGTATTTTAGTAGCATTTGTCAGAGTTGTTATTTTAAGATTCTTGCTAAATTTATGACCTATAAGCCATTCTAAAAAATCATAGTACCTATCATTCATTAAAGGCTCACCTCCAGATATAATTATTCTATGAACATTAGGTATTATTTGTTTTAGATCTTCATATGTTTTTTCATTAAAAGCATTTTCATATATCGGCCATTCACCTTCATTATATTTTTGTTTATGCTGAGCCCAGGCTGAAGAAGATTGAGGACCACACATTATACATCTTAAGTTGCATAGATTACCAAATTTAATTTTAAATACCTTATGATTAGGAACTAAAGGTAAACCTGAATTAAATCTATCTACTTGATTTTTATAATCGCTTTTAAGACTTTCTATTCTTCTTGAACTTAAGCCTTTGTCTTCTCTTCTCCAACATGATTTACAAATATCAAGCTTTTCATCTTTTAGAAATGCTAGTCTTTTTTCATTGATATAATCTGAATTGAAATATTCTAAGATAGAATGTCTATCACTAAACATTTCTGACTCACCTAAATTATCACAACATAATTGATATTCATTAAATGAAGATACTGTAAATTGAGTAAAAGGTAGGGCGCAAAAATGTTTTAGTTCTTCCATAATGGATAATTACTTTCTGGCTTTCTTTTTGGTATTTTACTATCTGCTGAACTAACACAGTTATTTGTAATACAAGGCATAGGTTTATCAAAAAGCTTAAAACCAGTTTCTATATTACCTAGAGGTAAATCTGAGCAGCTATAAGACCGCTTAATGCTCCCATCAGGCTCGCGAATAATGATACTACGATAGCCTGACGAACAAATCCAGCCTTTGAATTCATTAAAATTAAAGGCGTTAAATCTTTCAGCTTGATCCAGTTCATAAATATTCCCTATTGAATCTATTAAGTCTATCTCACGATCAGTGGGTCTAGAATCATTATGAAGAATATCTAATTGACCTTGTGTATATCCATCTACTACTTTAGTTGCAGTAGGATTAGATTGAGGTTTTAAAGTAGTATGTATTCCTCTATCTTTAAAATAGAGTACATGTTCGGTTAAGTTCCAAAATCTATCAGGAACCATAACCATATTAATTGTAATCCTAATTCCATTATCTTGAAGAAATACTAACTTATCTGCAAAGTCAGCTATTTTATCTTGCGTATTCAAATGCTCAAAATGAGCTGAAGCAGTTATAGAAGCTCTATCAAATGCCTGAGCATATTTAACATAAGTCTCAAACCATTTCATTTTACGAGAACAATTTGAGGTCATATGTATCCTTTGTCTCTTAGCATGTTCATCATCAGCTAAGTGCTGAAGTATATCTAAGTAACCAGGATGAAAGGTTGGTTCACCTCCAGACAAAGACCAGTTAAAAGAATTAAAGCCTTGATCTCTAGCTTGTCGTTTTATCTCATCAACTGTTTTAAGACATAGCTCTGTAGATCTATGATCTTTTCTATCAGCTCTTGCATAAGGCCAACAATAAGAACATTTATAATTACAAAATCTACCTAACAACCAAGATATAGTGAACGTATCTCGGTATAACATTGTCTTAGTACCAAGAGCTACAATATCATGCCAAGGTATCTTAGTGAAATCTTCTTCATTGACTCGCATTGATATATTTAAACTGCTCAGGTGTATAATTCATTAATTTCATACTATTATCTTTATCCCATAATGGTACTAACTTTACATACATAAAGGGATATCTACCTTTGAATCTTTCATATACTTTTTTAACTAAATCTTCATATTCAGGATGAAACATTATTTTCATCTTACATTTTAAATAAATGTCCTCACAGAATCTTTCTAACTTATTGATATATCTATCGTTGATAAATTCAGGATGTATAGAAAAGTTTATTTGAGAATATCTATTCAGTTCACGTAGATATTTTACCTGCTTTGTGCCATTAGTTAAAGTCCAAATTAGAGCCTTAGGATTATTTTCTTTCAGCCATTTTACAAACTCTATGTAATGAGGTATAAGGGTTGACTCACCTCCTGATATGTTTATCTTTTTAACATTCTGAGGATTTACTTTTAACCAAGCCTCTTTCATTCTTTCTAAAGACATCAACTGACCTGTATAATTATGACTTTTAGGGTCACAATAGCTGCAACTAAAGTTACATTTACGATCAGTATAATAATCTACTACAACTCCTTCTTCTCCATTTACAGCAAGTATCTCTTCATTATCTTTTAGCTTCCCAGCAAAATTATGAACGTAGTCCATCATTAATAAATGATCTTCTGTTTTACCTTTTGGCATTGCAATATCAGTACCACAAAAACAATTTTCATTAGGACAAATTATTTCTTTGGGACCGGTATAATCATCTATTGAAACAGGATAAGGAGTTCTGCAAACGGATGTACCTACTTCCCACCAACCTGCATCTATAATATAATTTGTTTGCTTACAGAACCAACCCTTAAAATTTGTACGGTTTTTTATACTCTGATCATTACTATATTTTAAACCGTTATTAGTAAGAACTTTAAGCACGTACTAGCTCGTCATCTACTATTTGATAGTGGTGAAAATAATCATTGAAGTTTTGTTTCCAAATAATATCAGATTTTTTTCTATAATGTAAAAATCTCATATAGTCTCTATGATTAGGTTCTTTGCCTTCAATATATTTAACTATATAATTAAACCAATAAGGGGCATTTAGAATCTTATACTTATCTAAAAGTTTTCTTGTTCTTTCAATATCCCATAATGTTTCTTTTTCAAACTCTAACATAATAAGGGAAGGATCTAGATAAGCAGGAGACTGAACTATGGATGCATCAAACTCACATCCGAGATCAAGAAAGGAATCCATTACATCATATATATCTAACATTTGATATATGGATGCTGTACATGTAGTAGTTAAAAAAGTTTTCTGATTTATTTTTCTATAATCTTGAATATTCTTCTTTAACTGATCCCAACTACCTCCATGCCTAAAATAAGAATAAAAAGTTCTGCCAGCATCTACTGATATGAGAATAGCTGATTGATTAAATGGCTGTAAATATTCTGAAAGCTCTTCTACATTAAAGTTAGCATTAAAATTAGAATGAAAAGATATTTTCATTCTTCTAGCATTAGGATGTTCAGCTAATCTTTTCAATGTAGGGAAGAATTGTTTTTGGTATAGAAGTTCTCCTCCTGCAAAATCTATCCATAGAAGATTAGGAAAATTTTCTATTAGATCATCACATATCTCCATAGATTGATCTAAAGTTATTCCCATTTCATTATCGTCATCATCTCCATGTCTATGTTCAGTGCCTAATAATTGTTTAAGATCGTACATCTTATCTTCTTTATCAGGCTCATATTTTTTTAACTTACTAATCCATCCAGATGAAAAAACTTTTGAACAATGTAAGCAAGCAAAATTGCAAGCATTTGAAAATCTTATTTCAATATGTCTTAATCCTTCTTTTGCTGTTTCATGAGTTTCAGGATTATAAGCTTTCATTAATCCTTGCTCGTCATAATGACCTTGAGTAAAATCTATCTCATCACCCTTTACATAAGGCCTATAAAAATTATTATCTTTATTAAGTATAAAATCTTTACGCATAGACTGAGCACCAATATCTTCCATCTCTTCACATAATTTACAACCTTTAGGAAAGACATCATTGTATAGTTGTTCTCTTGCTTTTTTAAAATTTTCATGATTGAAAACATCTGAAGGAAGATAAGCATCTTTTTGAAAGACTAACTGGTCACCTTGTCTTGGACAAGTAGATATAACTCCATTCTTATAATTAATTCCACCTAACATATACAAACAAGGTTTCATAGCTCCTCCTGTATGAATACATCTTGCTTAGCTTTCTTACAAGTATTCCAACATCTTGTCAAAGGCTTATTACTCCAAGATTTTACTACTTCAGAAAAAAGATCACCTTCAATTATTTCATCTGCATAATTAATATGTAAACTATCTGCTAAATCACCTCCTAAATTATTTCTTAGGTTTACGTAATCTGAGTCAGTTTCATTACCAGCATAGTCTTGTAGAAATTCTGAGTTAAAGAAACAACAAGGTAAAAGTGATCCTGTATGACTTATAAAAATTCTTTTCTGATTTAAATACTTACATACTACTTCTTGTTCTTGCTTTCTTTGAACTTTTTTAGATTCATTATTTTCATTTCTATGAGAGTAAATTAATCTAAAGTTATCAAATCCTTCTTCTTTAGCCATTTTCTTAGCATCATCTATCAAATGCTCATTATGATCAAAAGCTATAAACTGCCATAATGCATGACCACCTGCACTTATGAATGATCTAAAATTACTTTGTATCTTTTTGAAGTTGCTTCCTACTCTATATTTTTCTAATGATTCTTGATCAATGCCATCTATACCAAAAAATACTGATATACCTTCTTTACCTAAATTATGCCAGAACTTTTCAGTCTTAGTAGATCCATTAGTTGATATATTAATATTAATACCTTTACGATTATAGTATCTAACTATATCTAATAACTCAGGATGAGTAGTAGGTTCATCTATTGAACCACAAAAATTAAGTAGTTTGAGATTAGGAAATATCTTATTAGTAATCGAACCTTTTAGAAAGTCAAAGGTAAGTGCATTTTTGTTCAGAATATGATCTACTTTATCTCTTTTTACTTGACGAAAGCAACCAGGGCAATCTATATTGCAATAAGAGGTAAGCTCTATATCAATCCATTCAACTTCTTTGCTAACCCACATAAACTCTTTTTCCAATTAGTATTTCTTGCTTTGTCTAAGCTCTCTAAAAAATTTATAAATGTCTTTCCATATTCGGGCCATAGATCTTTTTCATACATATAATTTACATAGAACGGATCCATATCAAAATAAATTTGATCTCTGATCTCATCTTTAATCTGCTTAGGTAGGTTTTGAACGCTAAGCCAGGGATGATTAGAAACGTGATTTTCGGTTAAAAATCTTATATTAGGAAACTCTATCTTACAAAGCTCATATGTATCAATAAGATAAAACATTGATACATTAGAACAAGTCCATTGAAAAGATACATCAAAGTGATCTGGAAAGTTACTTATATTATCACACCAATCATTCCAGTTTAATCCATACCTAAAATATTCTCCAGCTTCTTCAACACAATCTACAGATAACCTTAATCTAACTTTTTTAAAGTTTTCCATATTTTCGAATTTGAATGAACCATTACTAACATATGCAATCTCTACTTCTTTAGCATATTCACTCTCATTTAACTTCTTAATAAAATCATTATGACGTTTATTAAAAAAAGATTCTCCACCTAAAAAATTATATCTTTTGATCTGACTGATATCTAAACTATCCCAAAAATGAGTATCTTGTGATATCCATTTATTATCAGGTATAGGGTCATCAAATCCAAATTTTTGAGCTACTTCTAAATCCTCTACCCATCTTGAAGATACATTAGGAGAACAATGAATACATTTAAAGTTGCAAGTAGAGCCAGTTCTTACATCTATATGTCTGGGATATTCAGTATATTTAACTAAGCTATCATCCCCCCACATATGATTTTCATGTATTCTTTTTGACTTTCCTCCGAGTTCTTCTACTTTTTTACATCTTGTACAATTAGCAGGCCATTCATCTTTTAGAAATTTTTCTCTTATAGTTCTAAAGTATAAATTATTCCATTGTTCTTTTACTGATGAGTCTCTTAGACCGTCTAAGTATTGTCTGCATTCTGGATAATTATTTCCATCACCCCATTTCCATCCATTCATCTCAAATATTTCTTTCCATTGAGCTTCTGGATCAGAATAACCACAGCATCTACTTCTACCACCTATAGTAGTGCCATAATTAATCCATGGTAATATACAAGGTTTCATAATGCTCTTAGTAGAGGTCTTATCCCTACAGGTTTACCTTCTTTATCTGTGCAAAGATGAATAGCTTCAGTAGGTGTTAAGTCAAAATCTTTACATACCTTTTTATGTTGCTCACCATATTTGTCCCACCAATGACCTGGTTTAAATTCATTAACAAAATGATAACCAACCAAAACTAAAGGTTGTTGATTCATATTAAATTTGTTCATTAATGTAATAGGACCGGTTTGTTCTTCTCTTGAAAACCTTATACCTATCCTATTATTTCCAATACCAGCTTTAGAAAGGGAAACACCGTAAGACTGTATAGCAGGATGATTAAGATCAAACTCGCCATTTCTAGTACATCCCAACCAAGCTCCGTCGACATGGACGGGAATCCGCTGTCTTTCACACTCGTCAAGTATCGAATACATGGCTGGGTGAATGTCTCCGTAATAAGGAAACGGGCAAGCAATGAGAAGAGGCTTATCGGGTGTAAGAGTATGTATAGTAGTCCATATTTTATCATTGTTTAATCTCCAATGGTACTTATAATCATTTTTAAAAATATGCAGATCACCATATCTTTGATATAAGTCATCTATGTAATGAGTACATCCTTGGATAATATCACGTATTGGAAAATTATCAAGACCGAGTATTCCATGACCCTTTACCCATTCAGTTACAGCTTCCTTAAAATCATCTTCCAGAGTTTTCGAAGGAGCTATTTGAAATACTTTAGCAAAAAAATCGTCTATTGAGCTATCGTACATTGGTTGCTGTCTCTCATATTGCAACCATTCTTTTGTATATTGCCTATCGTTACTATCTCTCATATTAACATATTGATATAATCATCCATAGACTCAGGCAAATCCTGTTGAAATATATCCTTCTTAAAAGTGTTAAAATAAGTTTCTTTATAGTCATTTGACCATATGAATTTCTCTAAGGGAGGTTTCAAAGTTTCATTACTATCTATTATATATTGTTTTATATCAATAGGCAAATAAGATATGTTAAGCCATTCAGGTTGATTCAAAAAATCAAATGACATATCTATTAAAGGTACATCTAACCAATCTATAGTTTGTTGAATAAATGGAGCATTGTAACTATGTATTACTATATGAGGAATTAGATCAAATTTATTTTTTCTTCCTTCACAATATACTTTCCATTTTAAATAATTTCTTTCAAATCTAGACCATTTAGTTCCGTGCCTAACAAATTCAGCTATATCATTTATACCATCAATACTTATATTAAGATTTAGATTTTTGAATTCTGATAATAAGTTTAGTATATCTTCATTAGGAAAAATAGAGCAATTAGTAACAATCATTAATTTAATATTCTTAGGAACCTTTTTTAGTAATTCTATATTTCGTTTATCTAAGAATGGTTCACCACCTAATATCTTTAACTCTTCTATTTCTTTAAAATATTCTTCATCTGGTATTTCATTATCAATAGTAGGTCCAAATTGATTACTAAATCTTTCATTACAAGTAACACATTTAAAATTGCATCTATTAGATACAGAAATTTCTAAAGTTTTAAAAACAGGGGTTTCTTTATATCGGGCATATCTATCGAAAAAGTGTCTATATGATGGCACCGCTTTACCTCTGTGCTTTTCATCTATATCACACTTATGACATTCTGGTAGGGTTTCTCCTGATAGCATTCTATTTCTAATCATAGAATTTTCTTCACTATCAAATGCTTCTTGTATATTTTTGTATTTACCTTTGAATGGCTTTTCGTACATACAACAGGTTCTATATTCTCCGTTAGGATTTTGAACTATATGTACAAATGGGGCTGCACAAAATGTCATTTAATTACTTTTCTTTTTGCGAAGTCTCCACAGGATAGGTAACATCTAGGTAAGTGTAATGGATGTTGCTTAGTCCAGGATTGATATAGTTCCCTCTCGTACCAATCACTGGATATTATAGAATAAAAATCCTCAGAAATCAAGCTATTTTTTAGTCCCACCTTTTTTAGTATATCTGTCTTTCCTGATACTTGTTCATCTTGTAGATGACAGCAAGGCCATACTCTTCCTTCTGAGGTTACAAATATTTCATTTTCTATTTGATGTCTGCAAACTATATTTGCTTCTTCATAGTTTCCAGTACGAGCTTTCTTTTCAACCTTTTCATATACATTACTATCTATTTTTAGAGCTTCGCTGGATTTAAATTTAGCTGCATCAGCTGTATTTCTCCATGATACTCTTACTTTTAATTCTATTCCTAGTTCCTTAGCTTTCTTTTCTGCTAATGGTATTTCATCTTTATTATAATCAAAGTTAATATATTGCCAAATACAAAGACCGCCTTTGTTATAATAATTATTGAAGTTCTCCCAAACTTTATCTACATTAACATTTTCTCTGTAATCGTTTCTTGTAACGCCATCTATAGACCAATGCACTACTAATTTTCTAGTCTGCTTAGAAAGTTCTGCGAGCTCTTCCCAGAATTGTTTTGTCCTGGTTCCACCATTTGTAGATAATTCTATATTCTTTACTCCTTTTTCGTAAATTAAAAAAGAGCAAATATCTACACAGTCAGGATTAATAATAGGGTCACCTAATACACCACATAATTTAATTTTAGCATTTTTTAGATTTACTTTACTAAACCAATCATACATATCATCTATAGATATGTTACCTTTATAATAAGGCTTACCTTTATTATCGAGCATTGTTCTCATACAACCAGAACAACGAGCATTACATAAAGAACTTATTTCAAATTCTATTCTAAAAGGTCTAGTTAGATCCATCTAATTCAATAAAAGCTTTTTTAGTAGTATAATCTAATTCCCAACTGGAATGCTTTTGCTGTACTTTAGTAAAAGTAAGATCAGGAATAGTATGACTATCAAACATGGGAGTTATATCAGTCTTTGATTTTGTTATACACATACCGCATCCACAAAAATCTTTAGGGCAGGTAATCATAGGAACATTTTTTGAATATAGGCTATCAGCTAATTCATCTATCACTTTTTCAAACTCAGATATTTTACCTAATGGAGCTACTTCTCCTTTTAAATTAACTCCACAAGTTTGATGAGTCCACATTAAATCCAACTCTGAATTAAGGAATAGAAAGTACCAATTAACCATGCAGCTCCAGCCCATAAAGTTAGTGTCAGGCAGAAAATAAGAATCCACCCCATCAGCCTTGAAGCATCTACCTCCACAGCAGGGACGGCCGAGTCCGACTTGGGTATTTCCAGTTTCTTTAACATCTTGTCCTTTCGATTTCCAGTAATCACGAAACCATTTCATTTGATCTCGATCATACACGTGAGAATAACCTAATTCTATTGATTTAGTATCTTTAGGATTATCATCACCAATTATACGAGGGACATAATCTACTTCGTTCTTATCTAAAGTCTCACAAACCTCTACACACTCCCAAAAATAATCTTTATGAAACATTACATTGCATTTAAATTTATCTTTCAATGCAATAGCATTTTCTACAACTCTTTTCTTTTGTTTATCTTCTGCTTCACAATGATAAGAGATAGTACCTCCGGTAGTTGTATCTATAACCCTTTGTAAGGTTACTAAACTAAACCATCCATTAGTAGTTAACCCTCTACTAAAATCTGGATACTCATCTCTACAATATTCTAAGAAGTCAAAAAAACGAGGATGAATAGTTGGTTCACCTCCCGTAAAACTTAACTTTTTCTTTGCAGGTTTATTTCTAAACTCATCATATAGATTTGCATACTCTGCAACACCATCCATAGTCTCACATAACTTTTCAAAACTTAAATATGGAGAGGTTTTATTATTCCTATGAGGAGGGCAATATGAACAAGCATAGGAACATCTTCTACCTAAGTCCCATATTATTTGATAACGATTAGACTGATCTTCAATATTATTCATTTTATAAAATTATGTTCGTAAACAGAATCATCCTCTGTGTCTTCTTCTAAGAAAAAATAATCTACTCTATTACAATTAGTAATAGCTTTACATTCTTCTATTCCTCTTTCA
>Ga0115012_10001171_pt1 | contig 15123 bp, 13 predicted proteins | sample TroAtlMetagenome_FD_88706 | JGI IMG/M metagenome (GOLD analysis project Ga0115012, IMG submission 88706) | Marine eukaryotic phytoplankton communities from Atlantic Ocean - Tropical Atlantic ANT10 Metagenome | ecosystem: Environmental > Aquatic > Marine > Oceanic | place: Tropical Atlantic...
AACCTTTATGTGGTTATTTTTATTTTCAAAATTGTAATCCATTAAACGATAATACTTATTCTGTTCATTGTAATTATATAAATAGCTATACTAATCAAGGTGGAACTGAATATCAACAAAATGGTTCAGTTATGTATGATGTTACTGCTGGACAACAAATTAATTATTTTAAAGTTGTTAATGCTACTCAAAATATAGATGAAGGTCGAGTAATATTATATGGATTTAATCAATAAGGATAAATATGAAAATAGCAATTAATGGAATTATTAGAGAATGTACACCAGAAGAAGAAGCTAAAATTTTAGACGAGAGATCAAAAGTAACTGTTGTTGAAAAATCTTATAGCGAAGATAAAGCAGAAAAAAAAGCATCTGGTAAACAAAAATTAAAAGACTTGGGATTAGATGATGATGAAATCCAAGCATTAATGGGAGCATAATGGCAAACAGTAAAATAGGTGAACGTAGTATAACAGATGGTGCAGTATCCAATTCTAAATTAGGTACTGACATATCAGCTGATAAATTAACAGCAGGTACATTACCTGATGCAAGATTTCCCGCTACATTACCAGCTGTATCAGGAGCTAACTTAACAGGTATAGTTGAGCTTCCAACTATTGCATCTATATTACCTTCTACAATAGAAAACACACAAACAGCAGTCGTACTGACTGGAACAAATTTTAAAGATAGTTCAACACCTCCATATGTTGATGCTATCAATTCATCAACTGGAGCAATTGTAACGGCGGATTCAGTAGCTTTTACAAGTTCAACTTCAATTACAGCAACATTTACAATATCGGTTGATGGTACTTATTTTTTAAGAGTAGAAAACAATGATGGTTATGCAGCCCGAACTGGAACTGCTTTACTAACTGTTTCCGATGCACCAACGTGGACAACGGGTGCAGGAAATTTAGGAACAGTTGCGGCTTTAGGGTCAGTAAACTTTACAGTAGCGGCAACAGGTGATACACCTATTACTTACGCGAAAACATCAGGATCTTTTCCTGGTGGAGTAACAATTGCTTCAGCTACTGGAGTTATTTCCGGTACAGAAACGGGATCAACGACAACTACAACGTACTCGTTTACTATTACAGCAACAGACGCCCAGGCGCAGACGTCTGCTCGAGCATTTAATATTATAATTTCTCACGGCGCGTCGGGAGGAGCACAGTTTAACTAATGGCAACAACATATTTAACCCGAGTATTTGGAACACCAACTAATGGCAAGAAATTTACTTTTTCAGCTTGGATGAAAAGAAGTTTATTCACTGGCGACCAAGCATTTTTCTCAACAGGTAATTCTTCAGACCCTATAACAACTTTTAGATGGAATAGTGATGGTAAAATTTATTTATTCTATCTTTCAGGTGGTAGTATGGTTTGGGAATTTGCTACTAATTCATTCTACCGAGATGGTAATGGATGGTATAATGTGGTTATAGCTTTTGACAGTACAGAAAGTTCTGCTGGAGATAGATTAAAGTTATGGGTAAATGGAGAACAAATTACAACTTGGAGTACAGAAGTTAATGTATCACTAGATATGACACCTACAATGAATACTGCTGTAAGACATGATTTAGGAACTAATGGATCTGGTGGCAACTACTTTACTGGTTTAATGTCCCATGTTCATTTTGTAGATGGAACAGCTTATCCTGCTTCAACATTTGGTTCCACCGATGCAACGACGGGGGAATGGAAAATTAATACGAATCCAACGGTAACTTATGGGGACAATGGTTTCTTTTTATTAAAAAATGATGCTTCTCTTACAGACCAATCAGGTGAAGGTAATAACTTTACTTTAGGCGCTGGTACAATTACAAAAACAGAAGATAATCCCAGCGATAATTTTGCTACATTAAATCCTTTAGCCAATACAAGTCAAACATTAAGTCATGGAAATACATCTGGTTATGGTGCTGTAAATAAAACATACACAGCAACTTTAGGTTTTCAAAGTGGAAAATATTATTGGGAAGCTAAATGTGTAACACAAAACACATATACAATGATTGTTGGAATAACAAATGAGACTAATCTTTCAAATGGTGCTTGGACTTCAAGTAATGTAGGATCAAATGCTAATGGTTGGTCTTATTTTCTGCAAAGTAATGCAGACAATGGTAAATCATTTACCAATAATGTTTTAGGTTCAGTTTACCAAACTGTTTCACAAGGAGATATTTTACAAATAGCTGTAGATGCAGATGCAGGTAAAATTTGGTGGGGTGTAAATGGAACTTGGGTTAATAGTGGAAATCCTGCTACTGGTGCAAATGCTGTTTATACAAATGTTTCAACAGACCAAATATTATTTCCTGCTTATTCAGCTTATGATGGTGTTGGTGGTAATCCGTTAATTAGTTTTAACTTCGGCAACGGATATTTTGGCACCAGTGCTATATCTAGTGCAGGAACTAACGCATCAAACATAGGAATATTTGAGTACGATGTTCCAACGGGCTACACAGCTTTATCAACAAAGGGGTTAAATTTATAATGGCATACACAACAATTAATAAATCTACAGATTATTTTAATACAAAAATTTATAATGGGACAGGAAGTTCTAATGCTCTAACAGGAGTTGGATTTCAACCTGATTTGGTATCTATTAAAATAAAAAGTACTAGTGGAGATGGAAATGTTTATAATAGTCTTACGGGACCATTAAAACATCTATCTACAAATTTAACCACTGCAGAATATACAGAAAGCGCTGGTGCTGGACTTACAGCATTTGGAGCTGATGGATTTACAGTAGGAACAGAACCCGTTGGTCCAGGTTCAGTAAATGATGGTTCTCATTCCTATGCAGCTTGGTGTTGGAAAGGAAATGGTGGTACAGGTGCAACTAACACAGAGGGCTCTATAGACTCAACTGTCAGTGCCAATACTACATCAGGCTTTTCTATTTGTACTTTTACTATGCCTGCTTCTGGTAGTTTTACTTTTGGACATGGTTTAGGAGTTGCTCCTAAAATGGTTATACTAAGGGGTTTAAATACTGCTAACTGGCAAGTGTATCACGAAGGAATGGGCAATACTAATATGATGCAACTTAATTACAATAATGCACAAAGTTCTGCAGCTAACTGGTGGAATAGTACATCACCAACTTCAACTGTTGTTAGTGTAGGTTCAGATTTTCTAGAACCAAGTCAAGCTTCAGTTGCTTACTGTTTCGCAGACAAAACTGGTTATAGTAAGTGTGGGACCTACGTAGGTAATGTAAGTGCAGATGGAACCTTTGTTTACACTGGTTTTAAACCATCTTTTCTTATGGTAAAAATGAAGAATGGTTCATCTCATTGGTCCATGTTTGATAATAAAAGACTTGGCTATAATACATCTAATAGAGTTTTATATGCTAATGAAACGGCAGCACAAGAAACTTTAGATATAGATTTATTATCTAATGGTTTTAAACCTAGAACATCAGATGATAAAGTTAATGATGGTGATTATATTTACCTAGCCATTGGCCAAACACTAGTAGGAACAAACGACATACCGTCGACAGCGACATAATTATGGCATATTTAGGACGAGGCGTAGATAAAATAAACAACGTAGAGTTACTGGACAACATAACGTTCACTAATTCAGCGGGACCTTACAACATAACTAAAAGTTCTGTTGCGTTTGTACCGGTTTCTCCAGAGTCAGTTGTTCTTGCAATTGATGGTGTTGTTCAATCTCCTTCTTCTTATTCTTTTTCAGCAGCGACAGTAACTTTTGATACGTCGATTGCTTCTACTTCTACAATGAACTTTATGTATCAAATTGGTGTAGGAGTTATGACTACTCCTTCCGATAGTTCAGTTACAACTGATAAGATTGCGGACAATGCAGTCACTTATCCTAAGATTCAAGATATTGTTACAGGTAATAGAGTTTTAGGAAGAGCTTCAGCAGGCGAAGTTCAAGAAGTTCAAGTATCTAACGACATGTTAGTTAACAATTCAATTACATTAAACGGTTCACCTGTAGCATTGGGTGCATCAGCAACTGTTCAAGCAGTTTTAAACTTCCCAACATTTACATCTGTTACCCCTTCAGTAATCACAAATGCACAAACAGCAGTGGTAATTGCAGGGACTAATTTCGTATCAATACCTTTTGTAGACGCTATTAATTCTTCTACTGGAGCTATTGTTACAGCAGATTCAGTAAGTTTTACTAGCGCCGCAAGCGTTACAGCAACCTTTACATTGCCAGTTGATGGAACATATTATATAAGAATAGAAAACAATGATGGTTTATCTGTTAGATCAGGATCAGCAGCATTAACAGTTTCAGATGTTCCAGCGTGGACTACAGGAGCTGGCTCATTAGGAACATTTGCAGGGGGTGCTAATATTGGAACTATAAACTTAACTGCAACTGATTCAACGTCAATGGCTTTACAATCGGGTTCTTTACCAGGTGGTATTACATTAAACAGTTCAGCAGGTACATCAACATTAACAGGAACAGAGTCTGGAGCAACATCAGATACGACGTACTCGTTTACGATTCGTGCGACGGATGCGCAAGGACAAACAGCTGATAGAGCGTTTACTCTAACATTTACATTTGGAGCAGCTAACTCTATACAGTTTAACTAGGAATTTATTATGGCAACAACTTCATTATCACGAACACCGGGTTCAACAGGAGATCCAAAAACTTTTACATTTTCAACTTGGCTTAAAGTTTCTAAAATACAAGAACAGATGTTTTTTACTTGTGGGGTATATCTTTCTACATCTCTAATGCAATTTTATTTAAATGCCAATGGTACACTTACTCTAAGTCAAGAAGATTCAAGTGGGAGTGGTCAATCAAATTTAACTACCACACAAGTATTTCGGGATACTTCCGCATTTTACCACATATGTGTTGCAGTAGATACAACACAAGCTGTATCCTCTAATAGAGTAAAACTATATGTAAATGGAACACAAGTAACTGATTTTACCACAGAAACATATCCATCTTTAAATTTAGATTTTGCTTGTAATACATCAAGTGTAATTAATATGATCGGAAATAGAAGTGGTGGTAGTTTTCAGTATGACGGTTTAATGAGTAATACAGCTTTGGTAGATGGCACAGCTTTAGCTCCAACGTCATTTGGTGAAGTGGATTCCACTTCAGGAATTTGGAAATTTTTACCACCATCTGGTATTACGTGGGGTACAAATGGTTTTTGGTTAAAAGGAGAGAACTCAGCAGCCTTAGGAACAGATTCGTCTGGTAATACAAATACATTTGCTGTAGCATCAGGGACACCGACTCAGTCGATCGACACACCTTCAAATGTTTATTGTACTTGGAATCCTCTTGCTCAACCTACTGGAACTTTATCTAATGGAAATTTATCTGTAAGTGGTGTTCAAGATACTCCTGGTACTTTGGGAGTGACAACAGGAAAATGGTACTGGGAATATAAAAGAACTAATACTACTAATAGTTTGCATTGGGGGATTTGTTCTACAAAAAACGGTTTTAATCTAACTTCAAATCAACTGTTAAATGGAGAATCTAATTCTGTTGGAGGTGCTATTTATGTATCTGAAACAGGACTAGGTACAACTGGTTATGCAAATGCTGGTGGTTTTTCAAGTACCAGTTATAGTGGAGTTTCGACTCCTTCTATATCCAATGGAGTTATAGTAGGGTGTGCTTTAGATATTTCAACTTCTTCAGGGACTCTAGAATGGTTTAACAATGGAGTTTCATTTGGAAGTGCAACATTTACTTATGATGATAGTGTGTCGGTATATCCTTTTGTTAGACAAAATAGTGGCTCAACAGGAGATGTAAACTTCGGCACCGGATATTTTGGAACCACGGCAATTTCTTCAGCAGGTACTTCAAGTACTGGTGATGATTCAGTGTGGGAATATAATTGTCCAGCTAATCACTATGGATTGAGTACAAAAAATATAAACACTTATGGATAAGGAGATAAATTAACATGGCATACGCAACAATTTCAAAACCGAGTTTACATAATAATTCCGTTCTTTACACGGGAGATGAAACTACACACGCTATCACAGGAGTTGGATTTCAACCCGACCTATGGTGGAATAAGTCTCGAAGTGGAACTCATAGTGGAGGCGTTCATTGTTTATTTGATAGTGTTAGAGGAGCAACAAAAAGACTACAATCAAATTCTAGCGACGCAGAAGCTACAATTTCTGGTGTGACAGCTTTTGATAGTGATGGAGTAACTTTAGGTTCAGAAAATCAATCAAATGGTGCCTCAACAGAATATGTAGGTTGGAACTGGAAAGCAGGAACAACAACAGGCATAACACAAGGAAGTGCTACAATTACACCCTCGGCTTATTCATTTAATACAACAGCAGGATTTTCAATAATTAAATTTACAACTCCAGGCTCATCAACAGGAACAGTTCCACATGGATTAGGTGTTGCACCTAAAGTTATTATAGGAAGAATAACAGGTTCAAGTTCTTGGCAATGTGGTTTTGATGCACTACAATCTGGTGCTTGGACTTCAATTTTAAGTTTTAATAATTCAGCTGCCGAAGCAACTGGAAATGCAGCTTTTGGAGATACTCCACCAGACAGTACTTTATTTACTATGAATAGTGCTAACTGGGGAGCCAGTCAAGATGCTATTGCTTACTGTTTTAGCGAAGTTAAGGGGTATAGCAGGTTTGGTTCTTATACTGGAAATAATAATGCTGATGGTACATTTGTTTATACAGGATTTAAACCATCATTTATTATAGTAAAAAAAACTAATGGTGCAGATAATTGGTTTGTATTAGATAACAAAAGAAATACTTATAATGTTGAAGATAAATATTTATTACCAGACACTACTGGTGCAGAAGCTACATATACATTTTTTGATTTTATTTCAACTGGGTTTAAAATCAGGTCAACTGGTGGAGGACACAATGGTAATGGTGATTCATACATATATATGGCCTTTGCTGAAAACCCTCTAGTAGCAAATGTAGGAGAATCAATACCGGCAACGGCAAGATAATTATGGCAAAGACAAAGATAACATCAGGCGGACTAGACACAGGAGCAGTATCAAATGCTGATCTAGTTAATAGTTCTATAACAATTAATGGACAAAGTGTTAATTTAGGTGGTGCAGTTTCTAATATTGGAGTTGAAACTTTCCCAAATATTTCTTCTTTTACGCCAACAGTTATCACGAATGCTCAAACGAGTATCGCTATTACAGGAACTAATTTTACTTCAATCCCTCATGTTGAAGCAATCAGCACTACAGGATCAATTACTCCAGCTGATTCAATCACATTTAATTCAGCTACTTCTCTTACAGTATTATTTACATTACCAACCGATGGTACTTATTACCTTAGAGTAGAAAACCCTAATGGATTAGGTATGAGAACAGCTAGTGCAGACCTTACAGTCTCGGATGAACCTGCATGGGTCACGGCTTCCGGAACTTTAGGAACTTTTTCAGGAGCCACAGCAATTTCTACAATTACTTTAACTGCTACAGATGCTACATCTTTTGCAGTGACAACAGGAGCTGTTACAGCAGGATTAACCTTTTCAACAGGGGTTGGATCTGCTACAATAACAGGAACTCAAACTGCACATACAAGTGCAGCGACGGACAATTTTTCAGTGACGGCGACTGACGCACAGGGGCAAACTTCAGTAAGAGCCTTTTCAATTTCATGGTCATTCGGAGCTACTGGATCAGGAGGATTTAATTAATGGCTAGCACATATCTTACACGTACTTTTCAATCAGGGGGCAATGTCACAAAATGGACATTTTCTGCTTGGGTTAAAAAAGTCAATATAGGGGGTTCCGATAATACAATATTTTCTAGGTATCAATCTTCAGATTATTATACTAAAGTCGGTTTTGGCAGTGACCAATTAATCTATTACCAAAGACACGCAGGTGGTTGGGGTGGTCTTTTAGAATCCAGTCAAAAATTTCGGGACGTCAATGGATGGTACCATTTTGTATTTGTTTGGGATACTGGAAATGTAACAGCAGACGACAGAATGAAATGTTATGTTAATGGTGTTCAAATTACTGACTTTGCTTCCAGAACAAATCCAGCAACAGATTTAGGTTCTACTTGGAATACAGCGTTTTCTCAGGAAATCGGTAGATTTAATTCAACAGACTATTGGAAAGGTTATATGACTCATATAAATTTCTGTGATGGTTATGCTTATAGTCCAACAGATTTTGGAGAATTCGATTCTAATGGAGTTTGGAAAATAAACACTTCTCCTTCAGTTAGTTATGGAACAACAGGATTTAATATTTTAAAAGATGGTAATACAATTACCGACTCTTCGGCTAACACTAATAACTGGACACTTGGTGGGGGCACTTTATCAGACGATACAGATAATCCCAGCAATGTTTTTTCTACATTAAATGCTTTAAATCTTGGTTCAGGTGGAAGTTTAGATAATTGTGGTAATAGTTGTAATATGGACGCAAACGCACAATTTGGTTCCTCTTCAACTTTAGGAATGAGTAGTGGTAAATATTATATGGAAATGAAATATTCAGCACAAGTAGGTGGTGCAGATAGAATAATGCTTGGTGTTTCAGGCGACCCTGGTAAATTAAGAAACTCAACACCGTGGTCAGGTGGTTCAGGTTCAGGATATGTTGGAGGTACTGATGGTTATGGTTATTATTCAGATGGTGGTAATAGATATCATAGTGATAGTGCAACAGCTTATGGTGATAGTTATACAGTTGGAGATATAATTGGAATAGCTTTAGACCTTGACAACAATCGTTTGTTTTTTAGTAAAAATGGAACTTGGCAAGATAGTGGCGACCCAACATCAAGTACAGGTGCTATATCTATAGCAGCCGCATCAACTACAAATACTGAATGTTACTTTTTCGCAGTTACCGATACATCAGCAGTTTATGGTGGAACAGTACAATGCAACTTTGGTAATGGATATTTTGGAACCACCGCGATATCTTCAGCAGAAAACCCAGACAATGGATACGGAGCATTTGAATATGATGTCCCGGCAGGTTATAAAGCATTGTGTACAAAAAGTTTAAACGGAGAATAATATGGCATATACAACTATAAAAAATTCAACAGCGCAATTTAATTCGAACATATTTACGGGGAATAATAGCACACAAACATTTACAGGTTTTAATTTTCAGCCTGACATGACGTGGTTAAAGAAAAGAAATGGTGCGGCCAACCACCATCTAGTAGATGCAGTTAGAGGTGTTGGTCGTTATCTATATCCTAACTTAACTAATGCAGAAGGTGGCTCGCCGCCCCCTCCTGTTTTACTTACAGCTTTTAATTCAGATGGTTATACTATTGATGATGGAGAAGATGCTAATGCTACAGGTGCAACTGGAGTAGGTTGGTCTTGGAAAGCAGGGAATTTAGCAAATGAAGTTGGAACTTCTAATGGTGATGGTTCTATAACTTCCTCAGTATCTGCCAATACGGTAGGGGGTTTTTCTATAGTTAAATTTACGGGCACTGGTGCTAATGCAACAGTTGGTCATGGTTTAGGGGCAGTTCCTAAAATGATGATATTTAAAAATGTAGACCAAGCTACTGAAGGTTGGATGGTTTATCATGTAGGTTTAGGAAATACAAAAAAAATGAATTTAGATTCTACTACTTCTTCAAGTTCTTCATCAACATTTTGGCAAGACACAACTCCAACAAGTTCTGTATTTAGTGTTGGAAGTAATCATGGAATGAATGGCCCAGATAGTATGATTGCTTATTGTTGGGCAGACAAAGTCGGCTACAGTAAATTTGGAAAATATTTAGGTAATGGTGATAATGATGGTACATTTGTTTACACTGGATTTAAACCAGCTTTTGTAATGATTAAAAAAGATGGATCCGATGGTTGGCAAATGTTTGATGATAAAAGAGATGCATCTAATCCTGAAATACATAGACTAGAAGCAGATAGTGACGCAGGAGATTATACAGGTCTTTCAGCAGGTTGGGTAGATTTTGTAAGTAATGGTTTTAAAGTTAGATATAGCGGTGGTGGTGTAGGTTCAAATGGAAGCGATTACATCTATATGGCCTTCGCTGCAGAACCTCTAGTGGGAGATAACCCAGCTACTGCGAGGTAGGATATGTTTGGGATAACAGCTTTTTGTGAAGCACCTTTTGCATCACAAGATATAGGAATTCGAATTGTTGAGGTTACAGGTGTTCAGGTTAACACCGCTTTAGGTAGCTCAACAATAAGTGGTAATGCTACAGTTACTTTAACAGGTAATGCATTATCAATACTAACAGGAACAGCTACTGTTTCTGTTGGTGAAATACACGCAGTCACTGGGGTTCAAGTAGAAGTAGCTCTTGGAACTCAAACGATCGCGGGTGGAGCAACGGTTGCTGTTAATGGCAATGTTTTAAGTTTAAACTTAGGAACTGTTGCTGTTGAAGTTACTACAAATGTAGCAGTATCTGGTGTACAGTTGCAAGCTGAAACTGGAAGTGTTACTATAGAAGGTAATGCGACTATAACTGTTACCGGTAACGAATTAAGCGTAGCTACTGGCGAAGCAGTGGCACAACCTTGGACACAAGTGGACGATACAAACAACAACACTTGGACAAGAGTAGATTAGGAGATAAATTATGGCGTCAACATATAGTACAACGCTCGGTATAGAAAAAATGGGAGCTGGTGATCAGTCCGGAACATGGGGTGATACAACCAATTTCAACTGGGATATTTTAGATAGATTAATAGGATACAGTTCTATTACTCTTGGATCAACTTCCTATACTTTAGACGTAAGAGTTGCAGCACCAAGTTCAGGATCAAGCAATGTCCAAACTGGTATGTATAGAGTTCTTAAGTTTATAGATGCAGGAGATTTAGGTGGCACAGCTACCGTTACTGTTTCAACAAGCACAGTCAGTGCTTATTTTGTAGTAATTAATAGTTTAAGTGGTGGAAGAGCTATCACTTTTCAACAAGGCACTAATGCTGTTACTTACACATTACCTAATGGTAAGTCTGCTTTAATATATGCAGATGGAAGTGATGAAGTAGTTAGCGCTATGGCTAATCCACAGTTCACTTCAATTGATACAAGTGGTAATGCAAACATTCAAGGTTCGTTAGCTTTAGGAACTGATCTTGCAGTTATAGATGGGGGTACCGGAGTTGGTACACATACTACTAAAGGAATTTTATATGGCCAAGGAACAAGTAATATTTTATCTACCGCAGCTGGAACACAAGGACAGTTTTTAAAAGCTGGATCGGGAGGAACACCTGGATTTGAAACAGTAAATGCACTGAATCCAGCAGGTTCTATTATTATGTATGGTGCAGCGACACCTCCAACAGGTTATTTATTATGTGATGGATCCAATATATCCCGATCAACTTATGCAGATTTATTTTCTGCTATCGGTGCAACATATGGAGCTGGAGATGGAGCTACAACTTTTGGTGTACCAAACTTACAATCAAGATTCCCTATCGGTTATGATGGTGGATCTACATACAATTTAGCAGGGACTGGCGGCGCTACACAAGCTTCTTATACACCAGCTGGAACTAATTCTGGCACGGCATTAACAGAAGCACAATTACCAGCCCACACTCACGACTCTTGGGGAACAGGTTTCCCTTCTGGGTCATGGACAGGTGGTACTGGAACAACTCAGACAGCAGTAAATCAAGCATCAGGTGCTACAGCTTCTGGATCAACTTTAAGAACGTTATCAACAGGATCAGGTTCAACGCACACTCACACGTTTACAGGTAATGCAGCAACGATTGCTACATTATCTCCTTATATTGTTGTTAACTATATAATTAAGACGTAGGAGATTTTAATGGCGCTAACCGCAATTAAATTAGCACCCGGAATAAATAAACAATTAACTGAAACAGGGGCCGAAGGTAAATGGGTGGACTGTGATATGGTTAGATTTAGATATGGACTTCCTGAAAAAATTGGTGGTTGGACACAAGTTGGAACAAATGCTTTAATAGGTGCACCTAGAGCACAACAAACTTTTTTATCATTGGCTTCAGAAAAATTTGATTCACTGGCTACCAATAAAAAACAATATGTATTTCAAGAAACTGATACTACTTTCTATGATGTAAGCCCTCAAAGATATGGAGATTATGGTCATACAGGTGCGGCTCAAGCTTTAACTTCTGCTTTTAGTACAACAGATACAGAAAAAACTGTTACCGTACACTGGACCGCGAATGGTGCAGTAGCCGGAGACTTTGTATCTTTTGCTAGTGTCACTGCTCCTTCTGGATCAGGTTATAGTAATAGTGATTTTGAAAAAGAATTTGAAATACAAACGGTTGCTACTAACAGTTTTACAATTGAAATGGGTACTGCAGCGACAGCAACAGTAGCTACAAATGGTTCAGCTACAGCTACAATTCAATTAAACACAGGGGATGCAACATCTGTATTAGGTTTTGGATGGAGTGCTGGAACATGGAGTCAATCTACATGGGGTACAGCGAGACCAAGTACCGTTGATATTGATGCAGCGAACTGGACTTTAGATTTATATGGAGAGGATATTATAGCAACACAATTTAATGGTGGTACATATATCTGGGATACAAGTGCTTACAAAGCAAGTATGTTACCTATGATTAATTTAATTGATTATGATACTACAGTAGCTGCTCCTTATTTTACAAGAGATAAACACACAGCAACAGTACCACATAAAAGTTTATTTAGTTTAGTTTCAACACCAGATAGACACTTAGTTTTATTTGGAGCTTCAGATGTAGGATCAGATAGTAATCAAGATCCTATGATGGTTAGATTTTCCGACCAAGAAAATATTACAGACTTTAAACTGACGTCAACTAACACGGCAGGTTTTCAAAGATTATCCGATGGATCAGAAATAAGAGCAGGAGTTCGTTCGAGAGGACAAATTCTGATTTGGACAGACACTTCATTGCATTCAATGCAATTTATTGGTCCTCCATTTACATTTGGATTTAAACAACAAGGTAGACAGTGTGGATGCGTCGGGCAGCACGCGGCGGTAGATGTGGATGGTGTAGCATATTGGATGGGCTCATCAGGTGGATTTTTAATGTATGATGGATCTGTTCAAACCATCCCATGTTCCGTAGAAGACTATGTCTTTAATGATATCAGGTTAGTACCTGAAATATATACTGCTGTTAACGATGAGTTCAATGAGATTAGTTGGTTCTATCCTAGTTCGGGTTCTAATGTAATTGATAGAGTAGTAACTTATAACCACTTAGAAAAAGTATGGTCGGTTGGAAGTCTTTCTAGAACTACATGGGCAGACAAAGGGGTATTTGCAAAGCCTTATGCAACAGAGTATAATCAAACTTCTACAGCCACAGCAACTCCAACAGTTCAAGGAGTTACTTCAGGTAGAGGATTTTTATATGCACAAGAAACAGGAAACAATGCTAACGGAACTGCATTACCAGCAACCCTTACATCAGGAGATTTTTTCTTACAAGAAGGAGAAGATTTAATGTCAATTTCAAGATTCATTCCTGACTTTAAAAATTTAGATGGCACAGTTAATGTAACATTACAGTTAACTAATTACCCATCAGCTTCAAAAACAGGAAGTCCTTTAGGACCTTTTGCTATTACAAGTTCAACAACAAAAAGAGATTGTAGAGCACGTGCAAGACAAATTGCTTTATACATTGCCAGCTCAGCGCTTAATGATGCGTGGAGATTTGGAACATTCAGAGCTGACATACAGCCAGCGGGGAGACGTTAATGCCATTTAAATCAGAGAAGCAAAGAAGATACTTATGGGCTAACGAACCACGGATCGCGAGAGAATGGACTGATCGTTATGGTGCAAAACATGGTGGAATTATGAAAGGGTTAAATAGAAGAAATTATTTAACTGGTGCAGATGGCATAATGGATATTGACACTATGTATAATGAAGATATGCAGTTTGCTCCTGATGTAAGTGGTGAATATTGGAGTAATCTTTATGATTCAGCTAAAACAGGAGCGGGAAAGGTTTATGATTTTGTATCGGATTCAATTATTAGTCCCGCATGGGCCCCCGAAAACGAAAGCATGAACAACAGCATGTATGTAGAAGAGTTACCAAGTATATATAACCCTGCTCGAGAATATGGACAATTTTTTAGAAACAAACCAGTTAATGAAAGAACTTTTATGACTCCGATTAAAGAAGGAATACTGGGAGCAAAAGATTTTATTTCAGAAAACATAATAGATCCTATGAGTGTTGCGTATGATAAAACTCAGGGAGGCGTGCTACAAATACCTAGTTTAATAGGTATGATTGCCAATACATATAATCCTTTAAATCCAGATGCAAGAAATTATAATCCTGGTCTTCAAGAATCGTTAGATTATTTATCAGGGATAGGTGGTTCGTATAGAGATCCTAATACTGGTTTATTAAAAGGTGGATTAGAATCTTTACAAGGAAAAAATTTAGTATCCGCAGGATGGTTTAGTGATACAGCTAATGACATTGGAGCTATGATGGAACAAAGTATAGCTAGAACACGAAAAACTATTAATAATCTAGATAAACAATGGAGTAATTTAAAGAAAACTAACCCAGCTAAATTTAATGAAAAATTAAAATTTCATCAAGACAAATTAGCGCGTAAGAAAAAAGAAAAAGAAAACTTTATGACTCACAAAAAAGAACAAGAAGCTAATAGAATAGCTAAAGAAAAAGCAGCAGCTAAAAACTTTATGACAGCTAATCCTAAATATGGAAATCAATATGATAAATCTAAAGATCATTCAGGGGCCGGAGGTTATGGCCATACAGCTAGTTCTCCTGGAGCTACAACAGGTTCCGCAGCTAGATCGAGCCATTCTAGATCTTCTGACTTAGGTTTTAGTGATATTAGATTAAAAGATAATGTAGAGTTAATAGGTCAATCACCTTCTAATATTAATATATACAAATTTAATTACTTAAATGATCCAACAGTTTATCAAGGAGTGATGGCACAAGATGTACCATGGGCTACAGTTAAAGCGGACAATGGATACTTAATGGTAGACTATAACAAAGTAGATGTGGA
>Ga0115012_10001175_pt1 | contig 15096 bp, 2 predicted proteins | sample TroAtlMetagenome_FD_88706 | JGI IMG/M metagenome (GOLD analysis project Ga0115012, IMG submission 88706) | Marine eukaryotic phytoplankton communities from Atlantic Ocean - Tropical Atlantic ANT10 Metagenome | ecosystem: Environmental > Aquatic > Marine > Oceanic | place: Tropical Atlantic Ocean...
CCGTGTTTTCGCCGAACACGGTGATCTCCTCGACGTTGTGCATGTGGTAGCCGCCCGTGCACGTTCCATGGTTCATATTGTACGTGTGAACGGTTCTTCCCACCCGGATCGCGGCGACGTACACGTTGCCCGAGTCGCACGGCTTCGTCATGGCCGTGTAGCCGTTCTCGTTGACGGTGACAAAGTCGGTGGGGTTGCTATCGCGCAGCATGTTGCACACGACCCACGGCGACTCCGGCTCGTACTGGGGCGGAGGGACGCAGGTGTGACTGGTCCGGCGCCGGTCGTGCGCGGTGCCGTTCAGTCCGTTCAGCGGCTCGCCGTTCGCGCCGTTCAGGCGCCGGCCGCCCGTGGCGGCCGCGGCCGCGGGCGCGGCCGCGGCCGCGACGCCCGCCGCACGCGTGGCGGCGACGGCGGCGGCGGCGCCCTGCGTCACCTCCAGCGTCTCGGCGTCGCCGATGACCTTGTTGTCGCGCGCGAGGCTGGGGTCGAGCTGCACGAGCTCGCAGTGGTTCAGGTCGGCGCGGTTGGCGAAGCAGAAGAGCCGCGTCGACGGGCCGAGGGAGAGCGCCGAGACGGCCACGCTCTCGACGCCGCGCTCGTTGCGCGCGGAGAGCTCGCGCTCGACAAACCCCGGGAAGCCGAGGTACGCGAGCGCGTTCGGGCTCTCGCGCCCCGTGCCGATGACCAGGGCCTGGTGACGCTGCTGCGTGTCGGTGTAGAAGCGCGCCGACGAGAGCGTGCGGTGCCGCGTGTTCGCCAAGGGCGTGAACGCCACGGTGAACTCCATGTTGTGCGTGGCGCCGTAGCCGCCGTGCGTGTTGTCAAAGATCGATAGGTCGCCCTCGGACCGCAGGCCCACCTTGGGGCTGACAAAGACGAAGTCGTCGGTGTCCTCCGTGCCGATGAAGACGGCGCGCTCGATCGACGTGCACCCAAAGTCCTTGCCACGACAGTTGGTGCCGTAGCCGTGCAGCGTGCCCAGGAAGTTGACCGTCGTCACCCTGGCGAGCCCGCCCGGCAGCACGACGCCCATGCTATGGAAGCCGATGCCGCGCGTGCGCGCGAGGAAGGCGCTCGACGGGTTGTACACGGAGAGGAACACCTCGACCGCGCCGTCCTCGTAGACGGCGACGACGTCGTCGGGCTCCTGCCCGTTGACGTCGCCGACGTAGACCTGCGCAAAGTCGCGCGTGCCGATCTGCACGCCGTTGGCGTACGCAAACGTCATCGCCCGCACCTTGCCCTCGCCGATCAGGTCCATCTGCGCGCTGCACGCGTTGGTGGCGGCGCGCGTGTCGAGCTTGCCGACGCACTCGGTCCCGTCGCTGTTCGAGTCCCCGCACCCCGTCCAGTGGTCCAGCGGGTTCTTGTACACGCACGTCATCCACGCCCCACTGGGGCATCTGCTGTCTGAGTTGACATTGTTGATCTGCGGCGTCACCGACGCGTCGTCTTTCATGCCGGACGGCCAGCACACCGTCCACACGTACCGGTATTTTGGGTCGGCCGGGCAGTAGTACCACTTTGAGCTGTCCCTGCGCTGCCCGGTCCACGGTTGCGTTTCGACAAACGGGCTGACGCACCCGCCCGAGACGGGGTCGTCCGCCAGCGCCGGCTGGTACGTGTCCACGGGGCAGTCTTCGAACTTTCGGAGGTGCTCGATCGGCACGCCCGGCAGGTCGCCGTCGCACTTTGGCCACCGGCGGTTGAGGTAGAGCCGATTGCCGATGACGATGTCCGGGAAGTCGTCGTTGTCAAAGTTGCCGATGGCCGCCACCTGCGACGTGTGCACCGCCGTGCCGACGACGGTCGGCCCGCTGAACGCCTGCGAGACCGAGCGCGTCAGCAGGTCCTCGCCCTGCAGCCAGATGCGGCTCATCTCGTCCGAGCCGCGGTGCGCGACGCAGCACGCGTCGTTGGCCGTGCCGTCGTCGGTGCAGTAGGCGTGCGCGCCGGGCGCCGCCGGGTCGTACCCTCGGTTGGTCAGGTCGTTAGGTGGCGCGGTCATGGTCATGTAGCTGGCGCACTGCGCCGTGCTCGGGATGTGGTCCGTGAGGAAGCTCGAGATCTCCTCGAAGCACGCGTTGTCCACGTCAAAGTGGTCGCCGTGGTGCGCCGTCACGGACGGCCTGAGCGCCTCGGGCCAGTGCCACTTGCTCGTGCTGCTCTGCAGACGCCGGCCCTGGATGAGCGCGGAGCCGGTGAGCGACGTGGTCTCGCTGCCGTACGCGTACGAGTCCTGCTGGGCGGCGAGGTCGTCCTCGTTGCCCTCGCTCTCGAAGCTCTCGATGATCGTGCCGCGGTTGACGTACCGGCCGGGCGACACCTCCGTCTCCAGCTTCGCGCCGCAGATGCACCACGTGTTCACGGTGATGTACTCGTCGGGGAAGTCTATGTCGTCGAGCCAGTTGGCGCACTCGGGCTTGCCGGGCATGCACGTGCCGTCGCTGCCCTCGCGCTGGAAGGCCACGGCGCAGAAGGCCTCGCACCCCGTCGGCGTGTGGTGGTAGCTCGTCCAGTGCAGCGGACACGCCTGGCCGTCCGGCAGCAGCGGCTTGTTGCGCACGTACCAGTTGACCCCATTGGTGCCGGTGCAGCTGGTTTGGAGCGGCAGCACGCCCGTGTACGCCTTGTACAGGCGGCACAGGCCCTTGTCGCCGTCGACGTTCGGCCGGAAGCTGTACGTCTCGCAGTCGACGTTGTCGCCGATCCACTGCGGTGTTGCTGTCGGCGTGCCCGTGCTATCGAGCACGCGCTCGCCGGACGCAAAGAAGGCGCTGCACTGCACCGCGCATTCGTGGTGCGTGTTGACCAAGCTGCCCGCGTCCGTCATCTCCGCGTTGGGCAGCGGGTAGTTGTCGGTTTGCGGGCAGATGGTCTGCCAGTCGGCGATGGCCGTCGACGCCAGTCGCAGGTCGTAGTGCGTGTACGTGCGCGCCGACCGCTGCTCCTCCGGGTACGCGCAGTAGTGCTCGTCCTCGGTCGAGCGGTCGCCCACCGTGCCGCTGCCGCCGCGGATGCGGAAGGCGTGCTCTGCGCGGCAGCACTCGAAGTCGGGCACGTCGGGGTTGTGGCAGTCGGCGAACATGGGCCCCGACGGCTGCTCGAGCTCGTCGCGCGACGCCTGGAAGAGCGTCAGGTCGCGCGGCGGGCAGACGCCCGGCTGCGAGCCGTACGCGCAGATGTAGTCCATGTGCCACAGGCCCTCGTGTTTGTGGTCCCAATTGAAGTAGGACTGATCGGGCACCTGCAGCGGCACGCGCACCGACCCCTCGCCGCCGTCGGAGCAGACGTGCGCCGCGATGTCGACGTCGCCGAAGCGCTCGTACCAAGCCGTGGTGCCCGTGTACTCGCGCGCATGGGCGAACCCCGCGGTCTCCCAATCGGCGTAGTCGAAGCGGGGGAAGGTGGTCATCGCGTTGCTGGGCGCCGTGCACGTCTTTTGGCCGATCATCGCGGCGTTCACGTACACCGTGCGCTCGTGGTACCGGTGGTTGTTGTACGCTTTGCTCCCCGGCCCGTTGCTCGGCATGGCGAACTGGTCGACGCTCGCGTCGGAGTCGCGCGCGGCCACGTAGGCGTTCACCTGCGCCGTCCACGCCGCCGTGACCTCCGCCTCCGCGTGCAGCTCGCACCGTCGCGCCTGCGTGCCGCGGCCGCACGTCGAGATGTTCTTGCTGTCGGTGATGCGGTAGCCGGGGGGCGCGGTGCGCATCGCGACCTCGTCGGTGTAGTCGTCGCAGCCGCTGCCGCAGTCGTTCGTGGACTCGCACGAGGTGGCGCACGTGTCTGAGCGCGCGACGGTCATGCGCGCCATGCGCTTCGGCATGCGCCAGCCGCAGTCGGTCACGTCCGTGTTCGGCTTGCACGGATTGTCGCCCGGCGGGTAGAAGCTCCACATGAGCCCATCCTCGCAGCGGCCGTTGTTGGCACCGTACAGCGGCGGGTCGTGCACCGTGTCCGCGCACGAGTCGTCGGGCACGTCGGGACCGGCGTCCTCGGGCAGGAAGGCGAACCGGCGACGGCCGCAGTTGGGGTCCGTGCCGTAGTAGCACAAGGGCGTGGTGTCCTCGTCGGCGCGGTCCGGCTTGAGCGCGGATCCCGGCCCACCGTCTATGCACTGGTCTTTGTACGATTGCATTTCCACCCCCTGGCCGTTGATGCGGCTGACGCACCGGCGGCCAGGAGCGTTGGCGTCTTCGGGCACGATGACGTAGTTGGAGGCAAACCCGAAGACCACGAGGTTTTCGTGCACGCCGCAGCTCTGCACGTTCGTGCCGAGCTCGCACAGGCGCGGCTGGGCGCGCTTGATCTGCGTCTGGTCGAAGCAGTTGCTGCCCTCCTCGAGCGTGTACTTGAGCTCGTTGGTGTCGATCTGCTGCGCCGCGTCCGTCCGGACGTTCATGTCGAGCAACGGGCAGTCGTTGTTGTTCTGCTCGTTCGGGTCGTACGTGTCCTTGGGCATGAGCGACTGCGAGAAGCCGCCGCCCCACTGGACGTCGCGCGAGCGCACGTCGCCGCACCGCGGGTTCTCCTTGTAGAGGTCGCGGTGCGCCACGAACGGCGGCCAGTTGTTGCCCGGGTCCCAGCGCCAGCACTTTTGGTCGACGAGCTCGTACATCTCGCCCGCCAGCTGCACCGCGCCGTCGCCCGCGGCGCGCGTGGCCCCGGGCACCTTGCGGCCCTGCGTGGTGGCGATGGCCGACAGCTCGCAGCGCAGCTGGCCCGGCGGCGGCGACGGGTGCGGCGGCGCGGACGGCGGCTCCGGCGGCGGCGGGTTGGGCGGCGGGTACGCCACGTCGGCCTGCTCGAGCGCGACCAGCAGCTTGGCAGGCGTGATCACGTTGCTCGCCTCGTGGTTTGGGCGGCAGCTGAACTCCTGCTCGTCGAGGTCGAACTCGGACCACCAGATGCAGACGCGCGAGGTGCTCCCGCTGCAGTCGGCCTCGGACGACGAGCCGACGGCGGCGGTGCGCACGTCCGAGTCGAGCCACGCGTCAAAGTGGCCGAGGCGCATCACGAAGCGCGAGTAGTCGTAGAAGGCGCGCCACAGCCGGAAGTCGATGACGGTCCGCGTGACCAGGAAGAGGCCGCAGTCGCCGATCCGCTCGGCGGCGGCGAGGTTGGGTGTGTCCTCGATGTCCTTGTTGATCAGCCACACGCCGTGCGGCGAGAGCAGCTTGTGCCGCTCCACGATGTCGTGGCACTCGTCCATGCTCACGTTGTACGACATGTGCATCACGGGCACCGGGTCGCCGATGCCGATGCCGACCTCGAACCGCGAGAAGCCCAGGCGCGACTCGGTGTGCCCCGGGTAGTTGAGCCGCTCGCCGTCGAGGCCGATGCCGCCGAAGAGGTTGTTCTCGTTGGTGGGCACCACCTGGTGGCGGATCACGCGCCGGCCGCACTCGTACGGGCACACGCTGTCGCGGTACGTGCCCTGGTCGATCATCTTGCGCGCGGTCGTGAGCGTGGCCGTCTGCGAGAAGCTCGCGAAGAAGGAGGTGCGGAAGTCGCCGCACGCGGCGCCAAAGCCACAGTAGATGTGGAAGAGCGCGTCCGAGCCCGCGTCCGTGCCCTCGGGGCGCGAGTTGTACGTCGCGGGCGACCAGGTGCGCAGCCCGATCGCGCCGTCGGGCGGCGGCGCGGGCGGGTTGGGCGGCAGCGGCGGCACGTTGGGCGGCGGCGGCCGCGGTGGCGCGGGCGGCTCGGGCGGTGGCGGCAGGTTGTGTGCGAGGTTGTGCAGCGCGTACGTCTCGATCATCGAGTGCGCCATCACGCACTCCGTGTTGTTGTCGCACGCGGCGCGGCACTGCAGGTCGATCGGGCGCGTGTCGTCCGAGGCGTCGCGGCTCAGGAAGATGGAGCCCTCGTTGAGCACCATGCCCGCGCCCACGGGCATGCCGTAGCACGTGGACGCGCTGCCCGCCGCGATGCCCTTGTAGTAGACCACGCTGCGCTCCGAGCCGCCCGCCACGCCGGGGCAATACTTGAGCCGGTAGACGAGCCGGTTGCGGATGAGCGGGTCGTGCACGATGTGCACGTCGTTGTCCACGCTCAGCCAGTCCTCGGTGGAGCACATGCAGCGGCGGTCGGCGAAGATGTCGTGGTACTCGAAGACCATCGTGTGCATGAACTGGCGCTGCAGCCGGTGCTCGATCTTGGCGCACTCGCGCATGCACGCGTTGATGTCGCCCACGTTGGTCATGTCGACGTACGTGTTCGCGTGGCCCACGATCGCGTCGTAGTCGATGAAGTAGCCCGGCTCGAGCGCCAGCTTGTGGAAGACGCTCGACTGCGACGCCTGGTCGAAGTAGGAGTCGAACGGGTCGCGGTGCGCCGCGTAGATGTTGACGTAGTCGCGGTACCGCAGCCCACGGTCGTGCGTCTGGTTGCCGATGTAGTTGTTCACCAGCACGGACGAGCGCAGGAAGTTGGCCATCGCGATGTCGTTGGGCGCCTGGTGCGAGGCGCCGTACCCCGCGTCGTACGACGTGTTCGAGAGGTCGGCGTACTGGTAGCACTTGCACGTCGACGGGTTGGCGTCGGTCTTGTCGCCCTCGTACAGGCCGGGGCGCAGGTCGACCTGGATCATCTCGGTGTCGTCGTCGTGCAGGCGGTAGCAGAGCGACGCGCAGGTGTCGCGCCAGAAGGCGATGGCCGTCGGGCCCGTGACCGAGTCGGCGAGGCGGTCGTACCCCGGCAGCGTGGGGTCGGGCCACCAGTACGGCACGTGGCCCATGTACGCCGGGAGCGGGTTGGAGCTGAGCAGCAGCCCGCGCACGCCCGCGTCGTTCTGCGCGCGCCCCGCGACGAGGTGCGCCGTGTGCGCCTGGTGCGCGGGGGAGTCGACGTACCGCAGCACGCCCTCGCTCTTGCCGTTGACCCAGATGTGCCCGATGCCGGCGTTGCTCCGCCCGCGCGTGAGGATCGTGTGCGCCTGGTACATGACCGCGGTGGGCACGACGCTCGTCGCGCGCGAGCGCAGCGCCAGCTCGCTCCACCCGGCCTGCGCCGTGCCCTCGTTCGCGTTCGAGTCCTCGGTGAAGCACGAGCACATGCACGCGTCGAAGCGCAGGCGCGGCGGCGGGGGCGGCGAGGGCGGCGGCGGCGGCGGCGACGGCTGCGGCGACTCGGGCGGCGGCGGCGGGAAGAGGACCTCCTCGCTCACGCTCGGGTCGTAGTTGAGCGGCAGCGGCGGCGGCGGCGGCGGCGGCACGACGTACTCGGCCTCGAAGGCCGACGCGCGGAAGTGCAGCTCGCCCGTCTCCGCGCTCGTTGTCGCGGCGGCCGCCGCGTCGACGGTGGCCTCGGTGGCGGCGGTCGGCTGCGTGACGTCGCCGTAGTACAGCTGGCGCCGCCGGCGCGTCGTGAGGCCGCCCTGGTACGGGCTGATGTACGAGATCGTGCGGCCGATGCCGCAGCGCGTCGACTGCGTGCCGTAGCCGCACTTGGCCGAGAGCGAGCCGGGCCCGCCGTCGTGGCACTGCTTGTCGCTGCCGAGCGCCGCGTCGGTGGCGCTCGAGTCGTACCCCTCCTCGGTGTTGTGCGCGACGCCGCCCGTGTCGACCCAGCACGAGTCGCGGCACGCGCCGGCGTTGTTCACGCCCGTCGGGTCGCAGTCGTCGTTGGTCGTCACGTCGCGCGTGCGCGGGTTGCAGTAGTCCATCGAGGCGCCGTAGTCGCAGCCGAAGACCGTCGCGCCCGCGCTCCGGTCGAGCGCCGACGTGACCCAGCGCACGGGGTGCGCCGAGAAGCCGCCGTCGGAGCACAGCGCGATGCGCTGCACGTCCGGGTCTGTGTTGGACGAGAGGCATGCCACGCCGTCGATGTCGGAGCAGTCGTAGGCGTACGTGTACGGCTCCGTCTTGCTGCGCAGGAACCACGCGACGCACGTCTGCCGGTTGCCGTTGAAGGCCAGTGGCGGCGGCGGCGGCGGCGGAGGCGGCTGCGGCTGAGGCGGCGGCGGCAACGGCAGCGAGTAGTTGGTCACCCCCGTGAAGGCGTCGTCGCCGATCTCCTGCGACATGCGGTAACCGAACTGGGCGCAGTCGGTGTGGTCCGTGCCGAGGCCGCAGACGCTCGTGATCTTGGCCGTGTCCTGGTCGGTGATGAAGGCGCTGCCGTGGCCGCCGTCCTCGCACACACCGTTCAAAGCGTGCTCGCACGAGTCGTCGTCGGCCATGTACCGGTTGTTGTCGCGGAAGCCGCAGTGCGCGCAGTCGGTGGCGTACGCGCAGTACGTGGGCAGGAAGCTGCCGAAGCCGCCGTCGTGGCAGCGCGTGTCGCCCGCGGCGTCGGCCTCCGTTCGGGAGCACGTGTTGGCGCAGCGGTTGAAGGGGAAGGCGGGCGGCGGCGGCGACTCGGGCGCCACGTACGGCGGCGGCGCCGCCGGCGGCGGCGGCGCGTTCCAGTCGCCCGTGACGGTGAACGCGCGCAGCTCGGTCAGGTGCTCGGCCGCGCAGCTGCGCGCGCACGACTGCTCGCCGTCGTCCGTGCCCGGGCAGGTGACCGAGCGGTGGCTCTGCCGCAGGCTGAGGTCGATCGTGCGCGCGTTGACCATCCGCTTGACGAGCGCCGACGCCTGGCCGAGGTCGGGGTTCCACAGGCCCTCGGCGCCGCCCAGCATCTGCTCGCCCTCCGCGTACGAGGGCAGCCCGTGGAAGGTTTCCGAGAAGATGTACGGCGGCGGCGGCGGGAAGATCTTGGGCCCGCTCGGCTTGTTGGCGCACGCGCAAAACGGCAGCTCGGAGACGCTGCAGCGCATCGGGTTGGTGGCGTTGAACTCCGCCTGCACCTCGGGCATGAGCGCGTGGTAGTGGCCGCCCTGCTTGCCGCCGTACGAGCAGCCGACGAAGCAGCCCGTGTCGACCGCGGTGCCCTCGCACGGCGAGAAGGAGACGGTGAGCGCGTCGGCGGTGCCAAACTCGCGCGCGTGGTCGGAGACGATGCCGCTGCACGTGCGGTACGACACGGGGATGCAGTCGGGGTCCGAGTCGAGCTCCGTGTCGCGCTGGCGCTGCTGGTAGTACGGCGCGGGCGGCGGCGGCGGCGGCCGGTCGGGGAACTGGTAGACGGACGGCGGCGAGGGCGGCGCGGGTGGGCTCGGCGGCACGAGCGCGCACGTCTTGTCGTACAGGGTCTGGATCGCGTCGTGCACGGCGGGCGGGCACGCGGAGAGCAAAAAGTCGAGGCACGGGAACTGCGCGCACCCCTCGGACGGGCACGTGGCGAAGCCGTCGTCGTTGCCGCCCGCGTGGCTCTCGCCATGGCACGAGCTCCAGCAGATGTTCTCGCAAAACGGCGAGACGACGCCCGCGCCCGCGATCGGCTGGTACGAGCCGAGCGTCTCGGCCACCTCCATGCAGACCTTCTGGTGCTGCCGGCCCTCGATGGCGCCCGAGCAGAGGGCGATGACGCGCGGCCGGATCTCCTTGCGGATGTACACCTCGAAGGCGGCGCGCTTGATCGAGGGCGGCGGCGGCGGCGCGCGCAGCGGGTCGTAGTAGTGCACGGCCGTGACGCCCGGCGGCGGCGGCGGCGCGGCGGCGGCGGCCACGGTGAGCAGGCCCGACGCCTCCTTGGCCTCGCACGGGCGCAGGTGCGCGTACATGTGCATGCGCGGCCCCGTGCTGCTCGTGATCAGCACGCAGCGCACCTCGTTCTTGCGGAACTTGAGCTGCTCGCCGTCCTCGGTGGGCCAGTGCAGCACCACGAAGTCCTGGCCGTCGGGCACGGCCGGGCTGCGCCCCCAGAAGCTCATGACGCCCTGCTGGCGCGCGAACGCCATGAAGGACATCGCCTCGACGATGCTGCGCGGCAGCGGCAGCCCGCGCGAGCCCGGCGCCGGGTGGCGGTCGTACGGAACCTCGTACGCCGCCGCCGCCGCGTCCACCTGCGAGAACACGCGCGCATCCGAGCGCGTCGCCGGGAGGCCGATGCACAGCGGGTTGTCGAGCCCGGGCGCCGTCGCGTCGCACTGCCGCTCCGACGGGATCTGCCGCGTGAAGAGCTCGACGCCAAAGTCCTCGAGGCGGCACGCGCCCGCGTTGCGCAGCAGGTAGCACCAGCCCGTCTTGTCCGTGTACGAGAAGGGCGCGGCGCGCTTGAACGCGAACGCGTTGCACCGGTCGGTGCGCGTCGCGTCCTCGTCAAACTTGGTCGCCGCGCAGAGGGCCTCGCACGAGCCCGTGGTGACCCCAGGGATTCCACCCTTGCCGTAGAACTGCATGAGCTCGTGCGTGACCAGCACGTCGGTGACGCGCGTGTTGTACTCGACGCGCTGCATCAGCCGGCGGCCGTAGTACGTGTTGTCGGTGTTGGCCGGGTCGACGTTGGACTCCTGGATCTCCTGCTTGGCGTTCTCGAGCATGGTGCGCAGGATCGGGTTGGTCTCGCCGAGCGAGTCGATCATCGCCTGCGTGCGCTCCATCGCCTGCTGCGTGTCGAACTCCCACAGCGCCTCGTCGGTCTTGCGCGGCTCGGGGTAGATCTCGAGGTCGCCCAGCCGCTCGCGCTGCCGGCGCAGGCTCTCGGAGACGAGCGTGCTCGACAGGTTCGTCGCCGGCGGCGGCGGCGGGTACGGGTAGGCGATGCGCGCGAAGCACGCCGTCGCGCGCCGCTTCTCGTCCAAAATCCTCCTCACGAACACGCAGCTCGCGCGCTCCTCCGTCTCGGCGCCGTCGACGGACTCGACGCTGATGTCCAGCCCGTAGTCGGCGAGGCGCGGCAGCGGGATGCAGTTCTCGGCGTCCTTGTAGTACGGCGGCGGCGTGCCGGGCGGCGGCGGCGGCGAGGGCGGCTCGGGCGCGTAGGCAAAGAGGCGCGGCGGCGGCGAGGGCGAGGGCGGCGGCGAGGGCGGCACCAGGTCCATCTTGTGGCGGAACTCGCCGTTGATGAAGACGAGCCCGGGCGAGCGCTCGAGCACGTCCTGGATCACACCGCAGCTGCGCGCGTTCTTGAAGCAGAAGTCGTTGTCGATCGCCGTCATGCCGGAGCGCACGCGGGCGCGCGCGGCCACCGTGAGGAAGGAGTCGCCGCCCTCGAACGTGGGCACCTTGAAGACGTACGAGCGCACGTTGCAGTCGGCGGCCGCCTGGTCGTCGAAGCCGTTGCCGAGCGCAAACTGGCCCAGCTCGGTGAGCGAGACGATCGTGCTGAAGTCGTGCTTGTACTGCGAGCCCGAGGTGCCGCCGCACGTGCCGAGGCACTTGACCGACGCCTTCTTGCACTCCACCTGGTCCTGCGCGCACGCGGCAAAGTCGTAGCCGATCTGGTGCATGTACCGGCCCGAGTCGGAGAAGATCTCGTACTTGTGCCGCCGGCACGTCTCGAAGAGGAACCGGCTGCTCACGTACTCGAGCGAGCCGCTGGGCAGCAGGTGGAAGTCGTTGGGCGTGTCAAAGTCCATCCCGCGGAACGACGCCTCGTTGCGCATGTTGCGGCACATGTGGTAGATGAAGACCTCCGCCTTCGCGTTCACCTCGTCGTCGTCGCCGCTCGCCTGGTCCCACTGCACGGCGGCCTGCGCGAGCTCGCCAAACTTCTCGTCGCGGCCCACCTCGCCCTCCTCCTTCATGTCCAGGATCTCGGCGGCGTACGAGTCGAAGATGCGCGAGTCGATCTGCGCAAAGCCGGCCGTGTACCCACCGCGCTGCCACTCGCGGAACGTGAGCGCCTCGGCGCCGCGCGGGCCGCACGCGCGCTCGTAGAAGGAGCCGTTCGCGAGGCAGTGGTCCGTCACGTTGCCTACGAAGGTGTTGAAGCCCTCGCTCGAGAAGAGGCTGCCGATGCTCGCGACGAGCAGCCACAGGAGGCGCAGCTCGGGCACCTTGCACACGAAGCACGCGCGGCACTCCTGCGCACCGGCGGTGAAGAGGAAGTCGTCAAAGTCCTCGGCGAACGTGAAGTGGTTCACGGGCGAGCCGGCGTTGGCGCCCTCCGGGTCCTCGACGTTGATCTGCTGGCCCGTCTGCACGTTCTTGGTCTTGCCCTCGGACGTGAAGCTGCCCGAGAAGCCCTGCACGAACTTCTTGCCGCTGCGCGAGTTGAGCGTCGCGTCCATGATCGCCGTGAAGCGACCGATGATCACCGGCACCGCGGTGAAGACCATGAGGTCGGACGTGATGCTGGGCCCCTGGAAGCACGAGTTCTCGACGCACTCCAGCTGATCGTTCCAGCCGGAGGGCGCGAAGAGGTCGAGGATGCACATGAGCATGTCGATGCCGGCAAAGAGCAAAGGCAGCGCCAGCTCGGTGAACCCGATGACCAAGAAGTCGAGGCCCACGTTGATCAGGGTCACTATGATGCCGGATTTGAAGAGCATTTTCACGATCTCGAACGCCTGGATGACGATGGTCTTGACGATGTCCATCAGGACGGTGAAGCTGGTGATGATGATCTCCTGTGTGATCGCGAAGAACATGTCGCAGATGGGCGGCACGATGGAGAGCACAAAGTTGGTCAGCATGTCGAGCGCCTTGGTGAGTATGCGCGTGCTGAACGCGGGCGTTACGACGTCGCCTTCGGCGAGGTCGGAGAGCCGCCGCGCCGTCGCCAGGCCGAAGGTGTACGTGCCGTTCATCTCGAGCACCTCGGCGAGCGTGCGCCTGCCGTACGCTTGGCTCTGATCGACGAACTGCGGCGCGTTCTCCGGCGACTCGAGCTCGGCGGCGTAGTGGCCGAAGCGGCCGCACCACGCGAAGGACGAGTCGCTCGCCATGCAGTCGAAGCCAAAGTAGAACTCGTCGCCGATCAGCCCGGGCCACGGCTGCAGCAGGAAGACGATCGAGAAGACCTCGATGAGCAGCGTAAGCGTGGGCTCGAAGATGTAGTAGACGCCCGCGTTCCACACCGGCACGACGCCGCTGTTGACGATGTCCACCGCCGCGTTGTACACGATGCTCGTTGTGTCCCACGTGGTCTCGACGACGCCGAACGCGAGCGCGGCCTGGTCGAAGGCGATCTCGGGCTTCTCGTCCAGCCAGAAGAAGAGCTGATGTAACACGAACAGCAACAGCAGGATGGCCAGCACGCGCGAGGCCGCCTGCGCGCGCGTGGCCAGCCCGAGCGTCGCCTTCTGCAGCGGCGCGACGAACTTTTGCGCGGTGGCGGCGCACTTGGCGGCGCTGGCGGCCGCCTGCGGGTCGCCGCCGGCGCCCGCAAACTTGGCGGCCTGCGCCGCGAGGCTCTGCATGGCGCCCCCCCACCCCTACTATACTAGCAGCGGTGGAGGCGCTAGTAATTACGCGCTAGTTGAGACGCGGATGGCATTTAGCGGGCAGGGCAGGGTACAGGTAGACGCGGACGTGCACGGCCCGCATGGCGAACAAGAACCCGGTATGCCGCCAGTTTGGCCTCACGCTGTGCGCGTGGACCGTGCAAGGCATCGTCGCGGCCTTTTGCCTCCTGTTTTTTATGTACCTCGCCAGCATCATCATCCAACCGCTCCAGCTCGTGGGGATCACAAGCATTCCGCCCGGAATCGCCTACTGGAACTACAAGGACAAGAGCTATCAGGAAACTTTGGCGCTGGACTCCCAAGCGCGGTTTTAATAATGCGCCATTGCCACACGGAAGGGTAGAGAGAGGAAGAGCCGCGCGTCTCCCACCCAATGCTGTCGCTGCTCGCCGTGGCCGCCTTGGGCTTCTCGCTCGAGGGCCACGACCTGGACCACGGCCGGCAGCTCGCCAACAACGATGAGCCGTGCAGTGCCGGGTGCGACGCCGGGCACGACGCGTCGTGCGACGAGCAGGACTCGGCCGGGCGGTGGACGCGCAGCTGCGACATGCACCCCACGACGAGCTGCGACGAGGACTGCCACTACTCGCCGCCGCCGCCGATGGCGCCGTGGCTCGGCCAGCACGGCACGTACCCGTCGCCGCCGCCCCCGCAGTCGGAGGGAAACCACCACACCCTTCTGATCATCTGCCTCGTCGCTGTGCTTGTGGCGCTGGTATTCTTGTGCTGCATCTGCATGGGTGCGAGCACGCGCTACGGCTTTGGGCACGGGTCGGCGAACGAACGCGGCAGGTACTGGTGCTGCTGCTTCCTGCCGTCGCGAAGAGATGACGACAGCTGGTACTATGACGAGCGCATGGGGGAGGCGGCGCTCTCCAAGGCGGCGGCGCAGCAGGAGGCGGAGGAGCTCGCGCTGACCGGCGAGCTGGCCGCCGAGGGGGAGGTCGCGGATGCCGTCGGCGCCTCCGCGCCGGGCTTTCTGCCGAGCCTCAACCACCTCAAGTAAAGCGGTGGTGCAGCGGGGAAACGCTGGTGTTTTGCGTGCGTGTACGTTTTGGTGTTGAGTAAAAGTTACACTCGGAACACTGGCCCCGTACTCACTTCTTGGGCCGCGCGGCGGCGGCGTTGGTCTCCTGCAGCAGCGACAGCTCGCGCGAGCTCAGCGTGATGATCTTGAGGATCTGCTCCGAGTTGCTCTTGTCGAGCAGCAGCTCGCCGTCCTCGTTCTCGCGCATGAGCTGCATCTCGAGCGTCTTGCGCATCGCGCCGAGCGTGCGGATGTTCTCGAAGCGCTGGTAGCGCGCGTCGACCTTGTGCAGCTGGTAGTGCGCGCGCAGCTCCTTCCAGTCCCACGCCGGCACCGGCACGCCCTCGGCCTCGGCCGGCTCGGCCACCTTGGTCTTGTACACCAGCGCTGCCATCTTGAAGAGCGAAGCCTCGGACATCTTCTCGCAGTTCTTCATCACAAAGTCGTCGACGGCCACGACCTTGGCGGGCAGCGCGCAGCCGACGCACGAGATGCCCGAGACGGGGAAGGCGCGCTTGTGCGCCGCGCGCGCGGCCGAGGACGTGATCGAGGCGTCGTCGTCCGATTCCGAGATGACCGACAGCTGCGTGCCGTCGCCGGTGGTGGCGCCGCGCTTCTTCTTGCCCTGCTTCTTCTTCTTCTTTTTGCCGCCGGCACCGCTGCCGACGCTGCCAAACGCGGCGCCTGCGAGGAGCCCACCCGCGTCGTCCGCATCTTCCTCCTCGTCGTCGTCGTCATCGTCGTCGCCGTCGTCGTCGTTGTTCTGCGGCGCGGGGTCGCTTTCGCGCGCGACGTAGGCGACGACGTAGCGGCCCGAGTCCAGGTC
>Ga0115012_10001176_pt1 | contig 15094 bp, 12 predicted proteins | sample TroAtlMetagenome_FD_88706 | JGI IMG/M metagenome (GOLD analysis project Ga0115012, IMG submission 88706) | Marine eukaryotic phytoplankton communities from Atlantic Ocean - Tropical Atlantic ANT10 Metagenome | ecosystem: Environmental > Aquatic > Marine > Oceanic | place: Tropical Atlantic...
AAAACAAGGTGAGTACTATCTTGCTAATCTAACATCAGAAGATGTTACCCATGCACCGTGGTTCGTGAAATTTGGTGTTAAGGAAGATACAGTACCTGGATTGGAAACTGCAATGTGGATTGCTCCCACTTGTGAATCTTCAAACTGTGGCGGAGAAAGTGGTGAATCCTCACTAGTTCTTTGCACAGAATATTGTGGAGATGATCATGCATACATGTCTGCAATAGTTACTGTACATAGTTGAGGTGAAAATGATGAAAAATAGATCATTCATTCAGACCTTTGCAATACTTATTGTCATTGGACTTGCTCTAAATTTAGCACCTGAAGCAGATTCCCTGCCAGGTGGAATCAATGGACAATCAGAAAAAGGATGTATTTGCCACGGAGCTATTCCTGATTCAGGAGTTACTCCTTCGATTACAGGGCTTCCTGGAACATTCACTGCTAGTACTACTTACACTCTTACTATTTCTTTCTCAGGAGGACCTTCTGGAAATGATGTTACAGCAATGAACTTAGGCGGATTTAATCTTGCAGTTTCCTCAGGAACTTTAACCGCAGTTGACGAATGGGTGAAAATCGAAAATGGAGAAGCAACCCACAATGGAATTGATGATGATGTAGATAATGACGGCATTCAGGACTCTGTGGCTGCGGGTGGAGAACCAATCATAAGTGGAAACGATTTTACCTCTTGGACGGTGAATTGGACTTCACCAGATAGTGGGTCAACTACGTTTAATTTAGCAGTAAACTCAGTCAATGGAGATGGGGTTGCTTCAGCAGATGATAAATGGAATTCCATGTCTGTTTCAGTTTCAGGTCCATCATCTGGAGCAGTCGCAGAGCCATTAGAGCCTGCTGATCCATTCGTAGTTCTTGCAACACTAATTATCGTTTCAGGACTTCTTCTAGGTGCTGTTATTCTCTACACTTTCTATCGATCAAATCCAGATGGATTCAGTTGGGAATCTTTCTCACCTTGGATTACTGAATGGTTAACCAGCACTGATCACAAAAAGGTTGGAACACTTTACTTCCTTGCTGGGTTCTTCTTCCTTGGCGTTGGTGGAATCATGGCAATGCTGATTCGGATTCAACTAGCTGTCCCAGGTAACGATTTTCTAACTCAAGATCAATACAATCAATTCTTTACGATGCATGGAACAGTAATGATTTTCCTTGCTGCTATGCCATTAATCAACGGATTTGCTAATTGGTTGATTCCTTTGCAAATTGGAGCTGCAGACCTTGCACTACCAAGAATCAATGCAATGTCATTTTGGCTTCAACCTGTGGGTGCTTTACTCATCTTCACTGGAATTTTCAGCGGTGCTGCAGCAGATACTGGATGGACTGGATATGCCCCATATATTGTCTCAGAAACTGCACATACTGGGACAACCATGTGGGTCGCAGGTCAAGTAATGTTGGTCGCTTCATCTACATTGACTGGAATTAACTTCTTAACAACAATATGTGCAATGAGAGCCCCTACAATGGGGTGGATGCAAATGCCATTATTCACTTGGTCTATTTTTGTAGCTAATCTAATGCTATTCATTTCCATACCAGCATGGGGAGTTGGACTAATTCAAGTGTATCTGGATCGAACTATTGGAACTGCATTCTACCATGTGGCTTCAGGAGGGGACCCTTTGCTGTGGAGCCATCTATTCTGGTACTTCGGGCATCCTGAAGTGTACGTAGTTATTGTACCAGCATTTGGAATAATTTCTGAAGTTATTGCTACATCTGCAAGGCGCTCGGTATTCGGTTACCGATCAATGGTATATGCAATGGCAGGAATTGGAATTGTTGCATTCATTGTATATGGTCACCATATGTTCACATCTGGTATGTCGCCTACTCTAAGATTCGTTACCATGTTGACTACAATGTTAGTTGCGGTTCCGACTGGAATCAAGATATTCAACTGGCTCAAAACAATGCACAAAGGTTCACTAATTTACAGAACTCATACACTTTGGGCATTAGGATTCCTAGTTACTTTCACACTAGGTGGAATTAGTGGAATGTTCTTCCCATCATTAGCTATGGACACACACCTTCATGAGACATATTTCGTAGTTGCCCACTTCCATTATGTATTCGTTGGAGGTACTGTTTTCGGAATGTTTGCGGGCATATACTACTGGTTCCCTAAGATGTCAGGAAAAATGATGGATGAAAATTGGGGCTTACTCCATTTCCTTACAGCCTTCATTTCGTTTAACGGAATTTTCTGGCCAATGCATAAACTTGGAGTTATGGGGATGGCTAGAAGACACCACACTTGGTTCGTTAGTGTAGATGAATACACTAACATTCCTGCAGAGATGGCAGATTGGAATTTATTCATCTCAGTTTGCGCTTTCCTCTTCTTCTTCTCGAATTTCATTCTGGTAGGAAATATGATTAAAACTATTATTTCAGGAAAGAAAGCTCCAGCAGATCCTTGGGGAGGATGGTCATTTGAATGGATGTGTACTTCTCCACCACCAACTCCTTCTTTTGACCCACATAACCTACCTGTTCTACACGATGCAAACGAATATCATGAATCCGAACCAGGTAGATTTACGAAATGGTTTACTGGATTGATGGTACCTGAAGATGAGTCGGAGGTGAGTCATTGAGCGGAGAACATGAATATGATCATCACATAGAGCCTTGGGGGCCACATGATTGGAGTCACGGAGCACCTCACAATTCATTTGCACCACTAGTAATGAGCATTGGATTCGGAGTGTTTCTGTATTCATTTGCTAATGTCTTCGTAATGGGTGAATTAGCAGATATTAGTGCAATGGCAGGAGTAATGCTTGGTTTCATAATTATCACAATGGGGCTAATCATTTGGTGGCGTCAAGATATATCATTTGATGGTGTTTACGAACCGAAAGGTGTTGGAGCCCCATTCCGTAATATCGACTTACGTAAAGTTGCTATGTGGATTTTCCTCATGTCTGAGATGATGGTATTTACCAGTCTTTTCAGCACTTACATCCGATATCGACTAGGTATTCAAAATTGTGAGGATCTATTCCTTTCCGGAGAATGGGTTGAAGGAACAACTGTTACCTGTTTTGAGCCTGCAGCTCATCTAATTGCAAGTAGTTGGTTCCACATAGCACCTGGAGCAGTCAACACATTTGCTCTAATTGTCTCTTCCTTTACCATTGTTCTAGCCCTCAAGACAGCGAAGATGAGTAATAAGAAATATTCAAAGAAATACAGCATTGATATTGCAGATGTAGATTCTCATCGTAGTCGCAAAGTAGGTCTTTATCTCGGTTCTACATTGTTACTCGCTACTCTCTTCCTAACACTCAAATTGATTGAGTGGTTCATTGGCTTCCCGACCCCAGGCCCACTAACAGAAATGAATCATGGATATTCCGAGATTAAATCACTCTATGCTGAAGGATATACAATCCATGCGAGTGCATATACTAACGTCCACTATGATACTACCTCGAAATACTTCCATATCCCAGTAGACAGCGCACTCTCCCAAGCAATGGCTGCAGGAACTCATCCAGGAGGCATAATGATGGCAGACATTCGCGTCAGCGCTTCTACTTTCTATGTCACAACAGGAACACACGGAGTACACGTCTTCGCTGGAATGATTGGTCTATCATACATGACCTTGAAGGCACTCCGAGGGGGTTACGGTCCTTCAAACGCAGTCTCTATAGAGTACTTCGGCCTATATTGGCACTTTGTTGACTTGGTTTGGGTACTAGTATTCCCATTCTTCTATCTGTATTGAGGTGAAAAAAAAATGGCGCATTACAAGATATTCGGAAAAGATCCTTACTGGATGAATTTCTATGGCTTGATGATTCTGACTGTAATTGAAGTTGGAGCTGTTGGACTAGATCTTAGTGCATTTGCTGATTCTATCGGAGCAACAGAAAAACAATTGACTTTTGGAATTCTTTGGGGTATTGGAATACCTAAATTCATCATGATTGCTGCGATTTTCATGCACCTTTATGGTGATGCGGATTCAAAGATTTTGACTATGACTGCTCTTTTCCCTGCATTCTTCATTATTGTAATGATTTTCTTCATAGGATTGACTAGTCCGGGTGCTCCAACTGATTTACCAGCATGGTGTAGACCCCCTAGTTGGCTCTAATTAGTACAAAGCGTGAAATCTAGCAAGCGTCTCGACGGGGTATTGCTGACGTCGCATAGCCTGGTATTGCGCTGGATTTGAAATCCAGTGTCCCTTGGACTCGGGAGTTCGAATCTCTCCGTCAGCGCCACCTAACTAACACGGAAAGGTATTGAACAACAATGTTGCTCGAAGGCCATGACACGGCGGAAGGCCATACTACCGTTGCTGGCAATCTTGCTTCTACCATTGGCTGGATGTTTGAGTTCTTCTCCCGTTACATCATGGGGTGAGGGAGAAGGAGAATATTCTGCTGAGTTTACAGACGATAATAATACTGAAATTGAGATTTATGATAAGATGTCCGTCTATAGTGAAAGTTGGACAAGTGGAGCAAATATTGGAACTGTTGGGTGCCATGGTGAAAATGGAACAATGGCTCAATCTTCACAATCCGTAACCATATCTGAATATGGAGGTGATCCAATCAGAATCGAAGGATGGCTCGCTAATGGAAAGGCATTCCCTGATCACGATGGGCCTGCAGTTTATTCAATTGCAGTAAATATGATGTCAATAGAAGAGGCTCGTGAATTAAAACCACATGAATTAGATCCTAAACAAGACATTCCCCTGATTGGAGGAAATGATTGGGATGATCCTCTGATGGCTGAAGGTCAATTTGGTTCAGAGTTTGAAGATATACAATCAAAAAGAGGCTGGGCTGTGATTGGAATTGTTCCTACAAATGAAAATATTGCAGAAGGTATGATTGGATTATTGGATTGGAATAGACCAATTACCATAGAAGGATACTTCCTCCACGATGAAAGAAATATCCGAATACCTACGGAATTATCTGTTTCTCAATGTGATGTTTCGTCCAGAGAAAGTTTTGGAGCATATTTCGCAGTTACTTCAATGACTATTGATGGAAATGAAGCATCTGTAGACGAAGAATATTCGGTTGGTTCAATACCACTATTGGGAGGAACTGTATATCTTCTGTTCGTCATTATTGGAGGGGCAGGAGGGGCGTTTGGAGCGTTTACATTTAGTTCAATTCAAATCCGAAAGAAGGCAAATCGAAATGCTTCTGTTCTAATGTCTGAGAAACAAATTCGTGCTGCTGGAGGAGTCGACAAAGAACTCAAACAACATAGAAAAGAAGTTCGAAAATTAGAGAATGACGGCGGATCTTCCAAGAATATTGAGGTAGTGGATGATACTGCAACAAAGAAAATGGAAATTAAGGAATTTGATGTCACTGGAACTTTGGAAAGTGCTCCAGATGGATTAGAAGCAACCGCATCACTTGGAAAAACAACTGGCAGAGGAGTTATTCAAACCGACGAAGCCGCAGAGATGGATCAGAAACTAAAAGATGTAATGGAAAATGCAATGACAAAAGATGAGGCTAGTTCCTCAGGGCCATCTTCGAGAAGAATAGGGGGAGGTGTGACGAGTTCGGGGTCAAAATCTGTTTCAAGTAACTTGAATAATAAAAGAACTATGTCAGAAGTATTTGAAACAAAAACCGTTGCTCAAGAAGAAGTTGTTCCTAAAAAATCGCCTCCAACAACTAGAAGGAAGAGAGTAGTCAAGAAAGAAAATATTCCAGCAGAAGTGGAAGAAAGTGAACCTGAAGATTCTGAACCTGAAAATACTGGTCCTAGATACCAAACTAGGGACGGTCCAAGTCTATCGGATAATGATGAGTTCTCAGACTTTTCATTCTAATTAAACGAGTAATCGTACTGCACTGGGAAGAACTGTCATATCCATTGGAGTAGTTCCTATGTTTTCTCCATCGATATTGATTGCTGTAGGAATTGGAGTTTCAATTCTTAAGGATTTGAATCGATGGTAAACAACTTCAGGATGAAAGACGTGGCGTCCTTCTTTCTTTAACAATCCAAAGGCCTTCAAAATAGCTCCACGGCGCATTCGATTTAGGATTCCAATATCCATCAATCCATCATCAATTGAAGCCCCTGGTGCTAAAGGAAGTCCTGAACCCCCAGTTTGAGTATTCTGAATTAGAAACAATGTGAAATCAGAATCCATCTCATGGCCATCCAAAATTAATTTTGCATGTCTACGACGATTAATCATAATTGAAATCACAATACCTACATCATATCTAATCGGGCCCAAAAATCTCATTTTTTCAGCAATTAAATTCGAATCAATCCCCAATCCCCAAGTAACTAAATTATGGCTATACCATGTCATCTCTTCTTTTTCATTTCCTGGTAAACCTTCAGTTAGTACTACTCTAGAGATATCCAACTCTTGTATTCTACCAGAAATTATTCTTGAAACTGCATCTTGAACTCCATCAATCTTCAAATCATAGGCATGGGAATTACCAGTTCCAGCTGGAATAAACGCAACGGTCGGAGGAATTTGATCTTCGGCATTTCGCATTCTTCCAGTTATGACCTCCGACATACTTCCATCCCCTCCAACTACTGCAAAGACATCACCCTCTATTGGAGAAATATTTGCTGCCAAATCAATCAAATGTCCAGGATGTGAAGAACGGTGTACTTCTACAATTATTCCGGATTCTTCTAGTAAATCCTTAGCTTCCATAGCAACCTTCTCTCCCTTTTTCTTTCCCGAATAAGGATTGACCATTAGATGGACTCTTGTCGGCTTGATTGCAGCTACAGAGTCACGGGTAAAAACAGGAGAAAATATTGGACGATGGAGTCCTCCTTTCTTTTTACTTTCAATATCTGATTGAAACTCAACCGGCTCGGGTGAGGGCGTCATGAACCATGTATAACTCCTCGACCCTTGAATTCTACCGAAAATCACGGGTATCTGAAACCCCTCCGGAGGAATGGGCAAAAGCCAATCAGAAGGAATTCTTATGGAAAATAATGTTCGATTCATGCAATATGCATTGAACATAGCAGAGAAGGGGATTGGACGAGTGTCGCCCAATCCACCGGTTGGCTGTATTCTTGTTCAAGGTGATCGAATAATTGCAGAAGGTTGGCACAACCAAATTGGAGACTTGCATGCTGAACAGGCCGCTATAGCTGATGCTGAAATCAAAGGAGAAAATACTGAAGGTTGCATTGCATATGTTACATTAGAACCTTGCAATCATTTTGGAAGAACGCCTCCATGTACTCAAGCTCTACTTTGGGCTGGAGTTTCAAAAGTTGTAATCGCCTCTCGAGACCCAAATCCAAATGTTAGAGGAAAGGGTATTGATGCACTTTTGGCAGCGGGAGTAGATGTCGAAATTGGTATTTTAGAGAATGATGCTAATTTGCAAATGCAATCTTTTCTAAATTGGTGTCAATTTCGAAGGCCTTTGGTAACTCTAAAGATGGCTGTAGACGTAAACAACAAAGTAGACAATAATGAGACAATTGCTAGGAGGTTTACAAGTCAAAGTTCATTGCAATATGCACATGCTCTTAGGCGTCAATCTGATGCAATTTTAGTTGGTTCTCAAACTGTAATTCGAGATAATCCATCATTAACGATTAGAATGGTCAATAAAGATGGGGCATCTAATCCGATGCGAATAATTCTTGACACAAGGGGAGAAATCGATAAACACGCAAATATTTGGAACAATGATGCTACTACAATGAAAATTCATGGTAATTCCAATGAAACATCAATTGACGGGATTGAATCAATCTCAATGCCTTCTGTTACTGAACAAAGAAACCCTGCTGATCTCTTGGATCTTTTAGGAGATAGAGGAATCCAAGAACTTCTTGTAGAAGGGGGGCCTTCAGTTTGGACTTCATTTCTTGAAAATGGGGTAGTAGACAGAGTAATTCACATTCGTTCTGGGATGGATTTAGGAGATGGTCCAGAAATGGAGTTAACTGAGGAATTGCTTGCCATTAATAATCTAATTTTGAAATCCAAATTTTTGAGTGAGGGGGATGAGATTAGTGTATTTACCAGAAAGGGAATTGAATTACCTCACCAAAGTTGGCCTTATCCGTCGGATTGAAAGGTGTTGGTCAAGTGGGAAGTTTGGGCGATTAGTGTAGTCTGGATATCATTTGGCGCTTCGGACGCCAGGACACGGGTTCGAATCCTGTATCGCCCACCACCTAAATTGGATCAATACGAACCAATGCTCTCGCAAGACTTCGATGTACCCAAATAGGGTGAATGGTAGAAATTTTGTAATCTGTTTGAGATAAAATCTCTTGGAATTCCTTTGGATGAACACCAAATGGAGAAAATTCATCAAACGATTGAGGTGGATTAGATTTTACAACTTCGGGATCTATTGGCAGTAACATTACCATCGGACCTCTGGAAACATTTGAAAGAGAAAATACGGTATTTTTGAAAAGTAAGAATCCTTCATCGCTAGTCCATGAATTTCTTCCATACGGTGGATCAAATGCATGTGCTGCACCTTCAATGTGACCTAGATGTTCAAAGATTTCAATCGCATTGCAAGATTGAACGGTTATTTTATCTCCGAATTCAATTTGATTAAGATTTTGAAGTGTTCCTTGAACCATTTCATTATCTAAATCACTTGCAAAAACTGGAACTCCAATCATTGCTGATTCAATAGCAATTCCTCCAGTTCCACAAAAAGGATCGATGATGAAATTTGGTGGTTTGCCACCAGTATAGCATAAATTTACCATTGCTCGCGCTAATCTTGGATCAAGACTTACCGGTTTAAAGAATGGACGTTCGGTAGGTGAACGATTCTGAAACGGAAATCCCCCCGGTCCATTTGAATCCAAAATACCCCATACAAAGAATGGATTATTGTCATCACAAGGATCGATTGGAATTGGTTTCTCTGGGCTTCCACAATAATGCAAGATAATTTCAATATCTGGATTTTCAAGATTTACACTCCATCCACGATTATGCAATATTGCTCCTATATCAGATTGAATTTTTGTTATACTAATTCCATCCATATTGCCCATTTTTGATGCTCTTACTGCTATAGATTTACCATTCAGTGGTTGAATATTTGAAAACCAATTTGCAATAGTTTCTGCACTAGGTTTGTCAAAAGAATGTTCAAACGGATATAACGATTGATCAATAAATGCAGAATGTTCAATCGAATTATTTTCAGAGACTACAACTACTCTTGGATGAAGAATTTGCCTAATTTTACCTAAAGCATTTGCTTCGGAACGGAATAAAGCAGGATGCCAGCCATTCCCAACCCAAACCGCTACCATGAGTTTCCCCCTTCCTCTGGGAGGAGCCATTGGCCTTCAATCCTATAACACCCAAGCGGGTGGAGGGGGCATGAGCGGGGCAGGTCGGAGTACATCAGCACGCATTGCTCTGATGATTACATTCCTATTTTTGGGCACCATTTTACTTTCAGTCACTACTGCTCAATCAGATGACCCAAAAGTTCTCTCTCACGAAAGAAATCGACTGTATTTCTACGGTGAAACCGGCGAAGGTGGATATGCTACATGGCCAATGTGGAATCATGCCCAAGCCTCTGATCCAAGTAGCGATGACAGTATTGGTGAAACAAATGCTTTCATCCCTGGAGATCCAAATAATGGAGGTGGGACAAGAGAATTCACCTTTGATGGGGAAGTAGCCAGTGATAATACTACTGAAATTGATACAGAACAAACCATAACAGGTAATTTCAGATTGAATATTATCTGTCAAAGTGGAAGTTGCAATACAGATGTTACTATTTTCCTTAGAAAGGGCGGAGTTGATATCACTTCTTTGACGGTATCTCCTGAAAATGAAGGAGGGGATACTTATGTCTTCGAATTTTTCCATAACATCAAGGAAATAAAAGCAGATGAGACTCTTGGATTGAGAATACAATTTACGAAACCGAGTGGAGCAGGTGATGGCTATACTCTTTATCTAGGTCAAAACGATTTCCAAATGGACATACCTGTTATTCCGCCTGAAACTTCAGACATAGGTGATGTTCTATTGGAAGAAGGTAGTTCATGGAAAACTCCCTATGCAGATGCTGGATTAGGCTTTCAAGCATCTACAACAGAAAAAGTAGGTATTTTCTTACCGATTTTATTGGGCATTGTTTTGTTAGCTGGGGCAATATGTGGTGTAGTTTTCACTCCAGGAATGCCAGCCATGACTGGTGCTGCTGTACTAACTTGTTTATCTCTAATTGGTCCATTAGTTGCCGCACCAATTGTTTCCTACATTGATGTTGCAGAACACTCAGATGTAGATATGCTTCCAAATATGTATACTGTAGATCAATTCGCTTCATTAGAATCTAGTTCTGGTAGTTTTTTAACGGATTTTTCTGATGGTGATGAATTCGAAATCTGGGTTCCATTTGATGGGAATAATGTATATTCAAAATCGATTAAACACAATGGTCGTTCTGCAATCCTTTGGGGATTAGGTCATGAAGAACATAATGAATTATTAGGAAATTCGGAAATTACTACTATTGCGGGTAGAGAAGCAATTCAACTTTATTTCTCTTCGATTATACAATATACTGATGATTTAGACTGTACTGAAACTTCTAATGAAAATGATACCGACGAAGATGGACAAACAAGCGCTTGTGCAGAATACGACTTAGCTCAAAGTGGAGGAGTTGTTTTGAAAGTAATTCTTGGAACCGATGGAGAAAGTATACGTCCAGTCAACAATGTAAATGTGACATTGACTGATGGATCACCAAGAAATGCAGTACTGTGGACAGATACAGAACCAATGGGTACACCTCAAACATGGAGAATGTACTCCATCTCCGGACTTGTCCCAGCATTAGTGTGTCTTGGTTTTGGAATTTGGAAGATAGTAAGTTCCAAAACAAAACAAAAAGAAGAAGACGAATTAGAAGAATATGATTTTGATGATGACTTCATCGATGATTTGGATATCTGAGGGTAAATATGGGTTGTAACCTCAGAGATTTAGCAAAAGCTGAGTCGATTGATCTTGCAGACCTTTCAGGAGAACGTGTTGCTGTTGATGTATTCCTATCTGCTTATCAGTTCATTACTGCAATGACGGGGCAAGACGGACGACCACTATCTGATTCAAAATCGAGGCCTGTTGCTCATCTTATGGGATTCTTGGATAGGGCAACAATCTTGATTGCATCAGGAATTGAACCAATATTTGTTTTTGATGGAAAACCTCCAGAATTGAAACGCGAAACTCTAAACGAACGTAGATCAAGGAAAAATATTGCAAAAAAGAAATGGGAGGATGCCATGGAATCTGGTGACTTGAAAGCAGCAAAAAAAATTGGCCCACAGATTGCAGAATATACTTCTGAAATGGTTCAAGAAACAAAAGATTTGTTCGATGTTCTAGGAGTCTCATGGATCGAAGCGCCAATGGAAGCAGAAGGTGCAGCAGCAGTTAGAGCAAGGAATGGTGAAATTCATGCTGTTGCTACCCAAGACTGGGACGCTTTGTTATACGGTGCACCAATAATGATTCGAAATTTAATGTCACATGGAACGAAAAAATTTGGTCGAACTCTAACAGCAGAACGAATTATTCTCAATGATTTATTAGAAGAACATGGAATCTCACATGAACAACTAGTAGATCTTGGAATTATGATTGGTACGGATTTTCATCCAGGATTTAGAGGAGTCGGGCCAAAAACAGGATTGAAATTAATCAAATCACATGGAACACTTGAAGCAGTAGCAGAGGTAAAAGGAATTGAAGTACCACATAATATTGAAGATATTCGGAACCTTTTCCTTAATCATCCAATCAACGAAAATTTGGATTTACCAGAATCTAAAAGGGCAGTAGAAGAACAAATCCGAGCATTTGTACAAAATGAAAGAGGATTTTCTGAAAATAGAACAGTGCGCGCTTTGGAAAGATTAGCATCGGTTGGAAAATTAAGATCTGAATCAAAGCCAACACTATTTGACTTCTAGTTGGAGAAGACTCATGCCATCTATTGCATCTCAACTTCTATGGAGGATACCATGGCTCTTACCAATGAAGAATCATTGAAAAGAAGAAATTGGGTTCTTTTACTCTGTTTTGGACTATTGTTGAACATCATTGTATCCATTACTAGCGATTTGGGATTGGATACCCATGTCCATATGGCAAGAGATAGTTCTCTTTCAGAAGAAGGAGAAGCAACTCTTCCATGGGGGCACACTAGGCCATTGGACCCAATGGCAAGTAATCCGAATTATTCTCCATCAATAGACATTGGATGGTATCACTTTCTTCCAAACTCACAAAATGGAGTACACCTACTTGGTTTTTCATTAATGTGCTTTCTTATATTTCTCACTATTTCTATCTTCAAAATAAACGGCTCATTGGATCAAGGAATTTCTGTAGCAGCGATTGTAGCAATACATCCCACTTTTATTTTCGCCACTGGAAGGGCATTTCCTGAAACAATTGTAGCAATTTTCACAATTCTTCTAGTTATTGGATTGATGATGTATGAAAAGCGGAGATCATGGATTGGAGTCATTGTTTCAGCAACAATTTCAGGATTATCAATGGGATTAATACTATTCACAAAAGGAATTAATCCAGGGTATTGTATAATCGTAATAATACTAATTCTACTATGGCATTCTGTAGATAAACAAGAAAATTGGAATAGATTTACTCGTTCACCTTCATTTGCTGCAAAAATAGGATTGACGGGTACTTTTTTTGGCTTATTTCTCTTAGGAATGTTTTCGAATTCAGGTACCTTCTCTACAATGAAAAATGATACTTTACGATTTTTAGCAGCATTTCTAGTTGCTTCCATCGATGTAATTTTGATTTATGGCTTGTTTGGAATGATTCTCTGGCCACTTCTCCGAAAAAATTTGGAACGGATGTGGAAAATTAACAATCATGAAATTGCGGGTTTGGTAGGATTAATTTCAGTTCTAACAACTGCTATCACTTTCTATGTCGCTGCACTATGGACTTATGAATCAAAGTTATGGGCAGCTGAATGGCCTTGGATGATGTGGACAATGGGCAATAATGGTAGATACATCTCAATGCTAATGGTTCCTATTTTCATTCTTCTTTTTAGAATACAACAAATTGACTCAAAGGCTGTAACTCCATTAATTGCAAGAGAGAAAACAAAGTCAATGATTATTGGAATCTGCTTAATCATTCCATTATCACTACTTACAGCAATACATGGACAAACAATGTGGACAGATGATGCTGCAGATATTTTATCAAAAAATATGGATGATGGTGAGGATTTCTTGTTTGTACATGATGCAACATTAGGAATGCATTACCTTTACACATTCCATACAGAAATTGATGATGTGCATAATAGAGAGATTACAGGGCATTGGCGTTCTCCAAATTCTCAGTGGGAAGGAGAATTATTTTCTAAAGAAGAATGGAATAATCGGGGAAATCTATCCTTAATTCAATGGGTCGTACTATCCCCTGGAATTGAATGGGAAAATCCCCCTGAGGGATGGGGATATATGGCTGGCCAAGCAGATTTCATGAATGGCGGAGGAGAGTGGAAAATTTACAGTCCACATATAGTCATTCAATCATGACTCTCGTCAACAGAATCCAAAACAGCAGTTCGTTCTTTTTGAAACCATTTTAATCTCCTCTTGGAAGGTTGAGGAGTGTCTTCTTCACTATTTGATCGGAGTGCTTTAGGAAGGATTTTATCGGGAATTATTTGGAATGGCATTACAAATGCGGCGACACCCAAAATCATCTCTGCACCTGGGATGCTAAAAACTCTCAATGGTGGGACAAAAACGCCAATTGATGCTAATTTTGAAACCGTTTTTCGCCTTTCCTGTCGTGTTGTTCTTCTTCCAAGTTGAATCTTGTACAATGTCAACATGGCATCTTTAACGTCAATAGATTGATCTTTGACCAAATCCCAACCTTCATTCAAAGAACGTCCCCATTCTTCAGGATCTTTTGCAACTTTAGCAATTTCAGCACGTTGCTCTTTGGTTGTCAAAGATTTGACGCGACGCGCACCTTTCAATGCTATACTGCCGAATGACAAAAATCGTAAACGGAGTTTCCCTCCACCCATACCCTACCGAAGATATAGAATGTATTTGGTTTGTCTACTTAACTTCCGTTTCTTTCACTCTGAATTTTAGCACGTACTACCTTACATTCCTTTGCAACGTCAGATAGTGCCTTTCGCAATCTTCGGCCCGCTGCATCTGTTCCTCGGTCATGTTTAGCTGCATCTCCAAGAGTTTCGGTCAACATTACAATCATGTTCTCAATATCAGCTGTTACTGCCATATCTCGGCGTGAAAAAAACTCCTTCAAAATACTTGTCAATAGAGTTTCAAGCAATAATTGATATTACTGTGTTGTACTAATTGTGAAATACAGTTACTACTGCCCATTAACAAGAAACGCGGAGGATTTTGCATGGATTGGTATAGTCGGAAACCAACTTTGGACCCATCCGACCCACAACATACCGAAGAATGGAAAGATTCCATTCGGCAAGTAATTGAGAAATTAGGAAGTCATGAAGCAGAAAGAATTCTTCTAGAAACTCTTGCTGAAGCAAACAAAAATGGAATACAAATCCGTCCAGTATCTACTCCTTATCTAAATACAATACATCCCGAAGGACAACCCACATATCCGGGAGATTTATCTGTTGAATCAAGAATTCACGGGATTCTGCGATGGAATGCAATGATGATGGTGACCAAAGCAAACAAGGAAAATGATGGAATTGGAGGACACATCTCAACATATGCCTCGGTAAGTACTCTTTGGGAAGTTGGAATGAACCACCATTTCAAAGGAAAACAAAGTGGTAATACTATTGGAGATCATGTTTACTTCCAAGGTCATGCAAGCCCGGGAATATATGCAAGGGCTTGGTTAGAAGGAAGATTGTCAAAAGAACAAATAAACAATTTCCGTCAAGAAGTAAAAAATCTTGGATTGTCCTCTTATCCTCATCCAAGATTAATGCCGGATTTTTGGGAGTTCCCG
>Ga0115012_10001178_pt1 | contig 15081 bp, 13 predicted proteins | sample TroAtlMetagenome_FD_88706 | JGI IMG/M metagenome (GOLD analysis project Ga0115012, IMG submission 88706) | Marine eukaryotic phytoplankton communities from Atlantic Ocean - Tropical Atlantic ANT10 Metagenome | ecosystem: Environmental > Aquatic > Marine > Oceanic | place: Tropical Atlantic...
AAAGAATTAAAGTAGCGAAAAAACTTAAGAAGAAGCAATTAGCATTAGGGCCTGAAGGCTTTGGTATTAATCCAAATGATAGCTACCAAGCTCTAACGCAAAGTAATTATTTAATGAACATGCTTCGTATGGCGCAATATGGTGTAGAATATGGCTCTAATAACCCTCTAAATTGGTCAGGCAAAGGCGCAAAAGAAGATGGTGCTGAATACTACCGATTAGAAAAAATGATGAACAACGCCAAAAGAATACTTAAGCAACAAGGCGTTTATGAGCAAACTAGAGAAATATTCAACGACAAAAAAGGGAATTATGATATCCCTGGATGGTACAGAGGCGCAGGTGTAAACATCAACCAAAACAACACAATATACACTAATGAAGCTAGTCGAGACATACAGCGAACTTTGATAACCTCTGCTAGACAAGTAGAAACAGCTATGGGGCTTGTGTAATGGCGATTAATCCACTAGAGAGTTTTAGTAATAAGACATATGACTTTTTTGGGCTTTCTAATAAATTTAGAATATCTGAGTACAAAGGTTACTTTAATAATAAAAACGTAACTGAAAAAAATGCGGTGATTCTAACTGGTGACGTAACAATAGCTGAAAACTATGCTATGTCATCAAACACTAGTTCTTACCCTGTTTACAAAGAAGCAGACATTACAGATCACTCTAGGCCAGCAGACTTTATGGTGTCGATGACTTGTGTTTCCTCTGATGCTTCAATGAGTTATTTCGATACTTTTAGTTCTCTAAATGAATCGGCGCTCAGCCGATTTGCAAGTGAGGGTGAAGGCCAACCTGGGGACGGCACTAAGAGTAAACCTCAAGAGATATTTGCCCAACTAAACAAGTGGTGGAGAGTTGGTCAACCACTTGCAATAGATTGCGTGTATGACGTTGATGGATTTAAAGAAGCTGACGGAACTGAAGCTGCTTTTTTAATTCAAAACATAAGCGTACCAAGGACTTCTGAAATAGGCTCAAGGGCTATTAAGTGGAATATAACTCTTAAGAAAGTTAAGTTCGCAAAAGCTTTAAAAACAGATGTATCTCTTTACTCTTACACTAAGGGTGTTACTGATGCTCAGCTTAATGAAAAGTCTAGAAAAATGGGCAAAGGCCCTATAGCAGAAAAAGAAGTGGACTCTCTTGTGAAACAAAAACCTGGATCTCCAGATAGAACAGCAGTAGGACTACCATAATGGCTGAATTTTTTGAACTACCTGTAAATGTACAGGATGAAAATGCTTATAGATTTACTGTGAACTTAGACGGTCAAAACTATTCTTTTCGTATATGCTACAACAAGAGAAACGATACCTTTCATCTTTCCGTTCTTGATGCGAATGAGAGGTTAGTAATATCTGATATACCATTACTTTCATATGTTCTTACCACTACTAGGTTCGCATTTACCCCTCTAATGCCATCAGGTGATGTAATGGTGGGGGATTCAAAAGACGGAAAGAATGACCCAACGTATGAAAACTTCGGCAAAAACATAAGTGCTTTCTACGTAAGTATTCGAGAGGAACAATTAGAAAATGCCTGAAGAAATAATTAGGATTAAAGACCCTAACTACTTTGATGTAGATAAGAAAAAACAAAAAGAATCTTCTCCTAAGAAACCTGAAGATGTGCCTGTATCTAATCCAACGGATATGTATGGGGATTATCTATTCCAAAGGACTTATAGACTTTCTGTTGGTTCCCCTAGGGCTGCTGCTGAATACGAGATAATAGACTCAGTTATGCCAGAAGAAGGTTCGCAGGCGAGATACAAGCTTATACCTAACACATCAGGTGGTGCTCTCGATTTAAAAGATAAGAAAGCATTTACGCCTGTAGATACTTCTAATTTCTTAACTACACCTTACGTTCTATCAGGTATGGAACTCTATCAAGATGACGAGATGGGTTTTAAGATAAACTTTGTTATAGGTAAAAACGACAAGACTAGTGCTAACAAGGCAGAAGTAAAAGTTTATAACCCTCCAATGGAATTTGTTGAATCCGCTAATAAGGACAAGGCAATCCTGCGTTTATATGCTGGATACCTATCTACAGTTGAGTTACCTAGACTAATACTATGTGGGAACATAGAAAAGACAAATTTTAGTGATGACGGCGCAGAATCCATTTTATCTATTTCAGTATCTGAGATAGGCAGTAATTATATTAGTCGCTGGTTTACGAGAGTTTATTCTGAAAATACACCCGTGTATAATATTGTGAACGACCTTGTAGATCACATCGTTAAGAACGATATATCAATAGATTCAAAGAATGTTCAGTGGACTAACAGAGTTGCGCAAATTGGTGACAAGGTAACTTATGCTAAAGATGCCTATAGTATTTTAGAAGAATTATGCGCTCAATATGGTTACTCTGTTTACATGAGTAATGGAATAATAAACGTAAGGTTTTCAGATGTTTACAGTGGAACCCTGAAACAATACGAAAGAGTTGTTCCGTTATCTTCAAAAAATGGTCTTGTAGGCAGGCCAAAATTTGTAATTGATAAGAAAAATAGTTTACAATCAATAAACAAAATAAATTTCAAATGCCTGTTAAACCCTTTATTGGATATTGGTGTAAGGGTTATTTTGAGCAGTAAAGCTTTAGATAAACCAACTCATGTAATAATAACAAATGTTATTATCAGGGGTGATAGTTACGATGGTGAATGGTGTTCTGAATGTGAAGGTGTAGTAGTTGCGCCGATTGCACTAACTGACGAAAACTTTAGAGAATTAAATGTCTAATGAATACAACCTGCTAGACGTAATAAATCTAGCAATAAGAGAAAAGCTTGTTGATACCAGAACAGCTTGCCCTGCTGTAGTAGAAAAGTATGATCACAATAAACAGCGTTTACGTGTAAGACTTTCAATCAATAGAGGATATCAACAGTACAAGTTTGATGACATCATTCTAGAAGATGTACCTGCTGTTTTTCCAAGACATGAAAATGCTGGCTTAAGCTATCCGATAAAAAAAGGCGACCAAGTAATGTTGCTTTTTAACGATAGAGACTTGTCACAGTGGAAGAAGTCAGGTGCAGGCTTCTGCCCTAAGAGCAATGAATTACACCCTCTAAGCGGTGCTGTGGCGATTGCAGGCCTTTACCCTAATGACAAGCCTTTCAAGCAAAAGAAAGGGGCTACAGAGCTTGTAGGTAAGCAGATGTTTATTGGGGATGTGGATGCTCCTTTAATAACGCTAACAACAGTTCCTGGTACTGTTATACCTGTAGATTTAATATCAATACTAGATTATGTAGTCGAGTTAATCGGTGCATTAGGAACCAGTGTTGGTGTGACAACTATAACAAACGATGCAACAAGTATAAAAAAAGCACTAGCAAATCTTAAAGCGCCTGCACCTTCACCATTTGAGCAGTCTCTACCACAGGAGTAAGCATGGACATATATATAGACGATCAAACTAATGATCTAAAGTTTAACAATGGCGATCTAATTCTTACATCAGACTTCGATTTCGAGACAACAATGATTCAAAGAATATCGTGCCACCTAAAGACATACCTTGGGGAGTATTTTAGAGATGATCAAACAACCCCAACAATAGGTGTGCCTTACTATCAAAAGCTTTTTGGAATTAAAAGGCCAAGTCAAGCATTAGCAGATAATGTTTTTAGAAACGCTCTTTTGAATGTACCTGGAGTTACTTCTGTAAATGCCTTGGATTTTCTTTTAGACACAAAAAACAGAAAGCTAGACTTAAAATTTTCAGTTAGAATATCCAAGGGCGATATTGAATCAACACTTGTAAACCGAGTACAACTTTAGAGGAAGTAAATGGCTGGCATTAACGATACAGGTTTTACTCCAAAAACCTTTACAGAAATTAGAAATCAGATCACACAATCTATGCAAGATGTATGGGGTGTTGTAGATGAAGAGACTGGTGAAATAAACAATGTAGATGTTTCTCCGCAAAGTAGACTTGGTCAGATTGCAGATATTATATCTGAAGAAGTCGAGGACGTTTGGTTAGCGGCACAAGATATATATAACTCAAGATACCCAGATACAAGTTCAGGGAATAATCTTGATAATGTTGTTTCTATAAATAATGTTCAAAGACTGCCAGCAGAGGCAGGGATGGTTAATTGTCATATCTTTAGTGACAACTCAAATGTAACCATAGCCCAAGGCCAAGAAGCTAATAAGAATATCCCTGGCGACCCTGAAATATTCGCACTTAATAACGCTGCGGAAATCGGAAACGATACGTTTTCTATAGTTACTGATGGTGTATGTACTAGTGGTAAGATTCAAATCTCTTTTGAAGGCAAGCCTCTTAGATACTTAAATAGTACGAATGACCCAGCTACATACGACATCATAGATTTCTTCTGGGATGACACTACTTCGGAAATTCAAAATAAACTTAATGGTTCTTTCGTAGCTAATGTAGACAATGAAGATGTAACAACCTTTGAAGAAGTTATACAAGATTGTACAGTATTAGGTTCTTTTAATGTTAAAGGCTGTATTATTGTAAAGCTAAACACCACTACTTTATCTATTGTTAAGCCTTCAATTGTAGAAAGCACGCTTCAGCAATTTGGTGTAGATCAAGATGTTTCTTGTTATTACAGTAGTGACCAAGTGTACGGTCTTACAAGTCAGCTAACAAATGGCTATGCTATACCTGCACTATCTGTTGTAAATGTTCTTGGTTCTGATATCAACTTTGGGGGATTAATAAATCTAGAGCCTGGCGAGCCTGGAAAACCTAGAGAAACAGATGCAGAGCTAAGATCACGAAGAAAAGACTACCTACAGCAAGTAGGGCAAGTAACAAACAGTGGTATGAAGCAAAAAGTTTTAACTGTAGAAGGTGTAACTGAGTGCTACATAATAGAAAACGATACTTCTTTTACTGATAGTGATGGTAGGCCTCCACATAGTTTTGAAGCTTATGTGAATGGCGGTGCTGACAATGAAGTAGCTCAAGCTATATACGATAGTAAGCCTATAGGTATTAAGCCCGTTTCCTCGTCAGCTTTATCCTCAAGATCAGGTGTATGCACCGATGTGAATAACGCTGACAGAATTATAGACTTCTCTGCTCCAAGTGGATTATTAATCTATGTACATATTGATATGACTTATAACAGTTTCTTCCCATCACCTACTTCGGCTGGTTTAGACGGTATTAAACAAGATGTTATTAATTACATTGCTGATAACTATGAAATTGTAGATGTAGGTTTCACTAAGACAATATACCCACATAGTTTATATACACCTATAAACTTAACTCAAGGTATTGCTAGTTTAGAAGTAAGAATTACAGCGACACCACCTAGTTCGCCAAGTGATAAGAATGAATATTCAACAGCAGGTATATCAATACCAACAGACAAATATGCTTATGCTACGGTAGACAGTATATACATAGATTCAACAAGCGTTTAAAGGGGTATAGCGTGGTAAAACCATTAGAAAAAGTAGATCATATAGAACAATCAAAAGCTAATTACCTTTCACAGTACATTGGCTTACCCAACTTTACAGCTCTTTTAGATAGTCTTATGACTGGTATGGAAGACTTAGAGGACTTGTTTGATACTTGGGGAGAAAAATTAAATTTAGATACTGCCACAGGTGTCAACCTAGATTATTGGGGAGAACTACTAGACGCTGATAGGTTTTTAAGCGATATCAAAAGGCCTGCTAATGACGATATATATAGATCAATGCTTTACGCTATCGCTGGTGCTTATACATCAGACGGTAGCTGCCAAGCTGTTGCCAACGTAATATTAAACATACTTCGTGCAGATGGGGTGTTTATAGATGACAACGAAGATGGCTCTTTCAGTTTTGAAGTTGATAACCCGAAATACTTATTTGGAAAAGACTTTATAAAAGCTTTGATTGATCTATCTAAGCCAGTTGGCGTTGAGTTTATTGGTTACACGGTAACTAATGTATATGGCGAGCCTACGTTTGGTTTTGCTGAAGATGAAGACCAGAATATTCTAGGCTTTGCTGTATTAGCAAATATAGATGTAGCTAGTGGATATTGGGAAAATTATCACTGCGCTGCTACTGGAGAAATAGGTACTACACAAAGAATTGTAACTGAATTAAATCAGTCTGATTTATCGGCAGATTTTACAATCATTCAGCCAAAATCTTATACTGAATTAATAAGCGAAAGTGCTGGGCCTGTACCATATACTCCTTACGTTAATAATCAATTGACTTGTAGAATAACAAACAGCCCTAGTCAGCCATTAAGTGCCTTTAGAATGACAGTAAAGCCAAGTGGTGACAAAGTAGCTTTAAGTTTTGAAGCAAATGAGCAGGCTGGTAATTGGGATGTTTTTGGTCTGCCTTATTTTGGTAACACGGTTCAGCGTTGGTCGGGCGTAGTCGAAGCTACTGACAATGTTGGTGTGGTATGGAGGTTTTCTACAACCTCCCAAGATGATACAAAAATAGGAAGATATCAGACAGAAGTTCAAGTTGAGGCAACTAAAGTTGAAAAAGATGGCGTAGAGCTAGCAAACTTGAGTGACGCAGTTGTTCAGTTTGCGGAAGTTCTAGGTGTTGGAGTCATCCCAGCTACATATTCCAGTGATGGTAGTTATTATAATTATTGGTTAAATAATGATGATTTGACCTTTTACGGATTTTGTTATGACGCTGTAGTAAACGGTAATCCTTTTGCGACTGAAATTTTTGATGGTCCTGGTTTTTCAAGTTTAGAAGTGGGGGATACTTTTACTCTACCTATTCTTAACGCTATAACACAAGTATATGTGAGTATGTATTATAGTATGGGGCCTTCCTCTAGCACTCCAACAATGAGTTATAATGCTTTAAATGACGGTAGCGGGAACTTTATTTGGAAGCAGTATAAATTACAATCAAACACAGATAGTTACGCTGATTTCCTTACGCCTAACATACTTTACAGGTCTAGAAATACTGTAAATGTAATGGGTGTGGGTAGTGGTTATTTAGAGTTCCTTTATATAGATGCGGTAAATACAGGAAACTCTCAAGAAGTCACTTGTTCTGGACTTAGACTATGCAATAGTAGTGGCGACACTGTATATGAATTTGCAGATGGCTATGAGCTGTCTGGCTTTGAAACCTTCTTTTACCCTACTACATTTTTCGATATGACAACGCCTTTAATATCGGGTGATGCCCTTTTCACTGTTAAAGAGTTTACAGGAAATGCCGTAAACTGTGTGTATTTTAAGGTAGAAGATACAGCTACAATAGATGGTGTTGAGTATCCTGTAACTGCTTTAACAACCAATGAAGCTAGAGAGACTTTACTTCTTACAAGTGATTCAACCAGTTTCGATTTAAACCCTATTATAATAACCGAAGACAGAGACGGCATAGATTTTGTTGATGACATAATGAATGAGTTCAATGGTGTTATTGGTTCTAAGATTGGATATGAATTTGAATACCAAGAATCTGTACCAGTGCCCGACCCTGAGACAGTAGTAGGAAACTCTAAAGAACTTGATTTTGGTGGTTCATTACAATCAAATAGTACATTAGGCCCTAGAGATTGGGATGTAAGAATTAATGCTACATCTACTTATTCTATAAATAACGCTTCAGAAGGCGCTCCTTGGTCTGGTGTTCCTACGGATGTACTAGATGCCCCTGGACAGCCTGATGCTATAACATTGATGCTAGACTTTGGTAATGGCGAGCCTCAATCAAAGGCTTGGTATAACTCTGCGGTTTCTTCATTTGCCAGTGGGGATTATTTAACCTACGTAACTAAAAACGACACTAGACTAGATTTCAAAGTAAATACTAGCCCTTCTAATTTTATTGTAGAGTCTCAAAAATGGGTAGAGGGCAAAGCAGATAATCATCTATTTACTTTATTCGGTATTCCATTTGACATTCCTTTTCCTGCTGCTTTTGACGATCTCTCTTATCAAACACCGATAAATATGTTTGCAAACGGCAACGATAATGATTATGTGAATCCGAGTATTTTTGCTGTCTGTACATTTTATTTTCAAGCTGTTTACAAGAACCCTGATGGCTCTATACATGACAACTGGCAGGCTATAGAAGATGCTGTAAATGAAATGAATGTAAGACAAGGTTCTTTCTTCTATTATGGACATGACGGTACTCTTATACAGTTCCGTAGGAACACAAGTAGTTGGAATAATAGTTTCAAAAATCCTTTTACAATACAGCCAGCTCAGACCGATGCTTCTGGCTATCAATTAAGAGCTATACAGTTTGACAATATAGTTAATGATGCAGATAGTTCCGATGGTTTTCCGAAGAAAAGACTTTACGATATTTACATGGATGGTTCGTATGTAAGTGATTACACACAGATGTATCTTGATAGTAAGCCTGTTTGGGCGAATGGATTCTTCAACGATAATTACAATACAATGTATTCGGCGTTTGCAACTTTACACACTCAAAACTTCCCTGTAGATACCACAACTACAGGATTCGCAAACAGTAGGGGTGTTGGTTTTAGAACGGGCGTTTATAACTACAGTTATGTATTACATGATGATCAAACTAACACTACAAATGCTGAATGTTGGATTAATGGTCTTAAGATGTCTACCAGAAGCGCTATGGATAGAATAATTACAGAAGACCATAACTATGAAAAAAATGAAGAAGGACTTTTTGATTCAAAAAATCCTAATGGAAACTTCAATAAAATAGATAAGCCTAAACCTTTAGATTATCGAGCTGGCTACACTAACATTCCTTTTGTTCTTTGCTTAAACACTTTGTTTGTTAGTGATAACGACAGACTCACTGTTGATAATGGGGTGTTAAAATTTGTAATGGATGAACTTGATTCATTTGAGTTCGTAGCTAAAATGCAGAGCCTTTTTGGAGATGGTGTTACATCAGGTAAAAATATTACTCTTAAAGATAGAAATAATATTGAATGGTCAATTACATCTACTGAAACTTGTGATGGTATTTTAAATATTAGCACAACTTCAAATGGCACGGTTTATAGAAGATCTGCTTCCCACGTAACAGTGACTTTAGACATTACATCTTTTGATATTACCAAAGAAGGACAAAGTTCTGATATTGATAGTATAAACACAGAGTTCCAAGACTGGGTACATAGCGGCGCTTCTTCTGATGACACTGCCAATGGTAGCTTATACGTAGATTGGTTAGCAACTAATGGCGACCAAGGCTTTTACAGTCAGCAACCTTTCTTGAAGACGCAATGGCTAATGGAAAATCTTTCTACATTTGATATAGTAGAAGTTACAGATGACAGCGGATCAGATTATTGGAAGCTTAAAATTAATATGTCTTCGCTTGGTACAGACAATGTTGTTTTATTCAACAATAACCAAGCACAGATTATTATGGAGCTAAGTGCTGATCAACTATCTGAGCTTAATATAAGTGAGCCTAATATAGTGCCTTTCCTAATTAAGGAAACTAGTGAAGCTGATGGGGAAATTCCAGAGGTAGGTTATTCACTTAAAGGTGGCGGCAGATTATCTTTAAATCAATAAGGTTTTATAATGCAAATTGATAAAATAAAATGGGCGGCTGACAATGCTGCCCTGAAGGTTGAAGCTAATGGTAATCAGCAACAAAGAGGCTGGGACACAGCAGACGGAACGATTACTGGCAATCCCGATCAGCCTACACTACAGACTACAAATGGATGGATGCACGCTGTATATAAGTGGCTTGAATACATTAACGGCATTAGAACACCTATTGGTACTATATTAACTTCAGCTCTTTCTGAAGAACAATTTAACTCTGTTACTTCGGGTAGCTGGGTTCTATGTGACGGTAGTTATGTTGGCGGTTCTCAGTGGTCTGCTTTAACACTTAACACTGAAGCGCCTGACCTTCGTGGATACATATTGGGGGGTGCTGGCTCTAGTGGGATAACCCTACAAGAAACAGGCGCACCTGTAGAGGATATTGGTCTTTTAAATCAATATGTTGAAGATAGTGTTTCACTAAGAAGTTTATCAGCAACAGCAGAAGCAGGTGATACTCCTTTTGATGTTGGTAACAAAGACATCCAAGTGTCACATGTTGTATGGTCGGGCAATACTAATACTTTAAATAATCCTACGACAAGAGCTACATTGGGTTACACTAGAAAAGACCTAGTTGTGAGCTCGCTACACCCATCTAGTGACTGGGTTGATTATCCCTTAGCTTGTCTAGCAAACGAAGAGAGCTTGGAATTTGATGTAAATAATTTTCAACACAACCATCGTTTCACAGGTAAATTACAGGGTGGAAATGTTGTTGGTGAAACAAAAATGGTTACAACACCCGTAACAAACAAGATCGCCTATTCTGAGCCTAACACTGAGGATTATTCTTTTGTACCTCAGTCTATTGGCGTTAATTACTTTTTAAGGATTGATTAATGGCAGTAAAACCTAACAATAGCCCAGACTGGTGCATAAACGGAATAAAAAGAGATCCCATCGAATCAATGAAGAACTTCGGGTGGAAAACTTCAGACGGCACAGTAAATGGTGTTCCTGATAAACCTACACTTGAGCACACAAACGGATGGATGCACAATGTTGGGGAATTTATAAAATTCTTGATTCCTCTAACAAGTGACCCTATTGGAACTATTTCAATGTCTATGCTAACCGAACAACAAATGAATCAAGATAATGCAGGTCTTTGGGTTCTTTGTGATGGAAGAAATTGCGGTGGTACTGGTTATGCACAATTAACAGGGAATAACAAAGTTCCTGACTTAAGGAACAAATACCTAGTAGGCGCAGGAACTAATTCTGACGGAACTTTTTTTGCAAATTTGTTAGATGAAAAGCAAGCTTATATACATTCAGAAGGTACTTCTGTGTCTATAAATGTTGGTGGCTCTGCACTAAACATTGGTGGTGATACACTTGCATTTCCTTCAGATACTATGTCTTCAGTTAGTTCTATTGATACTAATAACTTTGAAATAAGCATACCTTTATCTTATGAACGTATATTTGATGGCCCTTATCCACCGAGGGTTCCAGATGAAGACACAGATGATGGTGGTTTGGTAGGTGCTTCAATATGGCCTGGAGTTATATCCCCAACTTCATCTGGTCTTCAAGCATACAATTGGGATGTAGTGATGAATAATCACACCCATACATTTTCTTTTAGTCCCAGTCCAAGTGTAGTTACTGGACAGGTTACTACTAGCTCTAATGATGCAGATATTACCGATGTAGAAGACATAACTTTTGCTGATAATACTTTTATGCACAGTATGAAAACAAATATATTTATAAGGATTAACTAATGGCTTTACCACCTCAAGTCACAGAATGGGCTATTGCAGATGATGCTTTAAAAGAAGAAGTTACAGAAGATCGCAAGGAAAGTGGTTGGCAAAAACTTGCTAATGGTTTTGGAGAAAAGCCTCCTTTAAAGATATACAATGGCTGGATGAACTTAGTACATAGATGGATAAAATATCTTACAGCTAATCAGACACCCGTCGGTCACATGATACATTCTACTTTAGATAGCACTCAATTTTCTAGTATCTCTCCAAGTGGTGATTGGGTTTTAGCTGATGGTAGAAATGTAGAAGGTTCTAAGTTTGCTGAGTTGACCGGTAGGGAAACGGTTCCAGACATGAGGGCTATGTATCCTTTAATGCTTAATGATGAATTAGATGCTGTAGAATACGATGTCGTAAGAGAATCAGTTTCTAGGTTAGATTCTGTAATAAAATATGACAAAGGTAATATTACTTGCCATCCTCTTGATGAGTACCCAGAGGTTAATTTCAATATATCTTCTGTAAAAATGAACAACTATCAAACAAATGAAATTTTTGTAGGTGTACCGTCTTTTTCCGTACAGAAAACCACTTCAACTATTGGTAGTGCTTTGTATTATAACCAAGTTAAAACAAATCCCTATCATTCTGACTACAATAGATTAAAAAAAGGGTTTGTTACCGATACTAGTTCTAATACAAGTTTCTTACAATCTGCGAATAATGCGCATAGTCATAGTATTACTTTTGGGAATAATACGACTGGAACTTCAAATCTCCCTAATTGGCTAACTACTAATTCAAAAATTAATCGAAGTGCTAGTAAGACTGTAGATGTTTCCTTTGACGATGATAATAGATTAATCCCTAAAACTTACACGGTTAATATCTATATAAGGATTAACTAATGAAAGCTAACACACTTTTAAAATGGATACCTGAGACTCAAGCAAGCGATGAAGTATTTATATCTCCTGTCTATGACATGGAAAACTCTACAAGGTCACTTGCTTTTCAGGTGCAATGGTCTTCTGGTCTTGCAGGCACTTTCAAGTGGCAAGCTGCGATTGTACCTGACCTTTGGGAAGATTATGTTTCGTGTGAGCCAGTTGTTTTAAATCTGGAGGGGACAGAATCACTTCAACACAGTATAATTGCACTACCAGATAGCTTTTTAGTGGCTGGATATATTAGATTAATCTTTGAGCCAAACGGTATTCAATCAGGGACTTTTGAAGTTGCTCTAAGAAGATGCCCGTACTGAGGTTTTAATGAAAACTTTTAACATAGACGATTGCTGCGACGAGAATAATGGTGGCGGCAATGGTAATGGACAACCTGGCGAACAAGGGCCACAAGGGCCTCAAGGGCCACAAGGGCCAGAGGGGCCAGAGGGGCCACAAGGGCCTCAAGGTGAGCAAGGCATCCAAGGAGAACAAGGGCCTCAAGGTGATGCAGGCGCAGACGGTGCAAAAGGTGACAAAGGTGATAAGGGTGACACTGGGGACGCTGGTGCAGATGGCCAAGATGGAGCCGATGGTCAAGATGGTCAGAAAGGTGACAAAGGGGACACTGGAGATGAAGGGCCACAAGGGCCTCAAGGTGAGCCTGGAGTTGACGGTCAAGACGGTATTGATGGTGAAAATGGTACTCACCTCGGAAATATGTTCGCGATTGACGAAGACGATACATATGTTGTTGAGCGCAACCAAGAGCTAATCAACACGGGTGTTTTCTACCTTGATGGCGAGATGGTACTTGATGGTAAGTGGGCTTTAGTAGCTGACAATATTTATCAGCCAGAAACAGGTGGTATTGGTGGTGTAATTACTCCTGGACAAGGACACGCTCATACATCACTAAGAGATCTAGGCGTCCTAGCATTAATTGTAGACTCAATTAATGGGGGGTTTACTCAGGACGTAATACATAACAGTAATTCTTTTCCAGTGTTTAAGATACTCGATGAAGACGGTGTAGAGCTACATCCAGTTATTCAGCATAAGACATTAAACACTGCGACTATAAAAAGTAATTTAGCCCTTACGGGTAGAATATATGTATTGCATGAGCCACACAGCGATGAGCTTAGTGAGCTTACGAACATTAACTTAGTAGATATCAATGGGGTGTTTACTCAGACTATCGTACATAACGCTAACATATTTCCTATACTTAAGTTTATAGACGATGAAGGCACTGAACTAGACTTTAAAGTGACTCATACTGATGTCAATACAACAAAAATAGAATCGAACATTAACGTGAGTGGTAAAGTTTATATGTTATAATGCACTTATCGAATAACTACCATTAATCAGGGGTGATACTAATGGCTACTAAAAAACAATTAGTGGACTTGGACTTTTCGTCTGCTTCCAAAATTCTACAACTTCCTGCTGCAACGGCTTCAGGTCATGCCGTTCGTTACGACGAGTTCAATGAACTTGATGGTGACGTTTCTAGTTTAATCAGCCTTACAGGTGTAGCTGAGAACGCAAGTCATTTCGGCACATTCACTGGCTCAACAATTTCTGACAATTCAAACTTAAAAGACGCTCTTCAGGAACTAGAGGTTGCTGCGGAAAGTAACCAATTAGAAGTAGCTGCTGGCTCAACGGCTTTCTTATCAATCAGTCAAAATGAGATATCTATCTCGTCTCTTGCAATTACAGATGTAACGGTTGACTCGACGCACGGCACATTAGCCGCGTACTTGACTGCTAATGCTTCTCACGGATTACAAGCTGGTGATGTTTTAGTTCTTGCTAATGCAGCTAATTCCTTGAATCGCTCATACATCCATAATGGCGGCTCTGATTCTACAGACGCTAACAATTTCACTAGGTTACAGACGGACATAACTCCTGCGAATGTACGTGGTTACTTTTCAGGTGGGGATGCGCTTGCTTACGATAGTGCTACTGGCGACTTTGACGTTAATGTAGATGACTCTTCAATCGAAGTAAGTTCTGATGCTTTAAGAGTTAAAGCGGATGGTATCAAGCTTTCACACGTTGACTTTGGTACTGACGCTGGTCAAATTGATGCTGGCGATATTCCACTTCAAACTTACTCTTGGTCTAGAATAACGAATCCTGCTGATCTTCAAGACGCTGTTGAAAAATTGGATGCGGACGTTGCTGCGGTTATCGCAGGTGGTGACATCTCTCTAAATAATGGTGCAGCTACTAATGGTGAGGACGATGGTTCAGTAGACGTTAGAGTTGATTCTGTTGGTATCGAGATCAACGCTTCTAACAATCTTCAATTAAAAGACCTAGGTGTTGCGACTGCTAAGTTAGCTGCTGACGCTGTAACAGGCGCAAAGATTGCTGATGACGCTGTGGACTCTGAGCACATAACTGCACAAGCTGTAGACTTTGCGCATTTTAACAGTGCTGCAATTTGTTCAGACTTCAGTTCTTGTGGTTCTAACCAAGTAGCTAGAGCTGATACTGTTAAAGCATACATCGACGGTCGTTCTTACATGAGAATGTCTTCTGAAGATGTTGATCTAGTAGCAGGAACAGATTTAACGATTACTCATAACCTTGGTAACAAGTACGTAACTCTTTCTGTTTACGATTCAAGTGACAAGCTAATGGATGTTGAAGTAACTCTTCTAACAGCGAATACTTTAAAGTTGAAAGCGACTGTGAACGCTGCTGACTCAAAAGTAATAATCGTTGGCTAATACCATCAAGTCATAAGCTACCAGTCTCGAAGGCTGGTAGTTTTTTTCTTATTTGCTATAATT
>Ga0115012_10001179_pt1 | contig 15073 bp, 16 predicted proteins | sample TroAtlMetagenome_FD_88706 | JGI IMG/M metagenome (GOLD analysis project Ga0115012, IMG submission 88706) | Marine eukaryotic phytoplankton communities from Atlantic Ocean - Tropical Atlantic ANT10 Metagenome | ecosystem: Environmental > Aquatic > Marine > Oceanic | place: Tropical Atlantic...
GTAAAGCGGTGCAGCAGCCAATTGGCGAACCAGCCCATGCAGAAGGCCACGAAGAGAATGATCGCCGTGGCGATCACGAATTCGGCCCTGTTCATTCACCCGTCCCTTGTTCCGCCTCTGGGACTTCCGTATCGCCTTCCGTGGCCGCTTCTTCAAGCTCTTCCAGCGCGGTCTTTTCCTCTTCCACCGGTTCCGGCCGGATCAGGCGGAAGGCGATGCGGCGGTTGGCCTCTCGGCCTTCCTCGGTGCCGTTGTCGGCGATGGGCTGCATCTCCCCATAGCCCTTCACCCGGTAGGAGGCGGTCAGCACCCGGCGATTGCGCAGCGCGTCGAGCACCGCCTGCGCGCGGTCCTGGCTGAGCTGCTCGTTCATCGATTCGCGGCCTTGGCTGTCGGTGTGGCCCTGGATCTCGAGCGGGATGTCGCCGCAGAGCTTCAGCAGCTCGGCGATGTCGTCCATCACGTCCTTGGCGGAAGCGTCGAGATTGGCCGAGCCCGGCTCGAAGTTGATCTTCCGGTCGCCGATGATCTCGACGATCTGTGCCTCGCATTCCTCCGGCGTCGGGATGCCGAGCGTCGGGTCCAGCTTCTCCTGGTAGGTGACGCTGATCTCGAACTCGCCGGCCTCGCCAAGCTTGTCCGCCAGCAGGCCCGAGATCTCGTCCTCGGCATCCGGGTTGCCGGTGTTGCCCGAGAGGCTGACCAGATCCGGGGTCACGCGCACCACGCCATTTGACAGGCCCCCCAGCGCCTCGAGCCCGGCCAGCACCCGCGGCGACCAGTTCGCCGGGAGGGTCTCGTCGACGCGCGCGGCGGTGTAGACCGAGGCCGAAGTAAAGAGCGCGCGGGCGAGGCTGTCGGCGGTCTGGCGGGCGATCTCCGAGCGCACCCGGCCGCGCAACTGCACCGAGCCCTCGGGGCTCAGCGTCGCGGTGAACTCGCGCGGGCCCTCGTCCTTGGCGTCCGGCGTCTCGGGCAACACTGCCTTCAGCGCGAAGACCTCCGGCAGGCCGGTCTCGAGCTCGCCCACGACGCGGTCGAACAGGCCCTGATCGGTGCCTTCGAGCGCCAGCAGCGCGATGTCGGCGTTGGAGAAGGTGACCGAGCCGCCACCGAGTTCGCTGACTGCCGAGATCGCCTGCACTGCCGCGTCGGCCCAACGCCGGCTCGGTACGCCGAGGCCGAGGCGGCAGGTTTCGTCCTCAGAGGCACCGGCGGCTTGGGCGGCGGCAAGGATGGCATCCCGGCTGGCCTCGGTATCGGCGGAGCAGGCATCGAAATGCGCGCGGCCGGTCTCGTCGATCAGGAAGCGCAGGGTGAAGGGCGTGATCACAGGGCGGGGCGCCGACAGATCCAGCGCCAGTTCGAGTCCCTCCGGCGCACGGCGCTCGAGGTTGGAAAGCAGCTTGCGGCGGTCCGCCTCGCTTTCGGTCATCGCCTTGATCGCCACCGCCTCGGCCGAGATCGAGAGCTTGGACCGCGGCAGATCCGAGAGCGACCGCAGCGCGAAGGACAGCGCCGGCTCCCAGCCGTCCGGGGCGGGGAAGTCGGCAACCTCGAGCAGGTCCGCCACCTCGCCGTCGCGGCCGGCGATGTCCTCGAAACGCGACAGCATGTCCTCGCGGTCGGTGCTGGCCGGGATCAGGCCGATCACCGAGATGCCGTCATCGTTGCGCAGGATCTCGACCGAGAAGGCCGGCGGGCGGATATCGGCGGCCTCGGCCACCAGCATCTGGTCGATGACCCGGGCCGAATCGACCACCGTTCCGGCCACCGTCACCGCCTGGAAGCGCGCCGCCTCGTCCGGGGCCTCGCCGATCAAGAAGACCTGCAGACCGTTCACATCGACATCGGCCCAGTCGAGCTCGGCGATGTCGAGCGCCTCCTCGACACCGGAGATCGAGCTGTCCTCGACCAGCCTGACGGAAAAGAACGCGGTGATGACGCAGAGCGCCGCAGCGATCAGCAGAGCGGCGGCTGGGATGGCGATTCTGGAGAGGCGCATCGGCCTTCCTTCCTTTTTATTGGTCTTCTTGTCGGTCTGGCGGAGGTGATACGCCCCGCCCCCTGCTCACGCAATCAAGCCAGCAGGGCAACGGCGAAAAACAGCACAGGCAGAAGGCCTGCATCGCGGTTCGAACGGAACAGCATCAGCAGCCGGTCATGGTCGTTCACCTCGAGCCGGCGCATCTGCCAGAGCATGTGCCAGCCCATCGCCCACGGCCCGCCGATCAGGATCACCAGCTGCAGGATCTCGCCGCGCGGCACCGCCGCGACGATGGCGAGCCCCATCAGCGAGACGCTGACCACCAGAAAGCCCGCCAGCCATTTCGGGGTGGCGGCGTCGCCGAACAGGCGGGCGGTGGATTTCACCCCGATCAGCGCGTCGTCTTCCTTGTCCTGGTGGGCGTAGATGGTGTCGTAGAACAGCGTCCAGGCCATACCGGCCAAGTAGAGCAGCACCGCCGGCCAGCCAAGATTCCCGGAATGTGCCGTCCAGGCCAGCAGCGCGCCCCAGTTGAAGGCGATGCCGAGGAAGATCTGCGGCCACCACGTGAAGCGCTTGGCGAAGGGGTAGATCGCCACCGGTGCCAGCGACAGAACGCCAAGCGCGATGGCCATGGGCGGGAAGGTCACGAGAATGCCGAAGGAGACCAGCGACTGGATCACCGCCCAGGCCAGCGCCTGCTTGGTGCTGACCTGCCCGGAGGGAATCGGCCGCGAGGCGGTGCGTGCCACCGAGCCGTCGATCTTGCGGTCGGTGATGTCGTTCCAGGTGCAGCCGGCGCCTCGCATCAGGAAGGCTCCGATGCCGCAGCCGGCAAAGATCCACAGGTCGAACAGCGAGGCCCGCCCGTCATGCACCATCGACAGCAAAAGCCCCCACCAGCAGGGCAGCAGCAGCAGCCAGGTGCCGATGGGACGGTCGGCGCGCGACAGCCGCAGGTAGGGCCGGCTCCAGGCCGGGGCGTAGTGATCCACCCAGTTGCCGCGCACGGCGTCGGAGACCTGTCCGTCTGCCTCTGGCGTTGGTTCCGGTTGGCTCATATGGTGCGCCTCATGACTGCGAAGGTTCGCCTGTTTGTAGAGCACCCGCTGGGCGCGGGACAACCTGTCCCGCTGACACGGGAGCAGGCTCACTATCTTTTTTCCGTGATGCGCATGGCCACGGGCGGAGAGATTCTTCTGTTCAATGGCCACGATGGCGAGTGGCGGGCCGAGATCACCGAGGCCGGCAAGAAGGCCGGGACCGCGGTCTGCGACACGCAGACGCGGGCGCAGGCAATTCCGCCGGACCTGTGGCTGCTCTTCGCGCCGATCAAGAAGGCGCGCACCGATTTCATCGTCGAGAAGGCGGTGGAGCTCGGGGTGCGGCGTATCCTGCCGGTGCAAACCCAGTTCACCAATTCCGAGCGCATCCGACAGGACCGGCTGCAGGCGCATGCGCTCGAGGCGGCGGAGCAATGCGGCGCGCTTTTCGTGCCGGAGGTGGCCGAGCTGGTGCGGCTCGACCGGCTGCTCGCGGACTGGCCTGACGAGCGCGGGTTGCTGTTCTGCGACGAGGCGGAGGCCGGCAGCCGCGCCGGAGCCCTTGCGGGCGCCCCTGCCCCTTCTGCGGTCCTGATCGGACCGGAGGGCGGGTTCTCGGACGCCGAACGCACGCGTCTTGGTCGCATGGAACAGACCCGCGTCATCGCCCTTGGTCCGCGCATTCTGCGCGCCGACACGGCGGCGGTGGCGGCGCTGACGCTGTGGCAGTCGCAGAGCGGGGACTGGGCATGATCCGGCCCGAGGCGAAGGCGGCGCTGTCACAATGGCGCGAGGCGCTGGTGGGACTCGGCGTGCTGGCATTGGGAGTCTACTGGGGATTCTTCACCGGTGGCGGGCTGCTGCACTGGATCGGCTACGCGGTGGCGCTGGCCGGGGTGCTGCTGATCGTCGCGGGCATCCAGCGCGGCCGCTTCCGCATTGGCAGCGGCGGCCCCGGAATCGTGCAAGTGCTTGAGGGGCGCATCACCTATTTCGGCCCCTTGTCCGGCGGCGTCGCGGACCTTGATGCGCTGAGCGCGCTGAGCCTCGACCCGACCGGCAAGCCGCCGCACTGGATGCTGCACCAGCCCGGACAGGAGCCGCTCGCCATCCCGCTCAACGCCGAAGGCGCCGACGCGCTGTTCGACGCCTTCGCCACCCTGCCCGGCCTGCAGACCGAGCGGATGCTGGCTGAGATGCGCCGCGACGGCACCCGTCCGGTGGAGATCTGGCGCAAGGCTTCGTGCAAATCCACACACCTCCGTCTGCATTGACAAGCCAGGGCGCAGCGCCCATGCCTGACCTTCAAAGCGATACGGCCAGACAATTCGGAGCGCCCTCATGTCCATTCCCCAATCCGGCGGCGGCCCGATCGAGAGCCACGCACAGCTCGCGGAATATCTCGAGGCCGGCTGCAAGCCCGTCGAGGACTGGCGTATCGGCACCGAGCACGAGAAGTTCGGCTACCTTACCGACACCCACCAGCCCCTGCCCTACGACGGCAAACGCTCGATCCGCGCGGTGCTGGAAGGCCTGCGCGACCGCTATGGCTGGGACCCGGTCGAGGAGGGCGGCAAGCTCATCGGCCTGACCAAGGACGGCGCCAATGTCTCGCTCGAGCCGGGCGGCGCGCTCGAACTCTCGGGCGCCCCGCTCGAGACCATCCACCAGACCTGCGACGAGGTGAACGAGCACCTGCGCGAAGTCAAAAGCATCGCCGACGCGATCGGCGTGGGCTTCATCGGCCTCGGTGCGGCGCCGGAATGGATGCATGACGAGATGCCGCTCATGCCCAAGGGCCGCTACAAGCTGATGGATGCCTACATGGACCGGGTCGGCATCAGCGGCACCACCATGATGCGGCGGACCTGCACGGTGCAGGTGAACCTCGATTTCGGCTCCGAGGCCGACATGGTCAAGAAGATGCGCGTGGCGCTGGCGCTGCAGCCGGTCGCCACGGCGCTGTTCGCCAACTCGCCGTTCTTCGAGGGCAAGCCCAACGGCATGAAGAGCTACCGCTCCTGGGTCTGGCGCAACCTCGACGAGGACCGCACCGGCATGCTGCCCTTTGTGTTCGAGGACGGGTTCGGGTTTGAGCGCTATGTCGATTACGCGCTCGATGTGCCGATGTATTTCGTCTACCGCGACGGCAAGTACATCGACGCGCTCGGCATGTCGTTCCGCGACTTCATGCAAGGCAAGCTCCCGGCGCTGCCCGGCGAGGTGCCGACGCTGTCGGACTGGGCCGACCACCTGACGACGATCTTCCCCGAAGCGCGGCTGAAGAAATTCATCGAGATGCGTGGCGCCGATGGCGGCCCGTGGCGCAGGCTCTGCGCGCTGCCGGCGTTCTGGGTCGGTCTGACCTACGATTCCGGCGCGCTCGACGCGGCCTGGGACCTGGTGAAGGGCTGGGATGCCCCGACCCGGCAGGCGCTGCGCGTCGCCGCCGCCGATCATGCGCTCGACGCCGAGGTTGGCGGTATCCGGATGCACGATCTCGCGGCGCGCACGCTCGAGATCGCCGAGGCCGGGCTCAAGGCGCGCGCCTGCACCGGCGCTGGCGGCATGCTGCCCGACGAGACCCATTTCCTGAACGCGCTGAAGGAGAGCGTCGAGACCGGCAAGGTGCCGGCAGACGAGCTTCTCGAGCATTACAACGGCGACTGGAACGGCGATCTCGGCCGGATCTATTCGCAGTTCAGCTACTGATCATCCCAACACGGTCTTGCGAAGGGCGGTTCCGCGGGGCCGCCCTTTTTTTGCGGCACACCCGCCCTAGGACACAGTGCGGCGCGAGACGTTGCGCAGGAAGTACTCGTGCACCTCCTGCTTGCGGCGGGCGACCTCTTCCGGCGACGGCTCGGCCTCGGACTGCAGCAGCAGCGCGTAGGAATCGAGCGCGCTGGCCTTGTGGTCGCGGGCGCGCGGCGCGCCGCTGTCGCTTGATGGGCCACGCGGCTGGCCCCAGGCATTCTCGCGGTCCTGAGAGGGCAGCAGCATCAGGATCAGGAAGACAATCCCGCCCACCATCGGCACGAACATGACGAGCATCCAGGCGCCGGACTTGCCACTGTCATGCAGGCGGCGGATCGCCACGGTGAAATTCGGGATCATGCAAAGCAGGAAGAGCGGGACGCTCCAGTAAGCCAGAGGGCTCAGCGGCGGCATGCCGCCATCCTGCGTGGCCGCGACAAGCGTCATCGCATCCGCGACCCCGGCAAGGATCAACAGCAGCGTATAGGCAAGCGCGGGCCAAACGTATTCCGAGCGCGTCGCACGCCCGTTCAGACGAAAAGCATTGAAAACATAGGATTCGAGAGCGGAAATCGGTCCGACCATGCCATTGGCTCCATAGCGGAAAACGCACATTCCCGAAGCTTCGCCTTCGTCAAAGGCCGAAATGTGGCAAGATCGGGAGTTTTTCGCGCTATGCGTGTGCGATATACACCAACCCGTTCGGAGGCCGGCGCAGGCTGCAAGCGATGGATTTTCCGGGAGGAGGAAGTGCCTCGGCGCCACGCACTGGGTGGGGGCTGAAACGACGTGACGCCGAGGGAAGCCTTTAGCAGCTACACTCCCTGTATCGCGGCTCATTCGGGCGGAAATATGATCGCTTGAAGGAATTGAGATGGCCGGGCCACATTGCGCTGCCGCCAGTCCCGAAGACGCTGCGCCACGCGCAGACGGCCGCACGGGCATGGGCTCCGGCGGCGCGATCGGACAGGGTTTTAGGGAAGACGTTGCTGAGATTGAAAGACCTCGACGCCACGCACTGGGTGGGGGCTGAAACGGCGCGGCGCCGAGGGAAGCCTTAAGCAGCTACCCTCTCTGTATCGCCGGCATTTCAGGCACCAATGAGATCGGATCTGGGCGCTTTCATGAAGATCCTCGCTGATCTGCACCGTCCCGCAACGGCTTATGGCCAAGGCGCAACTCGAGCCTGTTCCAGCCATCGGTGCGATCATAGCAGACAGCGTCCGCCAGCCGGTGAATCAGGTGCCAGCCATACCCTCCCTCTGGCAGGTCGTCCGGCCTTGCGCTCGGGCGGATCCGCCCCGCCGGAGGCGCTCCGCATGGCATCTCGGCACCGCGATCGTACAGTCGCAACACCGCTGTTTCGCCATTCGCAAGGATCTGCAGATGGAGCCACCCGTTCGCCTGCTCCGCGTAGGCGTGCTCGACCACGTTGTTGAGCGCCTCGGCAAGCACAAGCTCGGCCTCATCGCCGCGGTCCCGGTCGAAGCCGACCGCGCAGAGCGCCTGCTTGGCCTGCCCCAGGCTGCGGCGCACCTCGGCGGAGGTCGCCCCTATCCAGAGATCGAGAATGAGCGGCGGGTCAGGGTCATGCGCCTCCACCATGGGCCCTCGCTCCCGGCGGCCCGTTCAGGCCGGCCCGGCTTCGCCAAGCGGCGGAACCACCTCGTGAATGGTAAAGACGCTGTCCATCCGGGTCATGCGGAACACCTTGTCGACCACCGGGCTGAGGGCGGCGAGTTCCAGCCTCTGCCCCGCGCCAAGCCCCTTCATGGCGGCGATCACCGCCCCGAGGCCGCTGGAATCGATGAAGGCCACGCGCTCGAGATCGAGGATCACCCGGCTTGCTTGGGGATCGACCAGGGCGCGCACCGCGTCCTTGAACTGGATCGCCACCAGCGAATCGATGCGGTCTTCGTCGACGCGGATCACCTGCACCCGTTCCGGCGCGGTCGCGGGTGCCCCCTGCCCGGCAACGCCTCTGTCGCGCGCGGCATCGCGGCTGACATGGTCGGAACCGGCATCGGGGACGGCGCGATCCGTCGCCGCGCCACAGTGTTGCGGGATCACTTCGTTCTGAACAACGGTCAGCTGCATCTTCCGCCCTTGCAACGGTTTCCGCCGCCATGGCTAGACGGCAATCCTTAGCATTCGGTAAGGATATGCAGGAGAGAGGGAGGAATACTCATGACCGACGTGGTGATCACCGGCGCGGCGCGCAGCGCGATGGGGGGCTTTCAGGGCATGTTCTCGGATCTTGCCGCGGCCGATCTCGGCGGTGCGGCGATCCGTGCGGCGCGCTCCGAGGCCGGCACCCCCGAGATCGACGAGCTGCTGATGGGCTGCGTCCTGCCCGCCGGACAGGGTCAGGCCCCGGCGCGGCAGGCCGGCTTCCGCGCCGGGCTCGGAGAGGGCGTGCCCGCCACCACGCTCAACAAGATGTGCGGCTCCGGCATGAAGGCAGCGATGATGGCCTTCGACCAGATCGCCCTCGGACATGCCACGACGATAATTGCCGGCGGCATGGAAAGCATGACCAACGCGCCCTACCTGCTGCCCAAGATGCGCGGCGGCGCCCGCATCGGCCACGGCCAGGTAATCGACCACATGTTCCTCGACGGGCTCGAGGATGCCTATGACCGGGGCCGCCTGATGGGCACCTTCGCCGAAGACTGCGCCGAAGCCTTCCAGTTCACCCGCGAAGCGCAGGACCAGTACGCCATTGCCTCGCTCGACAACGCGCTCGACGCCGAGCGCACCGGCGCCTTCGAGGCCGAGATCACCCCGGTGAGCGTGCATGCCCGCACCGGCGAGGAGATCATCACCCGCGACGAGCAGCCAGGCCGCGCCCGCCCCGAGAAGATCCCCCACCTGAAACCAGCCTTCCGCAAGGACGGCACGGTGACCGCGGCCAATTCCTCGTCGATTTCGGACGGTGCCGCGGCCCTCGTGCTGACATCCTCCGCCGGTGCCGAGGCCGCCGGCGCCACACCCCGCGCCCGCATCCTCGGCCATGCCAGCCACGCGCAGGCCCCGAACCTCTTCCCCACCGCGCCGATCCCGGCAGCGCAGAAACTCCTCGACCGCATCGGCTGGAGAAAGACCGATGTCGATCTCTGGGAGGTCAACGAAGCCTTCGCGGTGGTGCCGATGGCCTTCATGAAGGAGATGGGCCTGCCGCGCGACATCGTGAACGTGCATGGCGGCGCCTGCGCGCTCGGCCACCCGATCGGCGCCAGCGGCGCGCGCATCATCGTCACGCTGCTCAACGCACTCGAACGCCGTGGCCTCAAGCGCGGCGTCGCCGCGATCTGCATCGGCGGCGGCGAAGGCACCGCCATCGCCATCGAGCGCCCCTGAGACCTGAACGCGCCCGCCCGTCCCCGAAAGCGCCCGCCCCTTCTCTGGTTCAAAAATACCTCGGGGGTGAATTGGCCGAAGGCCAAGAGGGGGCAGCGCCCCCTCCTTTCTTCCTAACGCGCACCTTTGGTGCGACAGGGGGCAGCGCCCCCTCACCGCATGGGCCCGCCGAGGCGGGCTCATGCAAGACCTGCGCGCCCCGTCAGGGGCGCACCGCCAGATCCGCCTCAGACCTGCTCGATGCGCAGCGCCACCGGCTCGCCCTGCACCACGCCGGTGGCCGGGATCGCGTCCAGCGCCGCATCCAGCGCCGCGCGGGTGGTCTTGTGTGTGACGATCAGCACCGGCGCGGCATTGTCGACATGGTCGTACTGGCGCATGCGGTGGATCGAGACCCCGGCCTCGCCCAGCGCCGAGGCCACCTTGGCCAGCGCGCCCGGCTTGTCGGCAAGGTTCATGCGCAGGTAGTACGGCGCCGGCGTCGCGGCCTTGGCCGGCGTCGCCTTGACGAGCTTGCTGGCGGGCGCACCGAAGGTCGTCACCCGCGTGCCGCGCGCGATGTCGACCACGTCGCCCATCACCGCGCTTGCCGTCGGGCCCTCGCCCGCGCCGGCGCCGCGCATCACGATCTGGCCGACCTGGTCGCCCTCGATCACCACCATGTTGGTGCCGCCCTCGAGCTGCCCCAGCGGCGAAGATGCCGGCACGAGGCAGGGCGACATCGACTGCTCGAGCCCGCGGCCGGTCATCCGGCACACTCCGAGCAGCTTGATCTTGTAGCCCATGTCCGAGGCCTGGCGGATGTCGTCGATGCTGACCCGACCGATGCCCTCGAGCTCCACCGCATCGAAGGAGACCTGCGTGCCATAGGCGATGGCCGAGAGCAGAGACAGCTTGTGGCCGGCGTCGATGCCGCCCACGTCGAGCTCGGGATCGGCCTCGAGGAAGCCCAGCCCATCGGCCTCTGCGAAGGCCTCGGCATAGCTCAGCCCGCCGCTCTCCATGCGCGTGAGGATATAGTTGCAGGTGCCGTTCATCACGCCCATGACGCGGGTGATGTCATTGGCGGCAAGCCCCTCGGTCAGCGCCTTGATCACCGGGATGCCGCCCGCGACGGCCGCCTCGAAGCGCAGCACGCAGCCGTTCTCTTCGGCGAGTTCGGCCAGCGCCTGGCCGTGATGGGCCAGCAGCGCCTTGTTGGCGGTGACCACGTCCTTGCCGGCCTTCAGCGCCGCCTCGACCGCCGCCTTGGCAGGCCCGTCCGATCCGCCGACCAGTTCGACGAAAACATCGACATCGTCCCGCGTGGCGAGCGTCACCGGATCGTCTTCCCAGCCGTAATCGGTCAGCGGCACGCCGCGATCCTTCTCGCGATTGCGGGCCGAGACCGCCGAGATCGCGATGCCGCGCCCGGTGCGCGCTTCCAGCAGGAGGGATTTCTGGCGGACGATCTTGACCACGCCGGCACCCACGGTGCCCAGGCCCGCGATTCCGAGACGGAGGGGGTCAGACATGGGAGTGCTCCTTCTTGCTGTTGTCGCTTTCGCAGATGTCCGGCCCGCATTATCCCCAAGCCCGCGCCGGTGCAACGGCGCGCTTACGGGATTCGGCAGCGCTGCGGCGAAAGCGCTGCGCCACCGGGCACGGGCTCAGCCCGAGACCGCCAGCCGCACAGCCTCGCGCTCGGCCACACCCTCGTCATGTCCATCGGTGAAGCTGGCCACGGTCACCGGGCGCGGAAGGTCGGGGAAGTGATAGACCGCGTTGACGCTGAACGGCCCCGCGCCGGAATGCCCCATGGCGCGCCCCGCCGCCCCGACCCTGCCGCTCATCAGCCCCGTCGCGTAGCCATGCGTGGTCCAGGGCCGACCGGGCAATGCATCACCCAGACGGAGTGTCTCGCGCATCCGGGAGAGGCTCTCGGCCCGCAGCAACTGCCCCGCGAACAGCCCCTGCATCATCCGCGCCGCGTCGCGCGCCGTGCCGATCAGGCAGCCATGATAGACCCAGCCGGGGTGGTAGCGCCGCGCCTCGGGCCACGCGGTCCGCGCAAACTGCCCCCGGGTCTGCGCCAGCACCACGCTGTCGAGCCCGAGCGGTCCCGCGATCTGCGCGCGCACCAGATCCCCGAGGCCCTGCCCCGCGACCGCCTCGATCCACTCCCGCGCCAGCAGGTAGCCAACATTCGAATAGCGCCAGCCCTGCCCCGGCACGAAGAGACGCCCCTGCGCCAAGGCCGCCTCGACAAGCGCGTCGCGCGGCCAGGGCTCCTCATCCGCGCGCACCGCCGCGTGATAGGCCGGCAGGGTTCCGTAATCCGGCAGCCCGGCGCGGTGAGTCAGGAGTTGATGCAGGGTGAAGGGCTGATCCGGCATGTGCGCATCGAGGTCCAGCCGCCCCTGCTCTGCCAGCCTGAGGGCGCAGATCGCAATGGCGGTCTTGGTAACGCTCCACCACGGGAACATCAGGTCGGGATCGCCGAAGGTCTCACAGCCGCCGTCATCGAAAAGCCGGCAGGCGTGAAGGGGCGGCTGGCGCGTCACCTGCGCGGCCTACTCTGACGTATCGACGCCGCCATCCATCCGAACCTTGTCGCTGTCCGAGACCACCGGCCCCTGAAGCCGCGCCGCGCGCGATCGCAGGCCCGCGACCCGGTCCTCGATCCCCGCGCGCAGCTCTGGCGTGGCGCGCGGCACCGGCGCGCCGATCAGATCTTCGATCGGCAACAGCGCCGGGAACGGCTGCGACGCCACGCCCGGGGTGCGGGCGGCATCGAGCTCGGGAAAGGTGGCGCAGCCCAGCAGGGCGAAGGGCAGCAGCAGAAGAGGCGAGAGGCGCATGGGCGGATCCGTCTGGTCTGTCACCCTCTTGCCGCACCAGCGCGCGCGGGGCAAGCACGAGACCTTGTTCTGAACATCCGTTCAGTTAATCTGGTCGCCATGGCACGCACGCAAGGTTCCCATTCCGACATCACCGGACCCAAGGTCCGCGACACCGCCCTGCGGCTGTTCGCCCAGCACGGCTATGCCGCCGTGTCGATGCGCCAGATCGCCCGCGAGGTCGGCGTGCAGGTGGGCGCACTCTACAACTACACGCCCGACAAGCAGGCGCTGCTGTTCTCGCTGCTCAAGGGCCATATGGACGAGCTTCTCTCGACCTGGGAGGCCGAGCCGCGCCCGGACGGCCCGCGCGACCGGCTCGAGGCCTTCGTGCGCTTTCACATCCGCTTCAACCTCGACCGGCCCCAGGCGATCTTCATCTCCTACATGGAGCTGCGCAATCTCGCGCCCGAGAACTTTGCGGTGATCGAGGCCCAGCGGAAGGTCTACGAGGGCGCGCTGGAAGCGATCCTGCGCGACGGCCAGTCGGAGGGCGCCTTCTCGGTGCCCGACACGCGGCTGGCCTCCTACGCGCTCATCGCCATGCTGACCGGCGTGAACACGTGGTATCGGGCCGGCGGGCGGCTCTCCATCGAAGAGGTCGCCGACATCTACTGGGACATGGTGCGCAAGTCGGTCTCGGCGGACTGAGGCCGGGCGGTCCCGGCCCCGTGCAGCGTCAGCGCGTTGCCTGGATCGATTCGAGGTACTCCAGCAGCGCCACCATCTTGCGCGGTGTCGGGGTGAGCACCCCGTCGCCGGTGTCGAGCGGCACGAGATCGCCCTTCAGCAGTTCGCCGAATTCCGGCATCGACGGGCCGTCGAGATCCGAGCGGGCGTAGCCATCGATCATCGACAGCACTTTTGCGCGCGGGAACTCGTCGCCGTGGCGCAGCGCGATCAGCGTGAGATCCTTGGGCGGTACGGTCATCGAGCGGGCCATCTCGCCATCGCCCTTGCCATCGGCGCCGTGACAGACGGCGCAATATTCCATGTAGAGGCCGCGCCCGTCCGCCGCCTGCGGCATCTCGTCGGGCGTACAGGCCGCGATTGCCAGCCCCGCCGCCAGCCATGTTCCGATCAGCACCCGTTTCATGCTCGATGCCCTCCCTCGTGGTGTTTTCTCCTGTCTCGCCCGTCGCGTGTCCCAGATCAAGCCAAAGCCTTTGACCTTTTGGGGTGACACTCACGCTGCACCGCCGCATTGTGCCGGCCAGACGGCCCCGGAAGACCGCGGAACGCCCCCGAGAATGCCCCAAGGAGACCAAATGCCCATCCACGCGCTCACCATGCTTGCCGCCGGCATCGGCATCCCCGTCCTCGCGGCGCTGAACGCGCGGCTCGGCGGCTATATCGGCTCGCCTGCGGCGGCGGCCTTCATCCTGTTCTGCGTCGCGCTCACCGCTGCCACGGTGGTGATGTTCGCCACCGACCCGCGCCCGATCGTGCGCGCCGTCGACGCCCCAAAGCACCTGTTTCTCGCCGGCTTCTTCGTCGCGTTCTATGTGCTGAGCGTCACTTACGTGGCGCCGCAGTTCGGCGTCGGGCGGGCGATCTTCTTCGTGCTGGTCGGCCAGCTGATCAGCGCCGCGGTGATCGACCATTTCGGCCTGTTCGGGGCGCGCGCCGTGCCGGTCTCGCTTTCCCGCGTTGGCGGTCTGGTGCTGATGGGCGCCGGTGTCTGGCTGGCCCAGCGCGGCTGAGCCGCCGGATCGGGGCTCAGCCCTCGACCAGCCGCCCCTCCTCGAGTCGCACCCGACGGTCCATGCGCGCCGCGAGCTCGAGGTTGTGCGTCGCGATCAGCGCCGAAAGACCGGTTTCACGCACCAGCCGCACCAGAGCACCGAACACCGTGTCCGAGGTGGTGGGATCGAGGTTGCCGGTCGGCTCGTCCGCCAGCAGCAGCTTGGGCCCGTTGGCCATTGCACGGCAGAACGCCACGCGCTGCTGCTCGCCGCCTGACATCGCCGCGGGGCGGTGCCCGGCACGCTCGCCGATGCCGACGCTTTCCAGAAGCTCCTGCGCCCGCGCCTCGGCCTCGGCCTTGGCGACGCCGTTGGCGAGCTGCGGCAGCACGATGTTCTCGCGGGCGGTGAACTCGGGCAGCAGGTGATGGAACTGGTAGACGAACCCCACCTCCTGCCGGCGCAGAATGGTGCGCCGCCGGTCCGAGGCGCCGGTCACCGTCTCGCCGGCAATGGCCACGTCGCCGCGATCTGCGGTGTCGAGCAGGCCCGCGATGTGAAGCAGCGTCGACTTGCCGGCACCCGACGGCGCCACCAGCGCCACCACCTCGCCGCGCGCGACGGACAGGTCCGCGCCGCGCAGCACCGCGATCTCGTTCGGCTGGCCGGCGTTGTAGCGTTTCTCGATGCCCTGAAGGTGAAGGACCGGATCACTCATAGCGCAGGGCCTCCACCGGGTTCATGCGAGCCGCCCTGCGGGCGGGAAAGATCGTGACGACGAAGGACAGGCCGAGCGACAGCGCCATGGCGCTGAGCACGTCGCCCATCTGCAGCTTGGCGGGCAGCGCGTAGATGCCGCGCACCGCCGGGTCCCAGACCCCGCCGCCGGCGACGTAGTTCACGAAGGAGAAGATCGGGTCGATGTAGATCGCGAAGAGGCAGCCCAGCACCACCCCCATGAGCGTTCCGATCACCCCGGTGAAGGCGCCACAGATGAAGAACACCCGCAGCACCGCGCCCTCGGTGAGCCCCATGGTGCGCAGGATGCCGATATCGCGGCCCTTGTTCTTCACCAGCATGATCAGCCCCGAGACGATGTTCATGGTGGCGATCAGCACCAACACCGAGAGGATCACGAACATCACGTTATCCTCGACCTCGAGCGCGCGCAGGAAGGCGCCCGACGCGTCCTGCCAGGTCCAGATCAGCGCGCCCTCGCCCGCCGCCTGCAGCACCGGCAGTGCCAGCCGCTCGACGCGCTCGGGATCGTCGATCATCACCTCGAGCTCGTCGGCCACACCTTCGCGATTGAAATAGAGTTGCGCCTCCTCGAAGGGCATGTAGACCCGCGTGCGGTCGATA
>Ga0115012_10001180_pt1 | contig 15072 bp, 12 predicted proteins | sample TroAtlMetagenome_FD_88706 | JGI IMG/M metagenome (GOLD analysis project Ga0115012, IMG submission 88706) | Marine eukaryotic phytoplankton communities from Atlantic Ocean - Tropical Atlantic ANT10 Metagenome | ecosystem: Environmental > Aquatic > Marine > Oceanic | place: Tropical Atlantic...
ATTCAGGATCCATCTTAGTCAATTCAAAATTATAATCTTGTGTTTCAGGGTTAATTAGTAGTCCACCATCAAATCTTGTTTCAATTTCATCACTAGCTTCAATGGCAGCATCAGCAAAAGAAATTTCACCAGAAACAATTCTTTCTCTTACATTTACCAATCTGCTTTTTGTCTCTTGAATTTCTTTTTGACTAAATTTTGGTCTTAATAATATTGTTCGTATATCATATTCTTGACCTCTGATCTTTTCGAGATAGATTATAAAAAACCCATATTCTGTTTCGAAAGGTTCAGAAATCTCACCTTCAGATAACGAAAAAGCGACCTCGTTAAATCTCTTAACCATTGGAGAGTTTTTACGGTTAATTGAATATTTTCCTCCTTTGGTTCTGGAGCCAGGATCTTCACTATACAATACAGCTTTTGAAATAAAACTTGCACCATTATCAATTACATCTGCTTTAAAATCTTTTAATCTATTAATAACATTTTGTTTTTCCTGTTGACTAACAGTAGGATAAACTACTATTTGAGAGACTCTCAGCTCGGTACCGAAGACAGGTCTGTCATTCTTAGGAATAGAATTAAAAAACTGTCTAACTTCTTCAGGGGTTATTTCAATTTCTTCAATTATAGATTGTTGCATCTTTTTGGCTAGCTCAGAATTTTTATTAAGTTCAAACATTTCGGATCTTAACTCTTGTTCAGAGTCTTTTTTATAATATTCTAAAAGCTTATCCATAGAACCTATTTGTTGAGCAAATGCATTAACTTGTTGATCGACATAGGATTGTATTTCTGCTTGATTGACTTCAATACTATCCTGAATAGCATGATGCTGATATAACTTATCTTCTAAGAGTTTACCAAACACCTGACATTTTGAAATATTTTCCATTGAAACACCCGAAACTCTAAGTTGTGTAAACTGTTTATCTATATCAGACTCGAGAACAACAAAATCACCAATAACAGCAGCAACACCATCAATTTTTTCTCGCTCTTGGGAAAATAAAAATTGTGATAAAAAAAACAGAACGGTTAATAATTTTATATTTCTCATATTTAATAAATTTCTAATTTATTGTTTAATAATGCATCTTTAAGAATATTAGCCTTAATCTTTAACATCACCTCTTTTTTTCTTTGATTTAATGACATATACTCTAGTGTTGATAATACATTTTCAATGGGTGATATCTCACCTTTTCTAGCTGAATCAACTATTTTAATCAAATATAAACTTAATGAGTCTTTGTATTGATAAAAATTATAATTTTTTAAGCTTCGATAGGAGTAAGAATTTAAAAAATCAAACTCATTAAGTAATTTTTTTTCAGAAACCCATGTTTTTGTATCAAAGGAATAATTGTTATATCTATATGAAATTGAATCTAAAAAATATTGGTCTTTTTCATTGAATCTTCTTATTCTTTTTCTAACCTCATAAGTATCAGAAAAATCTTGAGGCAATTCGATAAAAATTAATCTATATATGTCTTCATTTAACAAAAAGAGGTTTTTATTGCTGTCAAATAAAGATTGAATTTCTGATGAATCTACCTCCAAATTGATTGTAGAATTTACCAAGGCTTCTAAATAAGAGTCAGACAAAAGATCTGAACGATAATCATCGACCAATGACTCTATCTCATTTAATCTAGATTCAGTTAAATTTAGTTTGGCTCTTTCAATTAATATTTTATTGATTGCCCAATTATTAATAATATTATTAGCCTTAACTACAGAGTCCTCTTCAGAATAATTTGTCATCAATTCCGAAAAATCACTTTTATTTAAATATGAATCATTAAATCTAGCTACATTTTGCCCGTCTTCATCGCCAGACATTTTACAACCTACAAACAGAATTGATATTATAATAAAAAACTTATTCATATGAATACATTTTTTTTATCCTTCGAAAAGCCTTTTTGTTGATTAAAACAGGGTATTTTAATTTTAATTCTTTTATCCATTCTAATTCAAGTTTTTCTTGGTAGTCTCCAATTATTTTTCCTTTATCAGATTCAAAAGACTTATAATTAACACTATTTTTATTAAAGAAGTCTTTTAACTTTAGTGAATCACTTTCATTATATGTCCATATTTTATCCTGCATCAAATTAAAAAGCAATAGCCCCTCTCTGTATTCGTTTAACACATTTCTGTAATCAGCATTTTCCTTTTCTAAATTATCTTTATAAATTTTTAACATTTTTAAATTTAAAAATGATCTATACTTTTCTCTTAATACATTATAGAGAGATTTTTTAGGGTTTTTAGATTGATTATTTTCTAAATAATCGGCAAAATCTAACAGAGAATAGGTGTTGTTTAGAATAGCAACCATATTTGTCTTATCACTGATTCCCTCAGGCATACTCCAATTCGCATTAAGAAGAGAGTTATCAACTATCGAATCAAAATATTTTAGCTCTTTATTTTCATAATTTAGATTATATTTTGTCAAGAGAGACTCGTAAAAAGAATCTGAAATAAAATCAAATCTTGAGCTTTTCTTTAGCTTATTTAACAACTCATATTTAATTTCTTCATATGATTGAATATTCTTTTTGGAATACAACTTAATAATATGCCAGCCGTATTTTGTTTCTACAACTTCAGAAATATCTCCAGGATTTTTTAATTTAAAAGCAGCATTTTCAAAAGGAATTGAGTTAATCTGACCACTAGAGAACGAATTCAATCTCCCTCCTTTAAAAGACGAGTTTTTGTCTTCAGAATATTTTTTTGCTAAATATTCAAAACTTGCACCCTTATTGATTGAATCAAGCACAGAATTAATTTTCTCTACTGAATTTTCTTTTGACTTATATATCATAATATGACCTACATTTATTTCTCCAAGTGAGGGTCTTTTATCATGCACCTTAATTATATGATAACCAAATCTTGTTTTGAATGGTAATGAAACTTCACCAATTTGAGTGTCATATGCAACATTTTCAAAATTGTATATCATTTTAAAAGCAGAAAAATATCCTAAATCTTCAACAATATATTCATTGTTTTTATTATGTTTTTTATTGAAATTGTCGATGTTTAATTCTAAAAAATCGTTTCTAAAATTTTTTAACTTTTGAATGACTTTAATTGAATCTTTATCTGATTCACTATATCTTATTAAAACATGTGAAACCTTAACTTCATATTTAGTTCTTTCGTATGCTTCTTTCAGAAACTTTTCTTCAGTTTTTTTATCTGTTAAGTAAGAGTTTTGTAATTGTTTTGCATATTTATTTAATTCTTTCAGATAGGCGTTTTCCTTGTGCAAGTCTAAACTATATGCTTCAGCCAATTTCAATTTGTAATTAATAAATAAATCTAAGTAGGTCTGAACGTCTCTTTGATCTGAGTCTTTAATCAAATCAATATTTTTATTATACACCCTATGGAACTCTTCCACATATACAGGGCTATCGCTTACAGTAAATAGCACATCTTTTTCATTTTGTGAAAAAGAAAAAGAAAAACAGAAAAAAAACAGAAATATCTTGTACATATAATCACATTAGTGGGCAAAAATAAAAATATATAAACAATTTAAAATATTTATCTGGAGTAATTTGGGGCTTCTTTAGTAATATTTACCCCGTGAGGGTGGCTCTCAACAATTCCTGAAGTAGTAATTTTTACAAATTTTGCGTTTTTCTGTAAAGAAGAAATATCTTCAGCTCCACAATACCCCATACCCGCTCTAAGTCCGCCAACAAATTGATGAATACTCTCAACTAAATCCCCTTTATAGGGAACTCTACCGACTATTCCTTCAGGAACTAACTTTTTCACATCACTTTCTACATCTTGAAAATATCTGTCTTTACTACCCTTTTTCATAGCTTCTAAGGAACCCATTCCTCTGTAAGATTTAAATTTTCTTCCTTCATATATAATAGTTTCACCGGGTGATTCTTTTGTTCCTGCTAGTAAAGAACCCAACATTACGGAGGATGCGCCGGCTGCAATTGCTTTGGCAATATCACCCGTATATTTTATCCCTCCATCTGCAATAACTGGAACCTCTGTGTTTATTTCCTGGCAAACCTGTAAAATTGCAGAAAATTGGGGGAAACCAACTCCAGCAACAATTCTGGTTGTACAAATTGAACCTGGACCAATTCCTACTTTAATTCCGTCAGCCCCCGCTTTGATTAAAAATTTTGCTGCTTCCGCGGTCGCAATATTTCCAACAATGATATCAACATCATTAAAATTATTTTTTAATTTTTTGAGTAAGTTAACAACCCTTTCTGTATGTCCATGAGCAGTATCAACAACTATAGCATCTACGCCACATTTAATTAGAGCTTCAGATCTTTCTAATGAATCATCAGTGACTCCAATAGCTGCTGCAACTCTCAATCTTCCATATTTGTCTTTATTGGCTATGGGTTTAAGTTTGAGCTTAACGATGTCACTAAAAGTAATAAGACCGACTAATTTATTTGATTTTGTAACTACTGGAAGTTTTTCAATCTTATTTTCTTGTAAAATTACCTCTGCCTCCTCTAATGAAGTCCCTACTCCAACAGTTATTAAATTGTCTTTTGTCATTACCTCGGCAATAAGTTTATCATCTTTCTTTTCAAACCTCATGTCACGGTTGGTAACAATTCCCTTAAGTAAACCTGAATTATCAACAATCGGAATACCTCCAATTTTATTTTCCTTCATACTTTTTTTGGCATCAGAAACTTTGGAATCCATTGGTAAGGTTACTGGATCCATTATCATACCGCTCTCAGCTCTTTTTACTCTTCTTATTTTTTCAGCCTGTTTTTTTATAGGCATATTTTTATGTATCACTCCAATTCCTCCTTCTTGTGCAATTGCAATTGCCATTCTACTCTCAGTTACAGTGTCCATTGCAGCTGAAACAATCGGAATATTTAATGGAATATTTTTTGAAAATTTTGATCTGATACTTACCTCTCTAGGTAAAACATTGGAATATCCAGGGACTAATAAAACATCGTCATATGTTAAGGCTTCAGAAATAATTTTATCGGAGATAGGTTTCATGCAATTAGAGATTAATTGCATGCAAATATACAATTTGCTAATTAAACATCACTCATTTTAAACATCAATTAATTTGTACAGGAAAAATAATATATTGACTTATTTAATTATCTATAATTTTTAAATATGTCATTCGCATAGTTGTAGGAAACTTCAAAGTTAAACGGGTTTATAAATGAATTAATTTTATTTTCATTACAAAAAGAGATAATCTTTTCTGTTGGCATATTCCCGACTAAATCATCGGAGGCCATTGGACATCCACCAAATCCTTGAATTGCTCCGTCAAGCCTTTTACATCCAGATTTTACAGAAGCTTCAACTTTATCTCTCCACAAACTAGGAGTTGTGTGCAGGTGTAAACCAAACTCTATATCAGGATATTTTAAAGACATATATGTATATACCTTATTAATTGATTCGGGCGTAGCAGAACCTATTGTATCACTTAAGGAAATAATTTTTATTCCTACAGAAACAAGTTTTGAAACCCATTTATCAATTAAATTTAAATTCCACACCTCTCCATAAGGATTACCAAAGCACATGGATAAATAAACAACCAATTCCTTATCAACTGACTTCGTAATCTCATTAATATTCATAAGAATATCAAATGACTCAACAATTGTCTTATTGGTATTTCTCATTTGAAAATTTTCAGAAACGGAAAATGGATAACCAACATAGGAAATATTATTAAATTTTGCGGCACTTTCAGCTCCTCTAATGTTGGCAACAATTACCAATAGTTTTGTTTTTGACATGGAAAGATCTAAAGAATTAAGAACATCAGCTGTATCTTTTAGCTGAGGAATAGCTTTTTGAGAAACGAAACTACCCATATCTAATGTGTCAAATTCCACTCCAATTAAACTTTGAATGTATTTGATTTTTTTTTCAGTAGGGATAAACATTTTTACGCTTTGCATTGCATCCCTGGGACATTCGATTATTTTAAATTTAGACATCTGAATCTTTCTATTCTAAAGTTAAATTATTTTCAGTAAATAAAATTAAAATTGAAATGATCAATAAGACAATTACATTTATGTGCTTAACTATTTTATTTGAATTTGAAGTTTTATTAAATTTTGAATAAAAAGAATTAGAGAAAATTACTAAAATTCCAAAAACCAGAATTGTTGAGCAAATAAAAATTAGACCTAGGTATATTAACTGCATCTCAATAGAAATAGTTTGGGAAAAAATAAAGTTTGGAAAAAAAGCAACAAAAAAAAGAAATACTTTTGGATTCAATAAGTTCATTAAAACCCCTTTTTTAAAAAAATTAAAATATGAACTATTTAATTCTAAATCACCTTTAAAGTTGTTTTGTTGTTTTGAAAAATACAATTGAATAGCAAGAAACATTATATAAGTAAATCCAAATAACTTTAATAAATTAAAAGCAAACTTACTTTCTAAAATAAAAAAACTTAATCCAAAAGAAAGTAATAAAGTATGTATAAAACAGCCTACTACCAAACCTGATAAAAATAAAAATCCTGCATTTTTCCCAGATCTAATGGTAAGAGTTACAAGGTATATGTTGTCAGGGCCAGGGCTTATTGCCAAAAGTACACACGAAATCAAAAATGAAAGAAGCATTAATCGGAATAATTATTGATATAAGTATAATATTACATAAATTTACACTTTAAAATAAAAATATGTATAAAATAAGATTCATACTTTCAATAATTTTATTACTGATTTTCTCTTTCAATTATTCTCAGGAAAATCTGGAAAGTTGTGGAACGATTATGCCAGAAAATTATAATGAAATTGAATTAAATTCAAAATCAAGCTATGATTATTACTTAAATGAATTTTATGATAAATACCAGAACAAAACATCTACTGCTTTAACTGATGTTCCTGCTAAGCTACATATTGTAACTGATGATGGTGGAGACACAACTATTACTGTTGATGAAATTTTTTCTGAAATTGATGAGGCCAACGAATGGTTGGCAAATTCGTTCTTGAGAATTAATGTATGTGATGATATTAACTATATAAACAGTAGCTTTCTATATGAATTTGATATGGCAGAGGAAATGCCATATTTGTATGAAAATCATCAACAAGATATTTTAAATATTTATTTTGTTGAATCAATTACTAGCGGTAGCGGCTCTGGTATTTGTGGATATACATATATGCCTGGAAATCCTAACCAGTATTATGATGTAATTGTTATGGATAATCAATGTACCAATTCGTCAGTAAATCAAACTTTAGCTCACGAATTTGGTCATCACTTTAACCTAATTCACACACATGGACCAGAAAATGGTGTTTTAACTGACGAGCTTGTTACCGGAACAAACTGTTCGAGCGCTGGAGATAGAGTATGTGACACGCCAGCTGACCCTCAGCTTAATTCCTCTAATGTTAGTAATGTGAATTGCTTATATAGTGGAACTGCGATGGATGAATACGGGTTTTTATTTCAACCTGATCCTTCTAACATAATGTCATATGCACCCCAAGCATGTCGTGATAACTTTACAATTGAACAATATGCTAGAATGTATGCTGGATTTCACACTTTTAAAACATATTATGAATGCCCATCTTTTAACGTTGACTTTTATTCTGAAAACATTATCGATTACTGTAATGATGTAATGACTGTTAACTTTTTTGATGATAGTGTTGGAGCAATTTCATGGGAGTGGGATGTTAATGGAGATGATATAGTTGATTATACAGAACAAAACTTTTCTCATAATTATACACCTGGAGTTTATGATGTAACACTCAAAATATCCAACGAAAATGAAAGTATAACAAAAGTTTTTCCTGAGTATATTAATATTAATTCAAGCTTATTTGAAACATCAAAAATAATCTTAAAATTAGTTGTTGTTGATACAGATGAAAATACTTGGGAATTGAAAAATAGTAATGATGAAATTATTATTCTGGTGGACCATATTCAGAAACTGGAGAGCATATAGAAGAGCTTGATGTCATCCAATCTGAATGTTACAACTTTACCATTTATGATTCTTCTGGAAATGGGTTAGCTGCAAATTTCTGGACTGTTGGGACTGAATACTATGAATTAACAACAGAAGAGGGTGAGTTAATTAGGTTTAATCAAGAATTCGAATTTGAGGAAACAACATATATTAGTACAAATTATTTAAATAATAACGAGATTATTAAGTCTGATTTTTTCATCTCTCCAAATCCATCCGATTCATTTATTAGAATAAACTACTTTGATGGATTACCTGACTACTTTGAAATTTATAATATCAATGGAAGACTTATTAAAAAGGGTGAGATATATAATGAAAATGATTTAACAATCTCAACAAATGATTTAAGTGGTGGAATGTATTTTATCTCAATATTTAGGGGATTCGAAACAGAAAAACTAAAGTTTATAGTTAAGTAATTCTTTGTTTATTCTTTTAATAAATCCAGGTCCCTCATAAATTAAACCAGTGTATATTTGTATAAGATGTGCCCCTGCTTTAATTTTTTCAATCGCTTGATCAACTGACGAGATACCACCAACACCAATTATTGGTAATTTTCCATTTGTAGATTTTGATATAAACGAAATTACTTCATTACTCCTATCATAAATTGGAGCACCACTCAACCCCCCCTTTTCATTTCTGTTTTTAGAATTTAGTTTTGGGAAATTTACAGATGTATTAGTGGCAATTATTCCATCGATTTTATTAACACTAATTACATCTAAAATTTCTAGGATTTTTTGCTCATTTAAATCTGGTGAAATTTTTAAAAGAATAGGTTTTGGGTTTGAAGATTCAAATCTGATTTTATTCAAATCAGAAAATAAATCATTTAAAAATTCTTTGGATTGTAATTCTCTCAAACCAGGGGTATTTGGGGAACTTACATTTACAACAAAATAATCAACTTGATTATATAATTCCTTGAAACAATAGATGTAATCACTTTTTGCATCAGAGTTAGGAGTTATTTTGTTTTTACCAATATTTCCACCAATAATAACATTGAAACTTTTTTTTAATCTTTTCTTGATTAATTCGGTACCATCATTATTAAAACCCATTCTGTTGATTACCGCTTTGTCTTCTTTTAATCTAAATAACCTCTTTTTGGGATTTCCAATTTGGGGTTTTGGAGTTACAGTTCCTATCTCAATAAAACCAAAACCGAAGTTTTCAAACTCACTTATATGGGTAGCATTTTTATCAAAACCAGCAGCCATACCCACTGGGTTAGGGAATTTTAAACCAAATAATTCTCTTTCAAGACTATCGTGTTTGACTGTATATATGGATTTTATAAGAAAACCACTAAATGGAATTTTAAAGAGAATTTTTAATAAATAAAAAGTAAAATGGTGGATTTTTTCGGGGTCAAATAGAAATAAAAATGGAGAAATAAACTTCTTATACATTAATTCGCAGCATTTTCTATTTATTTAGTTCATTTGACGCATCCATAGAAATCATTGATTTATTAAATTTTAATTTACCCGCAGTAGTTTCAATAATACAAGTGCCTTCTTTTGGATTTATATGGTTAATTCTACCATGCATACCACTTTTCATAACTACCCTATCACCAGACTTGAGATCTTTTAAAAATGTTCTTTCCTTCTTTGCTTTTCTCATTTGAGGGGCAATCATAAAAAAATAGATTACCGCAAACATTAAGAGAAACGGAGTAAATTGTGAAAAACCTTCCATTTTAATTAATTACCATTCCAGATGGAGATCCGCCTGAGGTAGATTTATTAATAAATGCCATTATTCTTACAGATTCAGATCCGTTTTGGGTATTTGCATTGATAGTAACAGTTTTTGTAGTTTTATTTGCACCTTTCCCATTAAATTTAACGGTAAATTGCGATGATTCACCAGGTAATAACGGAGCTCTACTCCAATCTTGAGGAACTGTACAACCACATGTTGATTTAATCTCACTGATGACTAAGGGTGCATCACCTGTATTGGTATAAGAAAAAACCGTTTCTTGAGCAGCCCCATCTTCAATCGTTCCAAAATCATGTATTTTCCTGTCAAAAGTCATAACAGGATATTTAAACGGAGCATTATCACGAACCGCAGCAGATTTTACATTCTCAGACTTTACTTTGCTAAATGGATCATCACCACAGCTAGTAAATACAAACATTATTGCAAAGAGATAAATAATTTTTTTCATTGATATAAATATTTAGATTTCAAAAATAAAGAAAAATATTATTCCCTCAAACCTCTTCCCTCCTTAATTAGAGATTTTTTTTCTAAAAGATCTTTAACTAACTTGTCCAATATTCCATTTATAAAAAAACTACTCTTTTCGGTTGAATAGTCCTTAGAAATTTCAATAAATTCATTTAAACTTACTTTTACAGGTATCAACTTGAAATCTATTATTTCCGTTATCGCTAAATTAAGAATAACTAAATCTATTTTTGCAATTCTATCAACATCCCAGTTCGAAACATATTTATTGATTAATCCATTATTTTTTTTAAAATTTCTCAAGGAAAGATTTGCCAAATCATTTGAGTATTTTTTATCTGAACTATTAGAGTATAACTTAAAATAAAAATTTTTATCAAAACTTTTGACTGTAGAATTCTTAATGAATTTTAAAATCATTGTATTTACAAGCGGAAAGTCATCCATCCAAAAGATATTCTTTTCCTCTAAAAATTCCTGAAATTTTTCATTAGGCATAATAATATCTTTACAAAGATTATAAATAAGTTTTCTGTCTGAATCAAAAGAATTATCATCGGATGAAATATAATCTTTGAAAAGGTCTGTATTTATAAATTCATTGTAAATCATTGTTACATATTTATAATCAACCTCCCAGTTAATAAAATCCCTTGAATTTATTAACGAAGTAATCTTAGAATTTTGTGATACAAGTTCAAGAAATATGTTTTTTGACATTCTTTCATTAGAATACTTTGAACTTGCATTTCCGTATAGATTGTCTTTTGAAATTGTATAGGTACTTTTTGCTTTTTTATAAATTTCAATTAAGAAAGATATTTGTAATATGTATTGGTCATGAATAGATTCAATACCCTTAAGAAGATTTTTATGATGTTCTTTTGTATCTTCGAAATCGGAGATTTCAAGTGCATACAAATATTGCATTATTTTAAGCCGAATATGTCTTCGATTTAACATTTTAAAGAACAATCAAAAGTTGCTGCAAGATAATACTAATAATTATATAATTTAATCCCCTTGAAAGAATTAAAATATTTAAATAAATATTTATTAAAGTACAAAACGAATCTCCTATTAGGGTTCTTTATAATTATTATAGCAAGAATTTTATTATTATTCACACCAGGTCTGATAAGAAATTCTGTTAATGTTATTGATGAGTTTAGAAAAGGAAATGTAACGGATATAGAAATCGTACAAACAGAACTCATTGAAAATATTTTTTTAATCTTACTTGCTGCAATCTCAGCAGGTATATTTACTTTTTTAACTCGGCAAACAATTATTAATGTTTCAAGGTATGTGGAGTTTGATCTCAAAAATGAGATTTACAATCAATATCAGAAACTTTCATTAAGTTTTTATAAAAAAAATCAAACAGGGGATCTAATGAATAGAATTAGTGAGGATGTTTCAAGAGTTAGGATGTATGTTGGACCTGCAATAATGTACTCAACGAATACGATTACTTTGTTGGTAATCACTTTTTTTTACATGTACAAACAATCTCCTGAATTGACTCTTTATACAATTAGCCCACTACCAATTCTATCATTTACAATTTATAAATTAAGTAGAATAATAAATATTAAAAGTAAAATAGTTCAAGAATCTTTGTCAAATCTATCCTCCTTTTCACAAGAAATATTTACAGGAATTAAAATTGTAAAATCCTATTCAATGCAAGATTCAACTTCAGATAAATTTGAAGAAATATCTCAAGTAAATAAGGAAAACCAAGTGAGCCTTGCAAAAATGCAAGCGCTATTCTTTCCCTTAATGATATTATTAATAGGAGTCAGTAACATTTTTGTAATTTATATTGGAGGTAAACAATATTTAGATGGATCTATTGAAAGTATAGGTATTATTGCTGAATTTATAATTTATGTTAATATGCTAACATGGCCAGTAGCATCATTAGGCTGGATCAGTTCAATCGTTCAGCAGGCAGAAGCATCCCAAAAAAGAATCAATGAATTTTTGATAGAAAAATCAGAAATTAAAAACCTTAAAAATGGCATAAAAAAAGTAAACGGAAAAATTGAGTTTAAAAATATATTTTTCGAATACTCTGATTCTAATATTCAAGCATTAAATGGAATAAGTTTTGTGATAAAACCAAAGTCATCTCTTGGGATAATTGGGGTGACTGGTTCAGGAAAAACTACAGCATTAAAACTTATTACAAGATCCTACAATATAAGCTCAGGTGAAATTCTTTTAGATGATCATTCCTTAAATAAAATTGACTTGATCCATTTGAGAGAAAATATAGGAGTGGTTCCTCAGGACTCTTTTCTTTTTTCTGACACAATTATAAATAACATTCGATTTGGAAACAAAAAAGCAAGTAAAAAAGAAATTGAAAAAGTTTGTGAGATAGCTGGAATACATAAAGAAATTTTAAAATTTAAAGATCAATACAACACAATGCTAGGTGAAAGAGGAGTAAACTTAAGTGGTGGTCAAAAACAACGTGTCTGCATTGCCAGAGCTTTGATAAAAAAACCTAAAATATTAATTATGGATGACTGTCTTTCTGCACTAGATACAGAAACTGAGGAAAAAATCATAAAGTCCCTTAATGAGTATATTAAGGATACAACAACGATTATTTCAAGTCACAGAATTTCATCGATTCAAAACTTGGACAAGATAATTGTTTTAAATGATGGTAAGATTATTCAAAAAGGGTCTCATGAAGAGTTAATTAACGAAAATGGATACTATAAACAGTTATATTTCAAACAATTAACAGAAAAAGAAGATTAGAATAACTTTATAACATATTTTTTTTTTTACATTTATAAATAATAACCCAATAATTACCTGAAGATGGAGAGAGAAGAAATTTTTTCTAAAGTACTTAGAGCAGGAAGAAGAACATACTTTTTTGATGTTAGATCTACCAAAGCTGGAGACTATTATTTGACACTTACAGAAAGTAAAAAATTTACAAATGATGATGGATCATTTCATTATAAGAAACACAAAATTTATTTATACAAAGAAGATTTTAATGAATTCTCTGAAATTTTAAATGAAATGACAAACTACATTATTTCTGAAAAAGGCGAAGAAGTTATCAGTGAAAGACATCAAAAAGATTTCAAAAAGGAAGAAAATCATGAAACCAATAATGATGAAGATAATGAAGATTCAAAAGATGACTCTTCTAATGAATTTACGGATGTAAGTTTTGATGATATTTAACCCTTAAGCCTCTATGAGAATATTTTTAATTGCTATTATCCTGAGTTTAAATGTTTATTCTCAGGGTTCAAACGTTGATCTTGACTATTATTTTTCCCAATTAGATAAAGATTTAAATGAATCCATTCCAAAACCCCAAGATGTAATTGGACATAACATTGGCGATTGGCATGTTACACACGATAAACTAGTTCAATACATGTACACCCTAGCTGATGTCTCAGACAGAATCAGCATAGAAAACAGGGGATTTACCTATGAAAACAGACCGATTATACTTCTTACTATCACCTCAAAAGAAAATCATAATAATATAAGCGAGATACAATCATCTCATAGAGAAATTACAAATTTTAATAAAAATATTGAGTTAAAAAATCAACCAATAGTCGTTTATCAAGGATTTTCTATTCACGGAAACGAAGCAAGTGGTTCAAATGCAAGTTTATTATTAGCATATTATTTAGCTGCATCAGAAAGCGATTTTGTTAAAAATCTTTTAGATAGGACAGTTATCTTACTAGATCCTTCTATGAATCCTGATGGATTACAAAGGTTTTCCTATTGGGCAAATTCAAATAAAAATTTAAATCTTACCTCTGATCCATACGATAGAGAGTATAGTGAAGTATGGCCAAGTGCAAGAACAAATCACTACTGGTTTGATCTAAATAGAGATTGGTTACCTGTTCAGTTACCTGAATCCCAAGCTAGAATAAAAAGTTTTAACAAGTGGCAACCTAATATTTTAACGGACCATCATGAAATGGGAACAAATGCAACTTTCTTTTTTCAGCCTGGAGTACCCTCAAGAACACATCCCCTTACCCCAAAATTAAATCAAAAATTAACAAAAAAAATAGCTGAATATCATATTGAAAGTTTGGATGAAATTGGTTCATTATATTATTCAGAAGAAAAATTTGATGACTTCTACTACGGAAAAGGCTCTACATTTCCAGATATAAATGGTTCCATAGGAATTTTATTCGAACAAGCTAGCTCAAGGGGGCATATTCAGAAAACTGCTAATGGAATTTTAACTTTTCCTTTTACAATTAAAAATCAGTTTACAACAGCAATATCAACCTTGAAAGCTGCAAAAAATTTAAGATTAGAAATATTAGATTATCAAAAAACATTCTTTATTGAATCCCAAAAAGAATCTGAAAAATTTAAAAACGATGCTATAATTTTTGGAAATACAAAAGATAGATACAGAACTAATAAATTAGCTGAAATTCTAAAAAGACATGAGATAGAGTTTTTTACCCTTGACTCTGATATAATACACAATAAAAAATTATACAAAAAAGATTTTTCTTATGTGATTCCAAAAAATCAAAAAAAATATAGACTTATTAATGCAATGTTTGAAACTAGGACAAAATTTAATGATAGCCTGTTTTATGATGTTTCCTCATGGACACTTCCTCTTGCATTTAATTTAGATTATGACCTAAATTTTCCAGTCAAAAAAGCTTTAAAAAAAGTTGATGAAATTGATTTTAAAGGAACTCACACTTTTGACTTGAGTAATTATGCTTATTTGATGGAATATCATGAATATCTTACACCCAGAGCAGTAAATAAG
>Ga0115012_10001182_pt1 | contig 15068 bp, 14 predicted proteins | sample TroAtlMetagenome_FD_88706 | JGI IMG/M metagenome (GOLD analysis project Ga0115012, IMG submission 88706) | Marine eukaryotic phytoplankton communities from Atlantic Ocean - Tropical Atlantic ANT10 Metagenome | ecosystem: Environmental > Aquatic > Marine > Oceanic | place: Tropical Atlantic...
TAAGGCCTTCAACATCAAGATGGGCACTCTCTTCTAATGGCTCACACCAATCCCTCAGTGAGGGCATGGGACCCAGCATTCGCTTACGAACTTGCAACTATAATTCAACATGGAATTAAAGAAATGTTTGAGCAGGATATCGATGTGATGTATTATATCGCTGTTTACAATGAAAACTACCCAATGCCGGCAAAACCAAAAAATGTAGATGAAGGAATTATTAGAGGATTATACAAATTACGTGGCGCGCCTAAAGGAGATGGGCCAATTGTACGTTTACTAGGGTCAGGACCTATTATGTTACAAGTTTTAGATGCGGTAGAGAAATTAGAAGAATTCGGAATACGTAGTGAGATATGGTCTGCTACATCATATGGTGAATTACGCCGAGATGGTCTGGAATGTGAACGATGGAATCGTCTCAATCCTAGTGAACCAGAGAAGCAATCTTGGGTCCAAGAAATGCTTGGAGCATCTAAAGATCCAATTATCGCAGTCTCTGACAATATGGCTGCAGTACCAGATATGATTAGACAATGGATGCCAGATGACTATACGGTTTTAGGAACCGATGGCTTTGGCCGTTCAGATACTAGAGAGGCACTAAGAAGATTCTTTGAAATTGATGGCGAGTCGATTACTTTAGCAGCACTTTCTAGACTTGTCAGAAAAAATATAATCGATTCCAAGGTTTATGATAAGGCTGTAAAGAAATTCAAAGTGAGTCCAGAACGTCACGATATTACTGAGATATAATCGACGATTCAATAATCTAAATGCTCTACGGAGTATATGGCGCTAGTACTTGTTTTGGTAACATTCCCTGATTCTGATTCTGCTAAATCGATGATTGAGAAAGTACTCAATGAAAGATTGGCAGCATGTATACTTCATACACAAGTAAATTCTTCATTTGTTTGGCAAGGCAAAAACCAAGAGGAACAGGAAGTATTGGCTCTTTTCAAAACAAGTCAATCCAATTTCGAGGAACTCGAACAGTATATTTCCAAACACCATCCATATGACGTCCCAGCAATTCTAAGAATTGACGCATCAGCGAATCCAGATTATCAAAATTGGATTAACAGTATAATCTCTTAATTTGGAATTTTTACTAAGGTGCTAAAACGCGCGCCTTAGAGTGCTTGTTATCCGATTGGATTATGAAGCCACGCGACGCAGATGTTTCTATGACAAGAGATAAGGGGGCAAAAAAAGCGTCCTCTAGTCAAACTTCGAGTTTTGGAGTTTCCAAACGTGAAGGTCATGATTCTTCCAAGTATTATGATACAAAAATGTATCAAGGTATACCTAGAGAAAGCGATGTAGGAGACCCACAAGAATTCCCCGAATTCTTGAGAGATAGTCTGATTTGTGGTGATTCGAGGGATATGAGTATGATCCCTCCAAATAGTGTTCAATTAATGGTCACCTCGCCCCCATATAATGTTACTAAGGAATATGATGAAGACCTCAGCCTCCAAGAATATCTCAATATGTTACGTGGCGTTTTTAGTGAAACATATCGAGTTCTAGCACCTGGGGGTAGAGCAGTAATTAATATTGCAAATGTTGGAAGAAAGCCATACATTCCACTTACAAGTTATGTCAATATGATTATGCTTGAACTAGGTTTTCTAATGCGAGGAGAAGTGATTTGGGATAAATCAGCATCAGCGGGCTCAAGTACAGCATGGGGCTCTTTCAAATCAGCTTCTAATCCATGTCTAAGAGATGTACATGAATACATATTGATCTATTCAAAAGGTTCATTCAAACTCGATAGGACAAAACAGGAAAGGGCTGATGGAAGAGATGATACTATTGAGAAACAGGAGTTCATCGATTTGACTAAATCAATTTGGCGATTTCCAACAGCATCAGCAAAACGGATAGGTCATCCAGCACCTTTCCCAAATGAGTTGCCACGCCGATGTATTGAATTTTATACATTCAAAGGAGATGTGGTCTTAGACCCATTTATTGGTTCAGGCTCTACAGCATGTGCGGCTAAAAGTACTGGTAGGAATTATATCGGATATGACATTAGTCAAGATTATATTGAACTTGCTGAACAGAGAATTAAACAATTAGATGAATGATTTTCTTTATACAGTGTTGATTTTTCATACTGATATGAAATACACTATAATTTCAGATGAAAACTTAGAACCAAAAGAATTCGGAACTTTGAATATGAAATTTCTAGATAAGAAATCTGGTCTAATTGCGCGTGTTACAGAATTGATGGTAAATGGTTGGAAACCTCAAGGCGGGATTTCTTTTGGTGATGGAAAATACCTTCAAGCATTGATTTTACAGGAAGAAGAGGAATAATCAGTCTTCATCGATAAGTTCTGCTTCGATTGCTTCATCAGGATGTTCCCAAGAACGGATAACGTATCCAACGCCTATTGCTGGCAGAAGGATGAATAAACTCAACAGAGCCATCAATAAACCATGTTTAGCGAATAAATCACCAAGAGACGCGAAGAATCCCTCGGAATCTGAACTATCAGTCATACTCTTTGGAGTGATGAGACTGACAACAGCCTGCTGATCATATACACTGCGAGTAAAAACAAGCATACCGTCCATTGAACTATCATAATCATCAGAAGGAGAGGCAGGATCTAAGTCTGAATAGAAATCTGGCCTTTGTTCAAATGCAATGTCTGTTACTGAATCAAGACCTAGTGTCAAAACAACATCTACCTTATACGGAATTCTAGATTCAAAGAATTCTTGGTCATCTACGAATCCTAAGAAAGTCATTGCTTGGCCTGAAACATCGAAACTCGCCCATTGACCCCATTGAGATGGTTCAACATCCAAGTCATAATACCAAGTATTGGCAATTCTGTTGCCTTGACCTTGGTCATTACTACCGTCATCACCTAGGTCAATTTCTAATTGAATCGAACCAACTTGTAATGAATCTAGTTCAAACTCAGTGGCAGTAAACATTGCTTCCAATCTTTCAGTACCATTGGGTATCCAAACATAGTGCGTGTCATCAGTATAATACAGAGATCCTGAATCGCCATTATTGAAATGATTCCAGTCTCCTTTCCAAGAATGCTTTACTCTATCGGTGTTAAGTTCTATTGTCTTTTCATCAAGCATAGCCTCATAGATTTCCCAAGCATCCCAAACGGTATATTCAGGATGGTCTACAATTCCATTTCCGTCTTGATCCCTCATTAATTCCAGAGTTCTAGCGAGTGCAACCGCTGCATCTACATTAGTCAAACCATGACCAATACGCCAATCATGACATTGTCCAGTATCGCTGAGATAGCATTGTTCTGGAATATCAGAGCATGCATCATCATCATTACCATCTTCACAAGAATTTGCCATTCCTTCATATTCAGCTGTTAATTCAATAATCAACTCTAGTTCGTGAACTCTAGTAAAATTCTCCTCATCCCAGTTCTCAAATTGAACATATGCTGCAGTTCCTTCACCACCAACTAGACTATCTCCAAAATCATGGTCGTCTCTGTGATAATCAGCAACACCAAGCGATGGCGCAATGTCAATAATAAGTCCAGCCATTCCTCCAACATGAGGGGTTGCCATTGAAGTTCCTGAAATGGCCATGTAGTACAGATCACCTTGCAGTTTTGTACTAGCATCGATGGCCGTTCCTCTAGGCGCAGTAGCCCAAATGTCTCTACCTGGTGCTCCAACATCTGGCCATGTATGTTGTTGATTCATACATCCACGAGATGAGAAAGAGGTTACAGCTGTTCCATCATGCGTGAGTGCTGCAACAGATATTGCTGAAGGGGTGTTAGCATATACATTGGTTTTGAGTCCTCCAGAACACTCGCCTCCATTGCCGCCAGAATTAGAAGCCGCGAAAATTACAGCAACTCCGTTATCATAAGTCAACATATCAGTCATTTGAGCAATAACTCCATTCGGGTCATAATCACCATCCGTTCCCCAAGAATTCGAAACTACTCTGATATGATATTGGTTCTGGTCAGGAACAGAGTTGGCATATGTCCATTCAAGACCTTGTTCCGCTGCAAAAATGGATGCCCCATCTCCGGTTCCAAGAGCAACCATCTGTGCACCTTTTGCTACACCTGCTCTTCTACCAGCGGAAGCATCACCATTTCCGGCAATGGTTCCACCAACGTGGGTTCCGTGCCCCGAAGAGGTGTCGGAGTTTCGAGTTTCAGTCCAAATTCCATCCCACTTTGCAGAATAGATGACCTTATCACCAGTCCATGGTTCTAGATAATCGAAATCAGGGTGCCCTGCATCAACTCCAGTATCTAGGTCAACTATCGCAGTTCCATCACCATCCCATTCACTGAATGCTTGATTAGAATCATACTCAATATCTCCAGAAGGAGAAATTATCACTCTATCCCAAGTATCTGTTGCCTTGACTACATGAGTGGTTTCATGCATCATTATTCCCGGCTCAGTGATTGGTTCTCCTCCCCACTCAGAAGGTAGGTAAAAGAAATCTAGTACTCTGTCTAACTCGAGATATTCTATTCTATCCCAAGTAGAAATCATTCTAACATCTCTAATTGTAGCTTCAAAAAGACCACCATCTACTAGCGGGGCTTCTCCTAGAATTGTCGCACCGAGTAGTTCTAATGTTTCCAAATCTTCAGTCGAAACTTCGCTATTAAGTTGGAATATGACAGGAATTACTTCATCTTCAGAAGAACTACTCAAAGAATCACGAAGTGATTTATCCATCTTTTCATAATCGCCCATTGGATTTAATCCATCAGCAAGAGGCGCTGCTGTGGCGCCAATCATCAACATTTGAATCGCTAAGGCAGCGAAAAATGTCATATTCAATCTGGAAGACATGTATAGCGGTAGAACCACTCCTTCAAATGTGTTATTATTTGGTGTTTTTATCTGGAGCAGGCTTAGCAAAGCCATCTTCTTTGACTGTGTTTAAAACAACATGAGTAAAAGAACGTGTGACTCCTTCTAAAGTGAAAACAGTTTTTGTGAGATCATCAAGGTCAGCTCTATCTCTTACTCTAGCCAGTACCATCGAGTCCCAGTCCCCAGTAACATCATACACTGAGAAAACCCTAGAGTCAGCAGCTATCTTTTGTTGAACATCGATCATTTTACCTTTAGCGATACATAAACCCGCCATAATTGTCATAGTCCAACCCACACTTTCAGGATTGAGAACCACGCTATATCCATCGATCACTCCATTATTTTCCAAGCGCTTGAGGCGGTTAGTAATGGTGCCTTGAGCAACTCCAACAATTCTAGATAGTTCTCTTTGACTAGCTCTAGAATCTTTTAGAAGCGCTTGAAGAATTGCACGGTCGGTATCATCAAGTTCCATATCAGCACCACTATTCGCTAAGTCTTCTAATTCTTCAACACTTCGACTATTCTTCTTTTGTGCTAGAACTGTCCATCATTAGATATTGAGTCCATGCACCGAGTTCTTCAACCTCTAATCGGATTCCAACTTGACACCCTACTGGTTCATTCTGTTTAAACCGAATTTCAAGATTGACGGTTTGCTCAGGTTCGATAAATCGACTTTTTGGATTATTTTTCATTTTCCAAGGAGCGTCAACATTGATAGATTTAATTTCTACACGTTGTGAAAAAGATTGAATTTCAACTATCATAGTAGTGTCATTCTTCCAAGCCGAAGAAATTTTAGGCATGCCTTTTTCAGTTCTAAACGACTGTGATATAAGGGCATAGCAAATAATGATTAGTAATACGCCGATTAATGCAGGGATATAAAACGATGATGAATCTACATTTTGTGATTTTGCAGGAATATCAAAATGGTGTAATGAGAGTAATTGTTCAGTAGCATTATCACTTTCAATGGCTCCAAAGAATGCCATTGTTAATTGCCAACCATATGGGTCTTGGTTTAGATCAACACCTGCTGCATCAAGGTGTTCAGAACTAATTATCCATTCAACTTTAGTGGTATTATCGGCATTAATTCCAAATCCAACTTCAGGTTTCATATCATATATCAAGTTACTAACAACTCTTCCGTGATGGTCCACTGCATTTTTTTGACTCAAGAAAATATAGAGCAAGGTATCGTCGGTTAAATTAACTAAAGGTGTCATTTCAACAGGCATTCGAATATACCATATGTCTGTTTCACCTTCTGCGATAATTAATTCTCCTTCTAAGTCTATAACTGGCATCGAATCAGTAATTTTAGATGAATTATTCGTAGCATCGCTTTCGAATAAGTGTTGATTAAAGTACGAAATTGATTCAAATGTTTCATTTAACTCCAGGTCATATGTACTGGCACGAGACTTCGAATCATCATCAGGCCAATTTGAGTTTGTTTGGTCACTCCATGACCACCATGAGAGAGAGATTACATCCTTATCTTGATTACAATTATCATCACTTGTATCCATTTCAACAAAACATTCGTGTAAAATTTTTGATGCAGGCTCAGCACTTGGAATATCAATTCTTACATGGGCAGTATAATTCTCATCTTCAGCACTTATCGAAGGAATAACCATTACTAAAATAACTAGAAAAATCATTAATTTTTTCATATTAGTCCTCCCTTTCACTTTCAAACTCAATGCCGAGTTTCGCCCTAAGTATATCTCTCTCTAGTGTATTGATCATTAAACTAACCCTGACTCCAGACCATGCAGAAATAAGAGACTTAGAACCTTCAAGTTCACAAGTTAGTAGTAACGGCCCTTCGTCCAATTCCTCTAAATTTAGTTTTTCTTGAAATTCTTCAACAGTTGGCACCCAGCCTTCTAACATCGCAATTGCGATTTCTTTTTCGATTTCAACACAGGTTTTTCCTAAGTCGTATTCAAGGGCAGGAATCGCTTCCTGCCTAGTTCTCCATGTTCCTTTATTCTTGACGAAGGTAGGCATTCCAACATGAATCAATTTCAGTGGATGGAAAGTTCCTTCCGGCCATAAATCGCCTCTTTTATTTGGACATACACGATTGTATAATCTATCAACTACAGATTTTGGTGCAATGTTTAATCTCTTTCCACGACTCCACCAAGACCACTTTTCAGCATCGATTTGGTATCCTCTTGAGATTTCTTTTACAGTTTCTTCATCTGCTAGGAATACAGAATGCCGGTTAGGGTTTGGTCGCTGCATTAGTTTTGGCTCCCAAGTTGACCCCTCTATTGGTTTTCTTTTTGGAATGTAAGCTTTAGCAATTCCTTCAGGAGTCGACTCGGGTTTATGTCTAAATATAGCTACAAAGAATCCTCCAGTGTCGTTGTCAGTATGGTATAATCTTCGACATTTAACAAGGTCTTGAGATATTTTTCCCTCTAATTCTTTATTGAAATCAGAATCGAATTTGGCTCTATCATCAAAGCATAAATGTTTAACTTTCAAGTTTGGAAGTCTTGGTAATTCTTCACCCAAATCTACTCTAGAACCCTGTTCATCTAGAATATTCCACTTTCTAAGTCCGGGTTGCATCACTAATCCAGAAACTAGAGATTCATCTATTTCTATCAATTCAAGCCATGGACATTGGCGGAGAATTTCAGCAACTACTGCTTCATTTTCACACGGATCGATGCTACATGTTGAATATACAAGTTTTCCTTCAGGCTTCAATAATTTAGCACCTCTAGTAACGATCGATACTTGTAATTCAAATAATCCTCTGCTAGACTTAGGCGTCCATTTCTTCCAAATTTTACGATTCTTTCGAGTAGTAGCAGTTCCAGTACATGGTACATCAGTAAGAACGGCATCAAATCCAGGTGGTGGTACACGGCCGATATGTCGGCCATCTTGCTGATTTATCAGAATGTTTGGTAATGCGAGTCTTGCTCGATTTGAAATAAGCATATTTGCTCTTCCCGAAACTGGCTCATTGGCGATCACGAAACCTTCTGGGAATATTTTTTCTGCCAGTTGAGTAGTCTTTGAACCAGGAGCAGCACAAAGGTCAAGAATCATTTCACCATCTTTGGGGTTGAGCAATTCTACAGGCAACATACTCGCAGCTTCCTGACGAGTAATTCTTCCTGAATCATGTAATATTGTCAGAATTCTCTTACTGTAGCCTTCTGGAACTTTTCCTCTGGTAAACGGCATTTGCCAAGCACTATTGTTGGGCATCCAAGCAATCGGCTTAGCCCCCATCTTTTTCAATTCTGAAATAGTCCAATCTCTATCTTTACGAGATGTTGTGACTCTAAGAGTTTCAGGAAGTGGGGAAGTAGTCGTACTTATCCATGGTTCAAGTTCTAATCCAAGTTCCAATGCCAATTTCGTCAAGCATGAATCTCTCGAGATTTCATCGAGGTCTTCTTCCTCCCAACCGGCATTGGCCATGACTGTCGGTCTGCTATCTTCTCTATCTTGCTTCCGCCATGCTCAAGGGCTTTCGCCCTCTAGAACAGAATATGCTGGGGGATGCCGCACCATTGCTTTTCCCAATCTTGCTATTATTTCTTATCGGGTGGCTTTTACCCTCAAAAATAGAATCATATAGCCAAAAATTCTCTGAGCCGGTCGGTAAAGCAATTGTGAAAACATATAGATTCGGACCTTTAGCAGTGGTTGCAGTAATGCTATTGAATCGTATAAAAACCATCTTACAGAGAGATATTTCTTATCTTGAAATCGCTCAAAAACTCGGACCTGGGGAGTTTGAATTTTCTGATTTGAGATTATTGATTACCGGAGATGGCTCTTCTGAAATTGTATTACTTGGTTTGATTTCTTTCGCTTTACTGAGTCATAAATTACCCAGTATTCAAGCATCTAGTTCAGAGTTAAGAAGACTCGTGCAGTTTCGAATAATGTCATATATTTCTTTTTGTACATTGGTTTCATACTGGATATTATTCCCCGAATCATCTTATTACTCGCCGGAATCCTTGCCTCTAGAAACTGTAAACTCTCCAAATGGAGAGTATTCTTGGATTTTTGTCATAATGACTGGTGCCATGATTTTAGTTAGCAGTGAATTATTCGCCGTGACTACAATACCTCAAACAGATAAGGGATTGCTGACCTTGTCAAAAAGGACTAAATTAAAAATGTATTTTATTTTACCAGTAATGATATATTTACTCTCTAATTCAATACAATCAACCAATTCTTGGTGGATAAATATTTCACAAGATGGTTCATTTGCTATGGTCTTATTTTTCTTATCACATTCAATAGGATTAGTCTTTATTTCAGTTCCTGCTAAATCTATTGAAGCTAATCTTCAACATGGAGAGGGTAGAAGTAAGTCATTGACATTCCAGTTGTTAATCAACTGTATTTTATTATTCATTATAACAGCATATTACCTTAGAAGTGTTGAGCCATTCAATCAAGGTAATGGCTACCTTTTACAGACGACTTGGTTGGTCATCGGGATGGTAATCTGTATGGCGATTACCTTAATGTTGCCAAATTTTGGTTTTGATGGAGCCGCTAGGCCAGAATTATGGTGGCTTAGAATGTCGCTTATTTTTGCCCCAAGTATCATTTTCGCTATTACGCCATTTGCAGTATTTTTATTGCCAGCAAGTTGGATATTATTGGCGATTAGCATAATACAGCCATGGTATCTAGAAAAAGACGTTAAATCCCCATCAATTTTTACAACATTATTTCCGTTAATGGGGTTGATTATTGGTACTTTCATATTCTCAATTTCTACAGATTGGCCAATTATGAGTTTCTTGATTATAGGGTGGTTATTGGTTTTATTTTCAAGTAAGAGTATCGAGTTTCATATCAAACAACTGAAATCAGGGCAGATTGCATGAAATCATCACTTTGACCACCTAAACCGTCGCGCTTCTTATTAGTGAACAGGGAAACCTGTGTATGAAGTCAATGACTTCAAGGGATGGGACCCTAATGACTAGAGCATTTAGAGATGGAGTAGAAAATAAAAGAAAAATAAGAGCCCCAGTTCGCATTAGAACTTGGAATCCAATCAAAGATTTGAGAGGATTGAAAGCAAGAACAACTGTTACTGGTAACCAAATGGGGCCATTAGTTGATGTTCCAGCGATGATTAGAATTGAAAATGAACATTGGGTCTTTGAGCGAATCGAAGATGGTGTTTTGAAAAATCTCACTCATAGATTGATTGTCCATGACTCTGAAGGAGAAAAGACCCTTGGAGCAACTAAAGATCTCAAAACAGCAATGCAAGTAGCTCAACGCATGGCTACAAAAGAGAATAAAATTATTATGATTAAACCACTTTGATTTAATCAAAATAGATTCCAAATTGCACTTACAACACCTTGGTTGACAAGGTAAAAGAAGGTTCCAATCAAGATACAAGCAGCATATACTTGGAAAGGAGTTATCTTCCATGCATCCTCTGATTCCTCATCGAAATATCTAATCAAACCAGCAGCTTGCTGGATACCACTTCCGTCGGATTTCTTCTTAGATGCCATTTGGACCATTCCTCCCGAGAAGCCCCCCCTTTATCAACGCGACGCGGGTTAGAATAATGTCATAACCATTTATTCTTGCTCAGAATCAAAGGTTAAATCGATTAAAGGAATCTCTTCATTTAATTGTACTGAGTCGATTTGGTTGATATTTTCGATATCGACTTCTGAAAATTCTTGGTTATCAATAGTTATTTCAGAAATAACAATTCTTTCTTTACTTGTATCTTCAATTTGGTTATCTTCATTAACACCAGTTTCAGGGTTCGCTTCTATCAAAGAGGCTTCGATTCTAGCGATTGCCCTCTCTACAGATGGAGCATTTTTATCTGCTAGTGCACTTTTTGCCAACTCTAAATCAAACTCAGCGGCAGCAAGAGAAACTCCTGCTTTTTCTTTATTCCAAAATTCGGTTGATCGATTGGTTTTTACTTTTTTAGATACCTTTTCAGTCGCTTCTTTCATGACCTGAATTATCTCTTTGAATCTTTGGTTCGAGTAATCTATAAGTTCTAGCCAAGAGTTTTGATTTTTCTTCTCATCTAAATCCGGATATTTTCTTTTTATCCATTTACGTGCGGAGTTAAGATGCTTAAATTCCCATGGCTTATACGGTAGTGATGAGGTTAAATCATAGATTATTCTACTCCTGAGGTTTATCGGGCCTTCCAGAGTGATTGTGTTTAGATATCCCGAATTAAAGAGGCCAAGACCCCAATAAGAGTCTGATGTAATCTTAATTTTTAGTTGGCCACTAATAGTCTCCAAGGACCATTTCTGTTCATTATAAGACGGGGGCGTGGTGAATGTGGGAGTTTCTGGATTTTCTAAAAGCGAAATAAGAGTACTAGTCACATTTCCTAGATAAACAACTTTACTCGCTGAAGGAAAGTTTTTGCTACGGAGAAGGAAATTTGTTTCATCCATTTTGTGTTCAGCTTTAGCACTTCTAACTTGGCATACAAGAATTGAGATTTGACTCATGTCTTCTGCCGCCATGATTCGGGGTGTCATTCAATCTTCATCAATCCACCTACTTGAGATAAAGATATAGTGGAAGAGTTCAAGAAAGGAAGCCTTCTTGCATGTAATAGGTGGATAGTATGGCTTCACAGACAAAGGCTTCCAAGATAGAAAAATTGACTGCACTACCAGGAGTAGGAGCAGCCACTGCTAAGAAATTAGTAGATGCTAAATTAGATACAGTATCCAAAGTTGCTTCAGCGGGCGCGACAAAACTGATTAAAGCAGGTATTAAAGCTGCAGTAGCCAAAAAAATCGCTACGGCTGCAAAGAATGCAGACAAGGCAAAATCTGCCGCTAAGGCGACCGCTACCAAGGCTAAGGCAGCCGCTAAGAAAGCACCTGCAAAAGCCAAGGCGACCGCTACCAAGGCAAAGGCAGCCGCTAAGAAAGCACCTGCAAAAGCTAAGGCAACGGCTACTAAAGCAAAAGAAACCGTCAAGAACTTAGCAAAAAGTACCAAGCCTAAATCTGCCCAATCAAAACCATCTGAACGCAAAAAGATTGGCCCTTCAAGTAAAACCCCGCTTTCAAAAATGTCTTGGTTTAAGAATTTGAAGAAATAATTTTACGAATTGTTCAAAGACCGCTTACATTAGTGGCATTCATGCCTCGAAGGAAGTACGGCCGACTTAGAAAGACGGTTGAACTGCCACCAAAAGAGAATTGTTCTCGATGTCGCTCAGGCAAATATTGTCCAATAATAGGTCATCAGGGTCAAGAAGTTAAACCACAAAGAAATTGGATAGGGCCAGATAAAATTTCCAAGCGTAAGGCTAAGAAAAATTAATTTTCTTCAATCCCTGCAACACTCGTGGATGGTGAGTTTTCCACAAGTTCTTGTTGCTGCTGTTGTCCGTTTTGCTCAAGATGTTCGCGAGTTGCTTGCGCCCTATGGTATACTTCTCTTAGAGTTTGATCAGATATCTCGAGATAAACCCTAGTAGTAGCAATTGTGCTATGGCCAAGTAATTTTTGAATTGAAACGAGGTCTGCCCCTCGTTCTAATAGCCCAGTCGCAAAGTTATGTCGAAGTACGTGAGGAGTTAGTTTGCCTTTTGGTAGCCCCGCATCCATTGCTAATGAATCCATCAATCTTTGAACGCCTCTTGGTTGTAATCTACGCTTAGCTGAATTAAGTAGTAAAGCGGTTTCATCATTTTTAATTCTAGATTCTCTAACTGGAAGCCATGCTTGAATTCTATCCAATGTTCGTTGAGTGAATAAAACTAAGCGGTCCTTGTCGCCTTTACCACCTAAAACTCTAGCTGAACGATCTTCTAAGTCGATATCACTGAAGTTTAAATTACAGACCTCACTTACACGTAAGCCGGTATCAAGCATCAAAGTAACAACAATGGATGCGACAGGATTTTCGCTGTTAGAGGCTGCTTCAAGAACCATAGATAATTCCCTTCGAGTTAGAGTTCTTGGTAGTCTTTTACCTGTTCTAGCCCTAGTCAAATGTTCTGGCCATCTATGGCCTAGCCATTTTAGTAGATGCCTTGCAGCAGCGAGCCTAGCATTGTAGGTTGTTGGTTTTAAGTCTGACAAACTATGTGTCCACAAATCGATTCGGCCATTTAGAGGCTCCATTCTTTCTGCTAGTTCTATTATTGTCATGTTTTGATATTCCTTTTCACTTAGTATTGATTCACTTGGTAGAGCCGTCTCTACTAATGAACGTAGTCCACTAGCATATGATTTCTGAGTATTAGCAGATTTATTTTCTGACTTCAGTTGCTTTTGATAACAACCAGTCCAGGGTAAGTGTTGTAGATGTCTAAGACGTGCAGGAAGACCTATGTCTTCTTCTTGACCAAGTCTTAGTTGACTTGGTCTCAGAGCCTTTCTTTCTCTCATCGTATCCCTCCACTATTAATTGGCGTTAACCGCCTCTCGCCGAAGCGAGTGTGCATCCCGTTGTCCCGAAGAACGGTAAGTGGATGGAGGTGATACATATCAAACCATCGGGATGAAATAATTTCTAGGAAACCAAAATTCATCAGTTATAATTTACCGGAACCCATTCTGTTCCGTTCCACCAAAGCATACTTCTATCAGACATTTGTTTCCAAGTATAACCGTTATTATCAGTCCATTGATGCAGAACAGTCAAGCCTTCATCACTATTTATCTCTGGTTGTATGTTAGAAATTACTGGAGTATTTATCTCGACAATCGTTTTATCTCCTAAATTTGGATTTTCACGGCTAATTTTTTTCCTAATGAAGAATATAGAGGTCAAAGAAATTACTATCAGGGCCAAAATGATATAAATCCAAGATTTAGTATCCTCATCTTGTGATTTAGTCGAATCATTAGAGTCAGAATCCCCATCTTGATTTTGTGTTAAATCAGTATTATTTTGTTGAGTATTATTTGTTGAATTGTTAATTTGTTCATCGGTATTATTTACTAAATCATTGGATGAACTATTGGTCAAATTATCTTGTCCGATGTCTGTCGAATTATTATTTGAGGTATTATTTGAATCATCGATTAAATCATCATCTGAATCATTTTGTCCAGGTTCAAACAGCGAAGAATTTTCTAAAATAGTTAATTCTAATTGAGTTTCAAAGTTCAAAGCATTAATTGTATCATCAGTAATTTGTCCAATATTTATGTCTATTGAATAATTACCAATATCTGTATCTTTGCCGATATCAAATAGAATGCTGAAGAATTGATTTTCATCAATTGTAAATTCATAAGGATTTGTTATCGAGGAATTATTTTGTTGTAATTCAAAACTAATTTGAGGAACAGCAAGCGAATCAGGGCCGGAAATAGTTACAAAGAACCTCCAATTATTTTCAAAATAAGATACATCAAAGACGTTATTCCATGGTATTGATAAGAAAAGCGTGAAACTATCATTTTGTGGTGAAGAGAGGTTACTAACTAATTCAAAAGAGTCCAAATCTAAAGTAGAATATATCAAATCATCAAATTCGAGCATGAAAATTGGTATTTCCAAGTCAAAAGTAGTACCCGAATTAGCGTTTCTAATGATTATAGCAATCGGATCTTTAGTTATTTGATTTTCACTGATGAAGTTGATTTGACATCTAAAATAAACCGAATCTAGAGGTTGTAAATTGGTAATTGTACTTTGTTGACCTTCTAGACTTCTCTGGTCATCAGTAGAAGAATAGACTTCAAAATCGATCGAATTTTGAGATACGACCTCTAATTCAAAAGTAGTTTGACTGAAACCGAAATTTTCGAATTCGAAGAAAAACTCAATACTTCTGTTTTCAAAAGAAATCAATGAATATTCGAGAACATCCACATTGCTATCTAACTCTATAAAATTATTTTTTATAAGATCGGTACTAAAATTTGTTCTGTAAGCAGATATGTTCGCCAATGAATCAAAGGGTACTAGTTCACTTTCTAATGAATAATTGACATTGTAAAATTCCACCATTTGTCCGGTAAAATCTTCAAATTCAGCAATAAGCTGAAATTCAATTGATGGCATTGGGTCTTTTGAAGGATAGGCATCACTAGGAGCTTGAAACTCGAATAGTGCAGTAGAATTTTCCCCACCACTGAGGTCTGCATCTAGGATGAAAAGATTGGGTTGATTCCAGTTGCTAGGTAATTGGGTCA
>Ga0115012_10001183_pt1 | contig 15065 bp, 14 predicted proteins | sample TroAtlMetagenome_FD_88706 | JGI IMG/M metagenome (GOLD analysis project Ga0115012, IMG submission 88706) | Marine eukaryotic phytoplankton communities from Atlantic Ocean - Tropical Atlantic ANT10 Metagenome | ecosystem: Environmental > Aquatic > Marine > Oceanic | place: Tropical Atlantic...
CGGGGTACCCTCGGGGGGTCTGTAGCTAACAATGACCCGTCCGCCTGCTACCCCTCAGCTGTTCTTGCCTTGAAAGCAACTGTACATACCAACAATCGTAGTCTAGCAGCAGACGATTTCTTTACAGGAATGTTTGAAACTGCACTTGAGGAAGATGAAATAATTGAGTCCATTAGTTTCTCAAAGCCAACAAATGCCAATTATATAAAATTTCCAAACCCTGCATCGCGTTACGCTATGGTTGGAGTTTTTGTATCGCAGTTTGACGACGGAGTAAGAGTGGCTGTGACTGGAGCAGGAGAAGGCGGGGTATTCAGACATGAAGAAATGGAGTCTGCACTATCAAGTAATTTCAGCGCTGACTCTCTTAGTTCCATAAATATTGCTTCCGATGGGTTGATAAGCGATTTACATGCATCGTCAGAATATCGTGCCAACCTTATTAAGGAAATGACAAAGAGAGCTGTAGCTTAGTTTCTTTAAGATGGAATAACTAACTTTCGCGTTTGTTATAACTAGTGCTAGCTATAGGTTTATTGAATGGAAATTAAAGATAGTTATGAACTACCTCTTTCTAAGGAAAGAGTATGGGCTGCGCTCAATGATGAAGAGTTTCTAAAGAGGTCTATACCTTGGTGCGAAAAGCTAGAGAGGCGTAGTGAAACTGAGTTGGCGGCAGAAGTAAAGCTAAAGATAGGTCCAATGTCTACACGCTTTACGGGCAGTATTACTTTGAGCGATATCGACCCTCCAAATGGGTATACTATAACAGGAAGTGGTAAAGGTGGAATTGCAGGGGCTGCGAGCGGATCAGCAAAGGTTAAACTGCTAGAAAATAGGGATGCCTCCTCGACGATTTTGTCGTACGAAGTCAGTGCCCAGGTAAAAGGAAAGATTGCACAACTTGGGTCACGCTTAATCCAAAGTACAGCTAAAAAGTTGTCAAAAAATTTCTTTGGCAGTTTTGTCAAACAGCTCGAAGATATGGATAAACCTCAATAAACGACTTTATCTTTTCAAAATTACATTTATATCTACTTTCGAAGTTCAAAAAAAAGGTATTCAAAAGTGATTGAGCAACGACAAGGACTTATGGAATCCATTCGGGAAAAATTTATGCATGTTGAAACATGTCCGTTTGAGGGGGAGCGTATTTTTTTTGAAAATGCCGGTGGTTCGCTTAGGCTAAAATCAGTTGTTGAAACATCGGCACTATACGCCTCCTACCCTGATAATCAGGGAAGAGAAAATGAAGCTTCTAAAGCTCTAGTTAGATCTATTGAAAATGGCAAAGATAAGATGAGACTTTTCTTTAACGCAGATCGTGGTGATGTTATCGTCGGTGAGAGTGGTACTGAATTGCTTTTCAGACTGATACGAACAGCAGCATTAGAGTTACCAAGAGGAGGAACTATGTTAAGCTCCACCTTAGAGCACCCAGCTTCTATGAGTGCAATGAAAAAGTGGGCAAAAAATACTCAAAGAAATCACATAATAGTAGAGCATGATGACGGTTTAGGAACAGTAAATGAAAAAGCTTATTTAAAAAAATTAACCAGTGATGTTCGAGTTGTATCTGTTGTTCATACATCTCCCGTAACTGGGATGACCGTCGATTTAGAAAAGATTACTAGAGAAGTAAGGAATATAGCGCCTGACTGCATAATTATAGTTGATGGCATTCAGCATTCCAGTCATGGTGCGATAGATGTTCAAAAATATGAAATAGATGGCTATGTGGTATCTCCATACAAGATGTTTTCTCGACACGGTTATGGAGTTGCGTGGGTCTCTGATAGACTATGTGCTTTGGGTAAGGAACAACTAGTAGGTGGTCCTTCCCAAAACTGGGAACTAGGTACGCGAGATGCTGGTAGTTATGCCACTTTCTCAGATGTTGTAGACTATCTGGACTGGCTTGGCAGTAATTTTACAAACAGCGAAAGTGCCAGAGAAAGATTAGAAGCTTCTTCGCTAGCGATAAAATCTCATGAACAGGAGTTAGTAAATTTAGCGTTGCATGGATCTGAAAATCTAGTTGGGTTAATAAAAAATGAGCAAATTGAAATTATTGGTGACTTAGCTTCTACTTCACGAGAGGGGGTGGTATCCTTCTATTTGAAAAATAATCCTTCAAGTTTAATAGTTGAAAAGCTTAGACAGCGAAAAATACGTGTCCACATTAGAAAAGATGATCATTATTGTGGAAATATACTTAAGCCCTTGAACCAAAAAGACTGCATTAGATTTTCAATATGCCACTATAATTCAAAGGCAGAAGTGATTGAGTTCTTGAAAGCGATAAACGAAATTAGTGCTTACTAAAGAACTCTTTTTATCTTGCTCTCCATTTTTTTCGTGAAAATGAGCTTCGCTTTTTCATAAGCCTCCACTCTTGCCTTAAGATAAAAATATGACTTGTCTGATGTCATGCTTGAAAAAGTTTCGGTTCTAATAGACCAATCTCCTCTAGAGCGTTCTTCTGTCCAATGCGTTTCTCCTTTTGCCGATAGAGGATCATGCGGATGTATTGACCATTTTTCCCTTGCTGTGCTGCTTATAACCAACTTATTCTTAATATCCTTATAACTACCAAAGTCATCTTCAATATCTAAGAATACCTCGTCGGTAGCTTCATCAAATAGAACTTGTCTTTTATTATGCGGCTTCCTTATTTCTTTTCCTTGCCACGGTTTAGAAGCCACAGATTCAGGAAAAACCCATTCGTCTGATGTAGCGCTTTGTCTTAAAGGCAAAGACAAATACCCTTCTTTTACGACTAGTTTAGCAGGATTATTCACAGGCCAAACTAAGGGCCAGTAAGCATTTGACAGAGAAACGCGAAGTTTATTTCCCTTAGGTAATTTGTATGCAATGTGATCTAACTTTATCTTTACAGTGAATTCTTTCCCTAAAGAGATATTTTTTGGACTATCTAAGGACTCGCGAAACCTCAGGTTTAGAATGCCATATGTTATTCTACTCGACGTACCATCGGGGAACACGTCGCATAATCGGACAGCCAGTTGTCCGTTGGGTGAGTTTGCCTCGAGCGTTACAGTTAACTCAGGAGAGCCAACTATATCTTCTTCAAGGTTCAAGGCCTTTGTATCAAAACAAAGTGAGAAAGCATCATCAAGACGCTGGTCCCCTGGTAGCTCTGGACCTAACCAAATAGCGCAATACTCTCCGCCCTTAAGCCCACAATGCTGTGGGCTATCAATTATCCCCAACTGGCACTTATCTTTTTTGTTACTTAAAGAAAGAACATTGTTTGAATTTAAAAAAAGCTTTTTGTTTTTACTTGCTTTACTTGGCCAATGATGTTCTTTGATCCAATATCCGTCTCTAAAATTATAACTGCTTTTAGGCGGTTCACCCTTCATTACATATACTATGTAGTCAGGATCTGTTTCACATCCATTATCAATTTCTTTGAGCCATCTGTCCCACCAACGGATTGCTTCCTGTAAAAAACCTATCTGAGGTTTTGGTACAGCAAAGTGAGGATATTTATGTACCCATGGTCCAATTATCCCCTTTGCTTTTGCATTCTTGACCAGTTCTGGAACTGCATTTTTGTAGGCATCTCCCCATCCGCCAATAGCTAGGATTGGAGTTTCAAGTTTAGAATAATCCTCACATACAGACCCATGTTTCCAATACTTATCTCTTTTCTGATGTTTTAACCAAATGTCTGAGAGGTGCGGCTGGTTTTTCAAACGCTCTAGCCACATCTTTTTCCATTTCTTTCCAACAATTAAGGGATCAGGTGGCCGCGAAGAATATGAAAGCATCGTAGCTCCCCAGCCCAAGTTTTCGTTTAACAAGCAACCGCCCTTATAATGAATGTCATCGGTATACCTATCAACTGTAGAACATAAAGTTATTATTGCTTTTAAAGCCTTTGGCCTTCGAAAAGCCACCTGTAAACTATTAAAACCACCCCAACTTATTCCCATCATGCCAATATTCCCATTACTCCATGATTGTTTACTGGCCCAATTAATTATAAGTTCTGCATCACTTAATTCAGTCTCTGTATACTCATCGAAAAGAAGTCCTTCGCTATCTCCATTACCTCTTAAGTCAACCCGCAAACATACATAACCTCTTTCACAAAAATATGGATGGGTTAAGGCATCTCTAACATGAGTTCCATCCCTCTTTCGATAAGGAATGTATTCTAAGACAACTGGAAATTTTTCCGATTTTGTACTGACAGGCTTCCATACTTTAGCCGAAAGCTTAATACCATCTGGCATTTTTATTGAGAGATGTTCAATCTCCTCAATTTTAAAAAGCTTTACTTGTTTTGATAATTTTCTCAATTAAAAAACTCTTACATTCTGGGAACCAAGAACTTTTTGAACATTTGAAATATTCACACTATTCAGAGATGTTTTAGTCTTTATTGCCTCGGCTGCAGCTACTCCCGCACCTTGACCAGTAACTGTGCAGCAAGCCATATTTCTGGTGGCTGCATGAGCAATATTACTTCCCCCTATAGCTCTTCCAACAACTAATAATCCTTTTATACTTTTGGGAAGTAGAGAGCGATATGGAATATGCATATACCTACCTGTGGTGGGTAATACTAGAATGCCGAAACCGTCTATGAACTCAGGGTATATCCCAATACTGTCGTCAAACCTGCACTCATTTTTTACATCTTCATCTGAGAGGTTGTATTCAGAATCAATCTTGTAGGTATCGCGTATACCGATTGTCATCCCAAAATTTCTTAATTTTCCTGCTGAACATCCAGGCATATATTCCTTTAATGCTGCAATGGCTTCTAAAGCTGCTTTTCTACCCTCTATTTCTCCTTTTGTTAAACTTTCGGGATCAGTTCCATCTATCCCATTAAGATGAACTAGATTTAAATATGTTAGTTCACCTGAATCATGTATTGCGCCCCACGTTCCAGAAATAGTTTGTAAATCGCTATCTATCAAACCAGAGTCTTTAGCCTTTTCAAATGGTTTGCGAAGGAAAGGTGAGAACATGTCATCTTCCTTCCCAGATGTTTGCACTTGCCAATTCTTATCACTCCAGTCGCTATATTTTTGCGGGTCACGTTTTATTTCGTCCATAAACTCTTCTTTATTCACACCAGACATATGAAACATAACGGAGGCAGATATCATGTCGTCTTTACTATTTTTGAATACTGTTACACCACTACGCCTAGCTACATCGGCATCACCAGTTGCATCAATAATAATTTTGCCCATAATGGCTTCTCTACCGGCTTTAGACTCGGTAATCACTCCCCTTATTTCATCACCTTCTAAAATGGGAGAGCAAAAGGCGCGATGAAGCATTGGGCGTACACCTGCTTTCAAAACAAGATTATCCGCTACTACTTTAAATCCCTCACTGTCAAGCTCATAGCTTTTTGACTGAGACTCAGGGACTGCGGCATTATTTTCTATTGCTCTTTGTTCGTATTCAAAAGCTAACCCGCCAGCTTCTATGGTTTTCTCATGGCGATACCATGCAAAGCCCTCGACTCCAACAGAAGTTATGTTGCCCCCAAAGCACCCAAATCGCTCAATAAGTATAACACTGACTCCAGCTCTGGCTGCGGCAATTGCCGCGGACAGTCCTCCTGGGCCTGAGCCAACAACTACCACATCGGCTTCTCCTACAACGGGGGTTAATCTCTCGGGCTCTCTAATTTCCATTTCAGTTCCAGCTCAGTCATATGGCATTGTCTATTAAAAATATTTGTGAGGCAAAGTAATTTTTATTTCTTAAAAAAATAATTAAAGACATAACGCAGAATTAGAGGCGTGAGACCTAGAAGGCAGAAAATGACTAATATTTTTGGAGATAATATTTCAGATACACGATGTATTGTACTAATTTGAGACCCAAAGTAAACATAGGCTATAGTCATCGGAGCAATACCTATCAATGTCACAAGACCATATGGAATAACTTTAATTGGGGTAAAAGCCATAAAGACATTAACAAGATAGAATGGAAATACAGGTATCATTCTGATTGCGAACAGATAGAAAATACCATTTTTTATAATCATTTTCTGAAAGGTATCAAAAGACGTCGTGTTTTGATTGTGCAAAAAACTTTTCAGAAAATAGCGAACAAGGATAAAACAAAATATTGCGCCAAACGTAGCAGATAAAATTGATAATAAAGCACCCTGGAAAACGCCAAATAGTATTCCTGAAAATATAGACAGAACTGTTGCTAACGGAATGGAGGCAGAGACTATAATTACATAAAGAATGCAAAAGAAACTTCTGCATATAAATGGATATGATGAGCATGTTTCTTCAATTTCGAGTTTCGCATCTAGAAAATTTTTTAAAGATAACCCGTCAAAAGAATAAAGAACCAAAGAAAAAATTACAGCCAGGGAAATGTAAGCTAAAAATCGTTTCAAATTTCTCTCTTTCACTAAGATATTAGTAAGTCAGTGTATTGCAAAATTACTTTTAATAAAAATAATATGGTTTAATAGATACGCTATATTAAACCCTGTAAAGAGGTATCTTCGGTCATGGAAGGCTTTAATGTTTCAGTAGTGGTTCCTACATTCAATAGAGTAGATTTTGTACTCAAGGCTATTAAATCTGTTTCTAACCAGACTTTTCAACCATTAGAGATTATTTTAGTAGATAATAATTCTGAGGATAACACCTTGGAAATGGTGGCAAAGCACTTTAAGACCGTAAAGATTATATCTCAGAAAAAGCAAGGTGTCAGTGCATCTAGAAATTTTGGAATACGAGAGGCTTCAGGAAATTGGATCGCTTTTTTGGACTCAGACGATCAGTGGCACAAACGCAAGCTTGAAGAACAAGTAAAAAGTATTACGAACGATACGCTATCTGCTGATTTATCCCACACCGACGAAATATGGTACAGAAATAAGGTTTTTTTTAATCAAAAAGAAATTCATAAAAAACGAGGTGGTTTTATATTTGAACATTGTCTACCACTTTGTTGCATTTCTCCAAGTAGTGTACTTATAAAAAAAAAGGTCTTTGATGATATCGGATTTTTTGATGAATCCTTAGACGTCTGCGAAGATTATGACTTTTGGTTGCGTTTTTGTTGTAAATATCCGGTTAATTTTGTTGATCAAAAGCTTACAATTAAGAATGGTGGACATAATGACCAATTATCAAAAAAGTACTGGGGAATGGATAGATTCAGAATTCAAGCATTAGAAAATTTGCTGCAATCTTCAGTTTTAGATGAGAGGCAGGAACGGTTAACAAAGAGTGTGCTACTCAAGAAAATTGACATATTAATAGAAGGAGCAAAGAAGAGGTCCAATACATCCATTTACAATATGTATTTACAAAAACAAAAGCACTGGGAAGCAGAATAGTGATTAATAAAAATTTTGAGGGAATGTCAGTTAGGTGGGTAATCGCATTAAAAGCTGAGGCAGAGGAGATAATAAAGAAGTATGCGTTGGAGAGGGTAGTAACCAAACCTTTCTCAGTTTATAAAAATAGAGATATTGACATATGGCTTGTTCTCTCAGGGATAGGACAAATCAATGCGGTCGCTGCTACAACTTACTTATATGTCAAAAGTGATGCATCATATAATACAATCTGGATGAACCTTGGAATAGTTGGAAGCCGAAACTTTAAGATTGGAGAATTAGTTCAAATAGATAAAATAACATCAAATGATTTTCGAGATAATCACTATCCTTCACCAGCAACTTTTAAAAATAATAATGTTGAACGTAGTAATTTGATAACGGTAAACAAACCTGAAGCGCTGTTCGCAAATGATGGTGTTTATGATATGGAGGGATATGCCTTTTTCAGTTTTGCAAAAAAAATTGCATCGTATGAGCTTGTCTCTGTTTTGAAAATAATTTCAGACATACCGGGGACAGATATATCAAAAATCGACAAACTTTCAGTGGAAAGACTAGTTCGTAAAAAAATGCCATTGATAGAAAAAGTTTTAGAAAATTTATTATCATTACAGGAAATGCTACTTCTACAACAAAGAAAACCGAACTATTTTGATGAAATCTGTCAGCAGAAGAAATTTTCCTTTAGTCAAAAGGTAACTCTAAAAAAATATTTAACCCAATGGCAGTCTAGATTTCCGATGAGAAATCCATTAGGAGAAATTGGACAACGAATGACTGCTTCTCAAATCTTAAAGAAATTTTCAGATAATCTGTCGAGATGAACTATGGTTGATACTATTTATGCAGAAGACGAAATAATAGGTACTAAAAAAGCACAAGAAATTATTTCAAAATTTAGACATGCAAAAATTATTAGTATTGAAAGGTTTGGGGAAGTATTTAATCCATCTAACCAAAACTTCAGAATTCAGAAAACAAATCCTGCTCTTATTCTGGCAAGAAAACAAAAAGGATTTGTTCTCAATGCGCCAGAGGGATTTGGGATTAGAGACCAAGATAATTATTATTTTTCTCATATGTACAACTGTTTATACGACTGTTCTTATTGTTTTTTACAGGGCATGTATAATTCAGCAAACTACTTAGTCTTTGTAAATTTTGATGATTACAAACATGAAATAGAGAAAATTATTGTTAAGGATAAAGAGAAAAAAATGACCTTCTTTACGGGCTACGATTGCGACTCTCTAGCTATGGAACCAATAACTAATTTTATTAGCGACTTTATTCCTTTTTTTCGTCGGTATAAAAATGCATTATTTGAAATAAGAACAAAAAGTATCAACAACACGATTTTTAGAAAGCATGATGCATTAACAAACTGTATTGTAGCGTATAGTCTTATGCCGGAGATATTAGCTCAAAAGTTGGATAAAAAAGCTCCATCAGTATCTGCCCGAATTAAGAACATGAAATATATAGTAAAGAAAGGATGGAAGGTTGGATTGAGGTTTGATCCATTAATCTATTGTAATAATTGGAAGGCTGAATACGCTGAGTTATTTGCGAGTATTTTTAAAGAAATTAAAAATGAAAATATTCATTCAATTTCTCTTGGTCCTCTGAGATTTCCGAAAGATTTTTTTAATAAATTGTTGCAATTCTATCCAAAGACCGAGGAGTTTTCATTTTTAAGATCAAATCACAAAGGAATCGTTTCTTACGATCAGACTTTAGAAAGCGAAATGAATGAATATTGTCGATTGGAACTTATGAAGTATAGTGATGAAAGAAAGTTTTTTTCTTGTGGATGAAAGTAATTCTGGAGATGGTATTAAAAAAGTCATTGTTATAGGATCGACCGGTACCATAGGAGAAGCTGTTTCATTACTCTTGCTTAATCATGGTTTTTTTGTGATTGGTATGGGTAGAAAAACTTCCCCTTTTGATGAAGAAAATAAAAACTATATCCATTACATTTTAAATATTCAAAATGTTGAACTTCTAGAATCAACCCTTTCAAATATTTTGAAGAAAAATGAAGACGTTTTTGGCTTGGTACACTGCGCGGGATTCGGTGAATTTTCTAACATTGAAAATCTTGCGGTATCCAAAATAAAGGAGATGTTAGATGTTAATTTGCTTTCCGTTATAGTAACTGCAAAGGTCTTGATACCCCATTTTAAAAAAAATAATAGCGGAAAGTTAATACTGATCGGCTCTGAGGCGGGCTTAAAAGGAGGACAAAAAGGATCTGTTTATGCGGCTTCTAAATTTGGTCTGCGTGGGTTCTCTCAATCGATTAGAGAAGAAACTGCGAGAAATAATATATTCGTTACGGTAATAAATCCAGGCATGGTAAGAGGAAAGTTTTTTGATGATAAAAATTTTCATCCAGGGAAAAGTAAAGAGAATGCAATTGAACCAAGCGATATAGCAAAAGTGGTTCATTATTTGTTGCAAGAAAACTTAGGTATGGTTTTTGACGAAATAAATGTATCACAAATGAAAAAAGTTATAGAGTTTAACAAAGAGTGAAGGGTCAAATTATGGGAAGTGAGTTAATAGAAAAATACGCTTTTGAAGCAATAGACTTAATTAAAAAAAAGGAAGTAAGCAGCTCTGAACTTTTAAAAGCATCTCAAGAAAGACATTTAGAAGTGGACTCGCACGTGAATGCGCTACCATATACTTTCTATGAAAAGGCTCTTATCAAAGCAAAAAGTATCAACGTGAATATTGAAGCACAAAACAACAAAAGTCTTTTCGGGTTACCAATAGCTGTTAAGGATTATAACGATGTAGGAGGAGTTCCCACCACCTTTGGATCAAAAATTTTTAGTAATAATATTCCATTAAAATCAGACTCAACGATTGCTCGCCTAGAAGAAAATGGCGCGTTGCCAGTAGCGAAATCCAATGTTCCAGAATGGGCTGGTGGACATACCTTTAATCCAGTATATGGAATCACAAGGAACCCATTTAACAAAAATAAGATAGCTGGTGGTTCTTCCGGCGGCTCTTCGGTTGCCCTAGCGACAAAACAGGTTTGGTTGGCTACCGGCAATGACTTAGGCGGAAGTCTCAGGACGCCGGCTAGTTTCAATAATATTGTTGGATTGCGACCTAGCATAGGAGTTGTACCTAGAAGCTTACGTTATAATAGATTTGACCCACTGTGGGTAGAGGGTCCTCTGGCAAGATGTGTAAAAGATATTAGTTTAATGCTTGATGCGATGTCTGGATATTGCAAAACTGATCCGTTATCTTTTGATCACAAATGCAGTTCGTTCCTTGAAGCTGTCGATGCTTTTGAGTTACCTGCAAAGGTAGCCATCACAGAAGACCTGGGGCTTGTTCCAGTTGAGCAAGAGGTTAGAGGTGTTTTTAGAACGATTGTTCCTCACCTAAAAACAATTGGGTTACAAGTAGGAACTGATATACCCGATTTTAGTGGTGCAATAGAAAGTTTCCACACATTAAGAGGTCTACTTATGGCCTATATGTTGGGTGATCTATATAAGAGTAAAAAAGATGAGATTCTAGTCGATATTGTAAAAAATATAGAGGTCGGGTTTAAGGTTTCGAATGAGGAAATAATAGCCGCAGAAAAAATCCGGCAGGACCTTTTTATAAAAGTCGATAAATTTTTTGAAGAGTACGATTTTTTGATCTGTCCAACATGCTCTGTTTTACCTTTTGATATTGAAACCCCATTTGTTAGGGAGATAGATGGAGTGGCATGTAAAACATACATCGATTGGTTCGCAATTACTTTTGCTCTGACACTGACTTCATGTCCAATCATTTCTCTTCCGGTAGGCTTTTCTAGTTCAGGGTTACCTGTGGGAATTCAAATAATGAGTAAGCCAAGACAGGAGGACAAACTTTTAGCCTTCGCTAAGGTTTTAGAGGAGAAAGTTTCTGTAAATAAAAGAAGTCCAATCTAGACAGCTAAATTTTTATATAGGAAAAAAAACGTTGGAGTTATTTAATCTAAAATTTGAAATGGTATTTTTTCCGATAGTAGATTTCAAAAATTCAACAATTTTTTCAACTGCGCTCGATTTAACGTGTTTACATTTTCTAGGGTTAATAGTTGTAATAGAGTAAGTGTTTAGATTGCTGTTATCACGTCCAATTATTTTTAGGTCTCTTTTTTTGTTGAACGCATACCAGGTTGCGGTATCAGTTATCGTAAATGCACCAACCTCACTTGCAACCATCAGAGTAGCACCTTGTCCGGAACCAGTCTCCAGATACCAAGTTTCGGTGAAATCTTCAGGCTTAAGAGCTAAATTTTTCCAGATAGATAACTCTTTCATATGTGTCCCTGAATTATCACCACGAGAAATGAACTTTTCTTTCTGGTCATAAATTTTTTTTAGTATTTCTCGCATCTCATTGCTATCAAATCTATGTTCTTTTTTTGCTTCTTCAGGTCCGATAACGACCCAGTGATTATACATAAACTCGAACCTCTCTAATCCAAAACCAGATTTTAAAAACTCTAACTCTGCCTCTTTCGCATGTGTAATAAGAACATCCCCATCACAGTTTTTCATATTTTTAATCGCTTGTCCTGTGCCGACAGCCACAACTCCAATATCAATGCCCGTGTACTGTTTTAAAATAGGGGTAAGGTAGCGATAAAACCCTGAATTTTTCAATGAGGTCGACGACTGAATGATAATATTGTCAGCTAGAACATAAGAACTTGATAAAGCTAGAAGTGCCAAGATAATAACGATGCGTGAGAAAATATTTTTCAATTTATTTTTCCAGATATATACTTTCGCGCTTCTTTAGTTTTTGGATTTTTAAAGAAATTTTCAGATGACGAATGTTCAATTACCCTACCAGTGTCAATAAAAACGATTTCGTCCGCTAATCTACGAGCTTGATTTATGTCATGAGTGACAAAGAATATCTTCCGAAATGATCTTACTTTTTGAATAAGGTATTTTTCAATTAATGTAGTGGAGTTTGGTTCAATATTGGCGGTAGGTTCATCTAACAATAAAATTTCTGGATTGGTAATTATTGCCCGCGCCAGACATAGCCTTTGCTTTTCGCCAGCAGATAAAGTCAACGCGTTTTGATGTTCTTTTTCATTTAATCCCATCATCTTTAGCAACCCTTTTGCAAGGGTACCTTCTTCATGAGTGATTCTTGGCAAGACGAATAACATATTTTTTAAAACTGTTCTCCGTAGTATTACTGGCTCTTGTGATACGAATGAACGGGTTTTCATTTCAAGAGTTTTTTTATTAGAGGTTATGGTCCCACTAAGAGGCGTCAACAGTCCAGCTAATAGTTTTAAAAAAATTGTTTTACCCGCTCCATTAGCTCCGAGCAAAACCGTTATACCATCGCCGCTTAAAGAAAGACTAGTATTGTGTAAAAGAGCCTTTCCTTCAATGTTAAAAGATAGATCACGTATGATAATTTGAGAGTCTTCAGGGGTCATTTAAATAGTGCCTCCAGGAACTTTTAGATATTTTCCCCGCAAAAATAAAATGAAACCATTTAGTAATACTGCGGTTGCTAACAAAATCATGCCTAGTCCCAATGCCAAATCAAGATTACCCTTAGAGGTCTCGAGTGCAATTGCGGTGGTCATAACGCGAGTAATATGGTCTATATTTCCTCCCACAATTATAATTGCTCCTACCTCAGAAATGGAGCGGCCTATTCCAGCAAGTATCACAGTAGTAAGTTCAAACCTACTATCTACAATATATGCGATCACTGATTTAAATTTTGTGATTCTGTATGAACGAAAAAATTCATCATAGCGAGCATGTAAGCTTTCGATTATCTGAAAAGTTAAACAACAAATTATAGGTAAAATGAGAATTACCTGAGCGACGATCATTACAGTTGGTGAGTATAGAAGCCCCATCCATCCTAACGACCCCGATCGGGAGAATACTAAGTATACAAATAACCCAACGACTACGGGAGGTAACCCCATCATTCCAAAAAGGATCGAAACAATAGTATTTCTAAATTTAAATTTTGTGCTTGCTAAAAAAGCTCCAAGAGGTATCCCTAGAACGCTTGATATCAGTACGGCGTAAAATGTTATCTTGAATGATAAAAGTATAATCTCGAGTAGCTCAGTGTCTAAAAATAAAATCAGACCAAGAGAACTAACAAAAGCTTCTGATATATCATTCACTTTTTAAAGCGATATATATTTTTGTAGGTGAAAGTCTTCATCTCCAAATTCATGGTCAATTAAGACCAACCTTTTTGCGTAATGACCAAGATCATATTCCCAAGTCATTCCCATTCCACCATGCATTTGAATACTTTCCTCTGCTACCAAGGTTCCTATTTTACCAATTGAAAACTTAGCTGCAGATATAGTTTTTTCTCTTTCTGTTTCATCATCAAAATAAATTGTAGCATTTATAACTGACGAGCGCGCCTGCTCTATTTCAACCAATAATTGGGCCATTCTATGTTGAATAGCTTGAAACTTACCGATAGGTACACCAAATTGCTTTCTGGTTTTTAGATATTCCAAAGTCAATTCCTTTATTCTTTCCATAATGCCAAGAGCCTCGGAACAAATTGCTAAAATGCCAGTATCTATAGCCTGAGAGACTATAGAATAACTCTTACCAATATCTCCAATAAGTTCTTCAGACGAAACAGTCACATTTGTAAACGTCAGATCAGAAACTCGGCCTCCATCTATAGTAGCAAAGCTATCAAGTTTTATACCATCTCGATCTGCAGGTATGCAAGCAATTGAAATACCCTCTTCACTGAAAGCGTCCCCATTATCTCTACAGGTTACCAAGAAGTGCGTTGCCTCAGCGGCATGCTTGACCATTCTTTTTGTCCCTGAAACCTTATAACTGCCATCGGCCGCTTTGGATAGCATCGTTTCTACAAAACTTTTTGTGTATTCTGTATCTGTTTCGCTATGGGCCAGAATAGGTAAACAATCGTTTTCAAGAATCTTTTTAACTAGTGATTTATGATAATCGCTACCTTTTGATAATACTTTGGCAGCAAGTATTCCAACTTCTAGAAATGGTTCTACGACTAGGCCTCTGCCTAATGCCTCAAAAACGGTTGAAATATCTAGAGCTGTGCCTCCAAATCCGTCTAATTCTGGGTCTATTAAAGACTCAAGAATTCCAAGGTCTCTCATAGCTTCCCAGGCTTTTTTTGAATATCCAAGATCAGAGTGCGCTGCGATATTACGATCAGAAAGACTATATTCGTTTTCGAAATATTTCTTAAGAGTATCGAATAGAATTTGCCTCTCAGGGCTTGGTTTGAAATCCATTATTTCTCTTTCTTATAAATTGAGCATTAGTTTAGAGATTATATTCTTTTGGATTTCGTTTGATCCTGCATATATCGATTTCTTTCGGTGATTGAAATACTTCCCTGAAGCATACGCCGCAGCTTTAGGAAAAACTTCGGATCCATTATAGCCGGCAGAAAGTGCATCTGGTTCATTTACAAAAGCTCGTTTCCCCAGTGATTTTCTAGTTAAATTATCGATGTCTTGTTCTATTTCAGAGCCTAAAATCTTTATTATAGAGCTCTCTGCCCCGGGAGCCTCGCCACCTTCGACTGAGGCAAGTGTTCTTAGATTTGTTATTTCTAGGTTTTGCAGATCGATCTCAATCTGTGCCAACCTTGATGCAAACATTGGGTC
>Ga0115012_10001184_pt1 | contig 15063 bp, 7 predicted proteins | sample TroAtlMetagenome_FD_88706 | JGI IMG/M metagenome (GOLD analysis project Ga0115012, IMG submission 88706) | Marine eukaryotic phytoplankton communities from Atlantic Ocean - Tropical Atlantic ANT10 Metagenome | ecosystem: Environmental > Aquatic > Marine > Oceanic | place: Tropical Atlantic Ocean...
ATCCCGCTCGCGATGCGCGGCGTCATGCACGGCACCGTCCCGCGCCTGAACAAGTACCTCGACCGCTACGCCGACGCGCTCGACCGGCACGGCGAGTGGAACGACATCCCCAACCGCAAGCACACGGTCGTCTCGCTCCAGGCGCTGCCCATCGGGCCCTACTCGGAGCGGCTGCCGACGCACGTCGCGGAGGGCAGCGACAGCACGGCGCACGCGCGCTTCCGCAACCCCGAGGACGCCGTCGACTGCGCGGGGCTCGCCTTCCAGACCGACGCCACCTGCGCCGAGACCTCGATCCTGCGCGAGCCGCTCTTTGCGCGCCCGGCGGTCACCTCGCCCGCCGACAACCCGTTTGCCAACGTCCAGTCGTACGCGACCACGCTCTTCGGCGCGGCGGCCGCCATCGCGCGCACGGCCAAGTCGGCGCTGATGCTGCGCACGGCGGCCACGGGCCAGCCGCCGACGGCGCAGGCGGCGATCGACCTCGCCTTCGACCTCCTCGACCGGTTCCACGACCGGAGCGCGCCGACGCCGCTGCACCCCCTCGATTCTCGCTTCGCCGCCGCGCTCTGCGTGCTGCTGCACTTTGTCTACCCGTGGCAGCGCGGCGTCGCGCAGCCCATCGTGCGCTGGGCCTACGCGCACGCGGCCGTCGGCGTGCGCAAGCACCCCGAGCGCAACCTCGTCGCGCTCGAGCGCGCGCGCCTCGCGGACGACCCGCAGGCCGACCCGTACGACCTCGACGTCGCCCTCGAGTGGTGGGGCCGCTTCGCGCGCAGGCGCCACGGCGCGTGGTGGGCGCTGGCGCCGCTGCTCCGCCGGCTGCTCGAGGTCGACGGCTCCTTTGACAACTCCGTCGCCGACATTGATGCGATGGCCGGCGACCTCGAGACGGCCGCGCGCGGCGTCTGGTGCCTCGAGAGCCCCGACGGCGTCCGCGCGCCGCCGCCGGAGTCGCCGCTCGCGGGCGCGATGACGCCCGCCGCCGTGCGCCCGTGCCACCTCAACCCGGTCTTCGTGGGCATGACCGACCCGGCGACGGGCGTGCGCACCGAGCAGCGCGCCTCGCTCATCGGCACGATGCCGATGGCCTTCCAGCAAGGGCTCGCGCTCCTGATGGCGGCCGACGTCCTCGAGGACACGGTCGTGCAGGTCCACGTCAACGAGGGCGCGCAGGCCTACCGCGCCTCGGCGGCGCCCGACGTGCTCACCGCAAACGGCAAGGAGCGCAGCGCCAAGGCCATCTCGTGCGTCGGCGTCGAGGGCGACGAGGCCGCCTTCGGCACGCGCGGCGACCGGCTCGAGAGCTGCGCCAAGCAGCGCGAGGCGTGGAAGCTCAACCTGGACCTCGTGTTCGCCCTGATGACCACGGCCGCGCCGCCCAAGGGCTGGGGCGACCACAAGGACAATTACCTCGCGCGCGGCGACCGCGCGAGCTTCGACTACATGAAACAGCGCAAGGCGGAGGCCGACCGCGCGCGCGTCGCCACCAAGCAGGAGGTCGAGGCCTCCGCCCTCTTCCGCCGGGCGACGCGCGCGGCCATGGACGCGTCGTAGGGCGCGTGTGCGCGTGCGTGTGCGTGTGCGTCTTCCCAAAAACAACGCAGTCTTCACTCACGACCCCACCGCGAAGCTCCCCACAGCCGCGTCATCCACCAGCTGAAGGTCGACTCCTCCTCGCCCTCCTCGCCCTCCTCGCCCTCCTCGCCCTCCTCGCCCTCGCCGCTTGGCACCAAGTCGCCTTCCTCGAGCCAGCCCTCCTGCGCCATCGCCATATCGATCGCGTACATTTCGCCGACGTCGAAATAGTCGTAGCCACGCCCCTCGTAGAGCTGGTCCAGGATGATCAGGTGGGCGCTGCCGTCGGGCCGTTGCACACCGAGACTGCCCACCTCGTCTTGCAGTGCAGTCTTCATGTGCTCGGGCTTGACCCAGGCCAGGGTCAGGTCCTCGTTGGGAAGCACGACTCTGCCCCCGTATGCGAGAACGTCTCCGGAGTTCATCACGTCGAGCTTGAAGCGCGGCCAGAAAATGGGGTCGGAGAAGTTGTTCAGGCGACTTGCGAAGAGCGCGTTGTACGAGCCGCTCTGCGAGGCGCGGTGGCTGAACGTCCGCTTGGTCCGGTCGCGCAGGTCGGTGGTCGAGCGAAGGTTCAGCCACGGGTTGTCGTTGCTCGCCGTCTTACACCACGCCGCGAGCTCCGGGTTCTGCCTGGGGTCTTGCAGCCACATACAGTACAAGATCGCCTTCGTTTCGATCTCGCCATTCTCGCCGTCCTTGCCCTCTTCGAACTTCGCGTTCAGCGAGCGCTGGTAGTAGGAGGCCCGCCAGTTCAGCTTCTCCACGTACTGCCGAAGCGTCAGGTCGAAGAGTCCCTCTCGGACGGCCTTCGTGATCATAGAGGGGCTTCGAATGAGCGCCCTGAGGGTCTCGTCGCCGCCGTAGCGGAGATCGAGGACGCGTATGTACTCCTTGAACACCTCGTCGGTGACGGGGCTGTTCGTGCGCATCGCCGCGCGGTAGTCATCGACGAGCGCGAAAAAGTTGTCGATGAAGGCGTTGCAGAATTCGAAGACGCTGAACGGCTCGGTGACGGCCTCCTCGCCGACCATGGTGACGCTCCGCGCGTTGGGGAGCACGTGCTTGAGGATCGCGCCCGTCGCCCACAGAAACTTGCCGACGTTGCCCCGGATTTGGTTGTGGTCGTTGAAGCACTCGTTCCCCTTTTGCCACTTGTAGTGGTTGGGCTGGAACACCACGTGCCGGCCCGCCTGGAGGAAGGGCGTCACAAACGCTTCGGAATTCATGTCCATTCCCGCCTTGGCGCCCTCACTGTTCTTGCGGTCGACGAGCGGAATGTTGAGCCGCCAGAACGCCGTCTCCGACCCGACCTCGTGGGAGGACACGCGGGGCAGCAGCTCGATGGCCATCATCCACTTCTGGTCGGGATCGTCCGGGTCGGTGCTGTAGATGCCGACCCGGAACCAGAAGATGCACGTGTTTTGCTCGTGCTGATCGCCGTTCCACACGAAGCGGAAGTAGACGTTCGGGTCGGTCACCAACGGATCGAAGTGGGTGCTGGGGCCCTGCATGACGACCTTCTGATTGTACGGGCGCGGCAGGTTGTGGAAGGCGGTCTCCTCCTTGCCCGCGTCGAAGGCCCTCGTGCCCGAGCGCGTCGTCATTCCGGGCCCAGGCGCGCGCGCCTGCACGGCGAGGAGATGCTCCTGAACTCTGGCCTCTTGCCGGGCGTCCGCGACGGCCACGCGCAGCTCCTTCAGCCGCGCCACCAAGTCCGCCTTTGTCATGTTTCTGAGGACGTTGTCCTTGAGCTTTCCTCGAAAGCTCCGCTGCGCCTCGAGGTGCCGTTCGAGGTCGGTGCGCAGGGAGTCGAGCGCTTCGTAGCCGTCGGCGGGCGGCTCCGGCTCCGGCGTCACCATGCCGAGCACGCTCAGCATGCTCCGCAGCGCCGCGTCCGGTGCCGACTTGGCCTTGCCGATGGCCGAGAGCAGCGCGTCCTTGAGCCCCCCCGAGGTGTCCTCCTCGCGCAGCTCGTCGTCGGCGTGCAGGACCAGGACGGGCATCGCGCGAGTGGGCGTGTTCGTGCGTGGCGGCGGTGGTGGTGCAACAGTGGCATTGGCAATTCGATCTTATCCGACGGACTCGACGCACACACACGCACACGCACACGCACACGCTACCTCACGCACCGTCTACGACTCCGCTCCGTCGTCGGACGAGACCTCGTCCTGCTTGCGCTTCTTCGCGCCGGTCAGCATCAGCAGCCCCACCGACTCGTACGTCGCCGCGCGCGACTCGGCGCACTGCTGCCGCTCGAGGAGGATCTCGAGCACGGTGTTCTCCGGCACGAGCGTGACGTACGTGACCTCGTCGCGCTTCTGCGTGAGCTCGCGGAGCAGCCGGCCGCGCGCCTGGTGGCGGTCGTTGTGGTTGGACGGGATCGGCAGCGACAGCATCACGCCGAGCCGCTCCATGTTGACGCTCACGAGGCGTCTGAGCACCTGGACGACCACGCCGATCTGCGGGTTGGCGTCGACCGCCGGGCCCTGGATGGCCGCAAAGACCCGCCCGCGCTTCTCGTTGATGATCGACACGTAGGCCTCGACCTCCTCGATGTTCTCGGCGACGAGCACGACGCCCCCGCCCTCGTTTGTGCGGCGGTCGAGGTCGGCGAGCGAGATCGCCGCCGCGGCCACCGTGCGGCGCAGCGCCTCGCGCACGACGGAGGCCGCGTCGAGCCACCGCCTCGCCTTGGCGTGCTCCATCGACTGTGCGCGCACGGCGTGGTCCACGTCGACGCGGCGCACGACGTCCTTCTCTTTGATCCTGCGCTCCTGCTTGCGGCCCAGGTTGCGGCTCGCCGCCGTCAGCATGTTGCGGTCGGTGACCTCGAAGGGCGTCGTCAGCTGGAAGAGTTCGCGCGCGCCCTTTTGCCGCGTGGTCCCCGTGGGCGTCGCCGTGGTCAGGACGAGGCGCGCGCACGCCTTGGCGATGCTGATCGCGGAGGCGCCGCGCAGCGTGCCCACGTTGAAGAGCAGGTGCGCCTCGTCGAGGCAGACGACCGACATCGGCGCGATGGCCTTGAGGTAGGAGACGAGCGCGTCGCGACCGCCGCCCGAGCTGAGCAGCTCGTACCCGAGCACGAAGAGGTGCGGGAGCGCGGTCTCGACGCGTTTGGCGTTGGCCTCGACCGCGCCGCGCAGGGTCGTGAGCGCGTCGAGGCCCATGGACGGGTCGCTGCGCACGTGCACCACGTTCGGAAAGCCCCAGCTCTGGAGCTCGGTGACGTGCGCCTCGGCCGCGCCCGTGCCCTTGATGCTGGTCGACTGCGTGAACCACAGGACGTGCTTCGCGGTGGCGCGCTCCGCAATGTACCGCGCGCAGTAGAGCGCGGCGACGATGGTCTTGCCGAGGCCCGTGTCGAGGGTCACGGGCGAGCCGCGCGTGTCAAAGTCGCCGTCGCGCGCCTTCATGACCTCGAGGCACCGCTCTTGGTAGTCGGTGAGCGCGACGCCGCGCTCCTTCATCTTCGCGGCGACCGCCTCGAGCGCGCCCTCCCACGCGCGCGGGTAGGCGAGCCGGTTGACCGCCTGGCGAGGCCCGCGCGCGTCGCGCACCCAGTCGGCGACGAGGCGCATCGCGCGCGCGTTGATCACGCGGAACTTGGGGATGCCATTCGGCCGGAGCGCGAGCGGCACGAAGCGCGCGATGACGACCAGCGCGCGCCACACGTCCCAGTCGCCCGCCTCGGCGATCGAGGTCTGGTCGGAGCCGATGCCCGACCCGGTGCGCGGCATCGTCGGCATGACGATGCCCTTGTACGCGTTCTGCACGACGGCCACCAGGCGGCGCTGCTGACGCTCGGTGAGGCTCTCGACGATGCTGATCACGGCGGTCATGGCGTACTCGCGCCCGCCGACGATCCCAGCCGGGCCGTCGTACGCGACGCAGCCGAGGACCAGCTCGTCGTTGGCGAGCGCCGACCTGGCCGACGCGACGTCGGTGATGACCGGCGCGGTGCCCGTCTTCATCACGCGCAGTCGGACGGGCATCCTGACCGGGCCGCTGCCAACGTGCCACGCAAAGGTCGAGAGATCGCCGTGCGCCTTTGGCGACGGCTCGATCGTCCACTCCGTGGAGTTGTCCATGGTCGCCTTGTGGAAGCCCTCCAGCTCGGCCGACTGGATGGGCAGCCCCGCCTTGGCGCGCGCCCACACCTGCTCGCGCGCGCGCTTGGCGACGCGCTCGCTCAGGGCCGGCTTCCGGTGGCCGCCGTTGGCGTGCGCCGTCGGCTTGTGCGCGACGTGGACCGCGCCCGACTCGGTGTCGAAGCAGGCGATGAGGTTCCACGTCGTGTAGCCGGCAAACTCGCCGACGAAGCCGTCGACCACGTTCTCCTCGCGCGTCGTCTTGACCACGATCTTCTGCAGATCGCCGATGGCGCCCGCGAGCACCGTCGGGCTCAGCGACACGTGCGCCACCTCGTACGCCGCGGGGCTCACGTAAAAGTGGCACGCGTAATCCTGCGGGCGGCCGCTCTGGTCGTTGTTGAGCGTGCCCACGCTGAACGTGCGCAGCAGGTCGGCCATCACCGTGCGCTGCGCGAAGCGCACGCGCCGCACCGCGGCGTCCTCCTCGTCGATGCACACGCCGCGCGTGCGCACATTGTGCCCCGTGACGGCCCACACGGCCTTGAAGCGCTCGCCAAAGGCGTGCGGGTCGGTGGCCTCGGCCTCGGAGAGCGACGCGTTGACGTGCATCACGCCGATGACGGCGTGCTGGTCGATGCAGTGCTCAAACGGCATCGTGTACCCGTCGCAAGCCACCGTGCGACTGGCGGGGTCGAGCAGGTCGATGGACCCGCAAGGCGTGCAGTCGGCCGACCGGCGGAGGCCCGGCAGCTGCGCGCAGAAGAGCGCGGCCGCGTCGCGCATCATCGCCTTGTCCTGCCGCATCCCGCCGAGGTCGAGGAAGATCGGGTGCACCAGCAGGTACTGCTCGCAGACGACGCGCGGAATGCTGTAGTCGTCGATGCTGACGCGCCCCGCATCCAGCGCCGCCTGCGTCTCCGCGGGCATGGGGCTGCGCCAAGGGAGCACGCCGCCGACGGAGTCTGTGGAGTCGGCGCCGAAGACGGTGCAGATGGCGACGAGCGCGTCCAGCGCGCTCACGGGCAGGTGGTAGCTCGGGTCGAGCTCGGTGAGCAGCGCCATCCCCAGCAACCACGGCACCGCGCACACGTCGCCGCCGTCTTCGATGATGCACACGGCCATGCGCTTCAGCATCGCCGTCGTGCCGCGCACGTACTTGCCAATGTCGGTGTTGAAGGTGTTGCCCCGCTTGGTGTAGCACTGGCCGAGCGTGCACGTGTACATGACCCGCTCGGTAACGAGCAGGTCGTTCTCCACCTCCGGAAGCCGGACGTTGCGGGGCCGCAGCCGCACGAGCTTCTGCAGCATCGACTTGAAGAGCGCCTGCGTGCCGCACAGGCTGAGCAGATTCCAGCAGCGCTCGACCTCCTCGTTTGGGTGGTCGGCGGCGAGCTCCAGAACGCGCTGGAGGACCTGCTCGTCCGTGGCCTTGGCCGCGTCGGGCGCGGGCGCGCGGATGTAAAAGCCCGTGGGCCGCGCGCCGTCGGCGTCCTCGGCGTCGGAGTCGGCGTCGGGGTCGACCGTGTTCGTGTCGAGCGCGACCCAGTAGACCGCGCTCGTGTCGATGGCGTAGTCGTCGCTGTCGAGAACGAGCACCTTGTCCACCACCGCGTCGAGTCGATCGACCTCGTCCGCCGTCAGCCGACGCGTGGCCACCGTGCGCGTCCACATGTACGGACGAAGCCCGAGGGCCGCCGGGTGATTGCTGTCGGCGACGTGCGCCGCCTCGAGCAGGTGGGCGAGGTGATTGGCGTCCACGACGTCGCCGCTCAGCGCGAGCTTGCGCAGCGCGGGGTCGGACCACGCCGTGCCCGACGACAGCACGCGGAACTTGGCCGTGTACTGCGTCGGGTCCTTGACGGGCGACTGCGCGCAGCAGCCCATGATCGGGGTCGTCGTCTTGCCGCGCAGCGGCTCGGCCGAGAGCGCCTGCGCCTGCCCGCGCACCTGGCGCGCCACCGAGGGCGTCACGCCGAGGTGCGCGGCGAGGAGCTTGTCCCAGCCGTCGGCGCCGTGACGCGCGAGGCAGGCCTCGACGCGCGGCAGCTCGGGCCGCGCGTAGCCTTCGACGACCTGCAGTCGCACCCCTTCCACGTGCCTGAGAGGGGTGGTGGTGTCCTTGATGCCACGCTTGCTGACGCGCAGCTCGGAGTCGAAGACGCCGCGCACGATGTCGCCCGGCCCGGCGCCGAGCACGGCGATCGAAAGGTAGTCCACTTCGGCCATGATCCTATCGGCAATGGTCGCTCACAAGTACCAGGCCCGGTCGACGGGGCGGGCCCGCGGCGCACGATGGGCGCCACCCGGTCGGGCGGGCGCACGCGCGCCGCCGCCCCCCCCGTGCAAACTCTGGAGTGGCGCCCATCGTGCGGCGCGGGCCCTCGGCGCGGAGGGGGGGGCGGCGGCGCGTGCGCGCCGCGGCGACGGCCGGCGCGGCGGCCGGCCCAAACTCCGACTCTGGCGCTTGTGCGCGTCCACTTGTGAGGACTCGTGGGGCGAAGCGATGGAGCACCTCCCCGAGGAGCTGATCGAGCGCATCTTCAAGCCGGGCGGCGGCGAGCACGGCGAGATGGACTTTGTTCTCACGACGTGCTCGCGCCGCGCGAGCAGCAACCCCAACCTCCCGCTGATGGGCATGGGCGCGACTTCCGACGTCGTCGTGCGCGGCATCCCGGTCGGCGGGATGATCTACGTGACCAAGGTCTACGGCCAGCCCGGGTTTGAGAACAGCTACGTGGGCCACCGCAACTCGCGCTTCCCCGAGGCGCGCGAAGACCTGGGCACCGAAAAGTGCGAGTGGTACACGCCGCTGCGCCGCGACGCGTCGACCAAGCCCATCGACCCCAAGAGCATCACGCACAACCCCGTCGCCTGGGGCAGCGTCGCCCAGGTCGAAGGGCCCAAGGGGCAGCAGGTGTACATGCGCAGGGTCTGCAAGGGCGCCGTCAACAGCGGCCATGATGTCGACCACAAGTTTCTGGCCGACGACTGGACGCGCCAGCTGTACCTGAGCGTGACGCAGGAGGAGTTGGACCTGCTTGCGAAGCGGCACGACTTCAACGAGCACCACCGTACCGTCGAAGAGAACGACATGTCCACCCCCGCATCACGCAAAACCGCGGAGCGCTTGGTGAAGCGCGCCGAGTGGCGCATGGAGGACATCCGCGACTCGGACGCCTTTCAGCTGATGCGCGTGCCCAACGGGACCGTCAACAAGAGCTGCGGGCACCAGGGAACGAAGCTGCTGCTGGGCCTGACGAACAAGGTCAAGATCTTCTCCCATTCCAAGATCATCGCGTCGCTGCCCATCCTGAGCCGCGTCTCCGTTGTGTCGCCCGACGACGAGCTCTTGAAGACGAGCGACCACGTTCGCAACCAGCTCGAGCGCGACCACGACAAGTGGCTGGCGTGCGTTCCGGCCGACTGGATCTTCGCGTGGCAGGACAAGGCGGACGTGCCCAAGTTTGGGGGCCCGGACGTCCAGCCGCCCAAGATCGACTCGCTGCGCATGCGCATCCACGCGCTGCAGACCCACAGCAACGCGGCCATCCGCGGCCAGTACGACGGCAGCGACACGTCGCAGGGCGGCCGTCCGTTCCGCGTGACGGGACGCGAGGCCGCCCCCGCCGGTGCGCCGGCGGACATGGCCCGCAACCTCTCCGCAAAGATCATCCGCGGCACCAAGTTCGACGAGGCCGCGGCGCTCCTCGTCGCCGTCTTCCTCAGCCACGGCGGCCGCAGCTACGACCTGAACGACGGCGCGGTGCTCGACGAGCTGCTTGCTCTCGCCCAAAAGGACCGCTTCAAGGACCGCTACGGCGTCCACGGCCCGCTGCTGACGTCCACGCCGCCCAGCGGCATCGCGCGCTGCAAGACCCTCGACCAGCAGCAGGTCGAGAAGCGCGGGGCGCGGATGAAGCTCTTCGGCGGCAAGCGTCTCGCGTAGAGACAGAGAGGCGTGGTTGCGTGGTTGCGTGGTTGCGTGTTTGCGTGCGTAGCGTGGTTCGATCTAACTTGATAACGTCGACGCGCCACCTCCTCCGCTGTGACGCAGACACGACCGCCACACCACGATGTCCGCCAGACTGGCTTGGGGCCCCAACGACAGCTTGCTGGGCCAGTTCGATCGCCGCGGGCCCAACCAAAAGGAGGGCGACGGCACCGGTAACACGGCCTTTGCCGTCTTCGTCTTCACGGGGCTCGGGGTGGCATCGACGATCACGGGCGTCGTCCTGCTCATCGTGGCGGGCGTGGAGTTCGACCCGGACCACGAGTACTGTCCCGAGCACGACCCGAGCTTGCCGCCCCCCTCGCCGTGCAAAAAGGCGACGGGCCTCTTCGACGAACAGTACCACCGCTACGGCGAGGCGGTCGCCGGCCTCGTCCTCACAATCGTCGGCGTGCTGTGCCTGGTCGGGGTCGCCTACTGGTGGATCCTGGCGGACCGCGCCTCCGCCAAGATGAAGCAAGCCTATGCGATAGAATCGAAGTGCGCGCAATTCCAAAAGGGCACTCCAAACTACGAGCGCTGCAGGGAGTTGGATAAAGTGGTCGGCAGGCTCCGCAGCGAGGCGGCCGCGATTCGGGAGAAGATCAACAGTTTCGACAAGCCGCGTACGGGGGCGTTCGCGCCCCTCGACGGCGAGGACGCGACGAGGCCGATGCTGCCGGGCGTCATGCTCAAGCCGTAGACGGCTCCGAGTTAAATAGGGCAGCGTCCGCGCTATCATAGAGTCAGCGATAAGATTTGGACCGCGTCCGCCCCCATAAGCAAGACCGCATGCGCGCGTCGGCGACGTGGCGGCCGCTCCCCACCGCGGCGGACCTGGCGACGCGCGCCAGGCACCCGGCGCGCCGCCTCGACGAGCCGTGGCTGTACAGCGCGTACGAGCGCAAGAAGGCGGCGGTCCTCACGGTGGCGGCGTTCTCGTTCGCCTTCTTCTCCGTCGTCGCCACCGGCGTGTTCACGCTGATCAGCGTGCCCACCGCGGACACGCGGATCGCCGACCTGCCCGACCGGCTCGCCGACCCCAGCGAGCAGACGCACTGCCTGCGCGTCGCGCGCCGCGCCGACTACGTGGTCGCCTTTGTCAACGTCGGGGCGCCGCTGCAGCACCTGAAGCTGCTGCTCCGACTCGGCGATGCGGTCGACGACGACGACGCGTCCAACCCGGCGATGTGGATCTTCTCGGAGCGCATGCACAAGTCGGGCACGATGGTCTGCGAGCCCTTCGACCCGGCCCAGGCCTACACGGAGCACTGCGAGGACAACGCCCTGATCTTCGAAGGCACCGACGACCAGGTGCGCGCGCGCACGCGGTTTGCCTATCGCAACCGCATCGTCGCCGAGAGCGTGCGCGACCGCGCCGAGCTGCTGCGCCTCGACGGCTCGCTCCGGCTCGTGCGCGGGCGCACCTATTGGCTGACGAGCACGCACCTCTGCTGGGAGGCGCGCGACCCGCTCTCGTCGCCCTTGCTCGCCGGCGCGATGCCCTTTGCGTACGACGACGCGACGGGCGCCGCGACCGTCGAGCTCGCCGACCTCAAGGCCTTTGCGCCGCTCGACGACGTGCCCGCCGCCTATGCGCAAGGCGCGGGCGACTGCGACCCGCTCTCGCCCGACCCCGTCGTCGACCTCTTCCCCGAGGCGGCGTCGGAGGAGACGGAGAACTGGCTCGCGCTGACGACGACCTTCCTGTACGAGTACGGGTACGAGATCCTCGACACGCGCCGCAGCGTCGTCGAGATTGGGTCGGCGTGCGCGACAGAATTTGTGGACCTCGCGCGCGCCAACGACGTCTACCGGCTGGACTGCGCGGTGCACTACCCGACGCTCTGTCGCGAGGCGCCGAGCGTGCCCTTTCGCCGCGTCGCGCAGTCGCGCTTGCGCATCGACGTTGCGAGCGACGGCGCCGCGTCGCTGATCGCCGAGCAGACGGCCGCGCTCTCGTCCATTCCGCGAATGCTGTCGTACTCGGACGGGCTCTGGCAGGCGCTGGGCCGGCTGCTCGTGATGGTCCTCACCGCGGCCGTCGTCTTCGTGCGCGGCAACCAGAACGCCAGCTCGAACCGCTACATGCTCGAGCGCGCGCTCAGCCGGGTGCGCTGCCGCGCGCCGCCCGGACCAACCGGCGCGTACGTGCTCGACCACACCGTCTTCGAGGTGGCCATCGACGCGGCCATCACGCTGACGGCGATGGGCTCGCGCATCGTGGTCCTCGCGGTGAACTGGAACGATTTCATCGCCGACGGCGTCTCGCACGTGCTCGTCTTCGAGACGATTGGCATCGTCGCGTCGGTGGTGCACACGCTGCTGCGCGGAGGCGCGCTCGAGACCGACCTCAAGCGCGAGTCGCCGCTCACCAAGCTGGCGGGGCCGATGTCGATCTGCGACGTGTCGTCCGCCGTGCTGATGGTCTTTGCCGACCCGCCGCTGCTCTCGACGCACGACGGGCGCTTCGCCGCGGTCGGACGGCTGCTCATCGCCATCCTGATCTCCATCTCCGTCTTCTCGCGCTGCATCTTCGCGGTGACCATCTGCGCGCTGGTCGCCTCCTGTGTGCGCAACAACGGCGAGGCGTACAAGGACATGGGCGGCTACCAGTCCGTCTTGGTCCTGGCCGGCGGGCTGTGGCTGCTGCAGGGCATCGCCTGCAGCGCGACGCTCTGCATCCTCTTCGTGCAGCCGGCGGCGTACGCGATGGTGCGCATGCAGACGGGCGACGTCTCGCCGTTGCGCTTCTGCATCTTCTTTGGCCTCGTGGGCGCGGCGCTGCCCACGATCACCAAGGTGGCGCTGCGCGTGCTCGAGAGCGAGTGCGTGCACGGTCGCGACGCAAAGGGGCAGAAGCAAAACTAGTGCGGGCGTGGCGCGCACGCGTACGCAGTACGCAGTACGCAATGTCTCACACGAGTTCAAATCGTATTTTGCGCTACGCACGCGGTACGCAGTACGCAACCTGTACGCAACGGTGCGCAGTTTTCGGTGCAGGTGACGCGCGGAAGGCGCTGTATGGACATATTTGTAGGTGGCAAAGCGCGTAGCGCAAAGTGTTGGCGTCCAAGCTGCAGAGCTATCTGGTCCTCGGCACACGCGCCAAAACAGCGCACGGTACTGTTGAGGATGGAGTCGTTCGTGTATCCAATGGTCTGCATGCCCTCACGATTGGACACAAAGACCCAGTCGTGAAAAAACTCGACCGATCGGTCCACTTCCCAACCACCAACCTTCTTGTACGCGAGCACCACCCTCTCGGTGTTAACAAGATGTGCGTCAATCAGTGGAACCTCGCCCAATACAAGGTCTATGCGTGCGCGCACGTAGTATGAATGACACTTCCACTCCATTGCCACACGCAGCGCCTCAAAGACGTGTGCAAACTGCACCTGCCAACCGGACAGCTGTGATCTCTTGAACGGACTCAGTGGAATCGACGGCCTGAGCGCCGGTAGGTGCGGTTCGTCCAACTGCACGACTTTCAAGCGCGCAATTGGCAGCTTCCAGATCCGTGCACTCGAGTCGATAAACTGCTCTGCTCTCATGCACGGCGTGTTGAACGCAAACCCCACGCTAACAACGTCCAGATGGTAAGGATCGATGAGGCGAGTGCGGTGAATCTCTACCAACCTTTGCACCTCTTCGCTATGCTGCCATCGCCCAGAGTACAGCGCAACTCCCGCGGTTCCTCCGTGGGTTGGCATCGTCTAACACGCTCTCATGGACAAACACGCCCACCTCTCTAGCGGTAGCGGTGGGCGGTCGTCGCGTCAACAGTCGTCACAATTTCCCCCGCCGGCGCTCGAACACATAGAGGGCGCAGCGGCAGGAATGCTCGGCATCCTCCGCGTCTTCGCGGCCGCGCGCCGCAAGCTGCGCCCCAGGTCGACGAGCCTCGCCCCGTCGCTGACCCTCGTGCTGGCGGCGACGGTCGTCGCGCACATTGTGCGCCTCGCCGCCTCGCGCGAAGACTCGCCCTTTGCCTTTTCCTGCGTCAGCAACGCCGCCTACCTCGCGGCGGGGCTGCTGTGCCCGAGCGACGACGGCGCGCTCGCGGTCATGCTCACGGGCGCCGCGTCGCTCGCCTACCACTCGGAGCACCACCCCAGCAGCCACGAGTCGCACGTTCTCGACATCGCCCTCGGCTGGGTGCTCATCGTGCACCTCGCCTTTGCGCCGCTGCTCGCGGGCGCTCGCCTGCTGGCCGCGCACTGGAAGATCACCGACGACTCGGACTTGTGGTGGCTCCGCACCCTCGGCCGCGTCGCCGCCTACGCCGTGCTGGCGACGGCGCTGGTGCTCATGTTCTCGCTGTACGACACGATCAAAAATAGCGGCGCCGTTGGCGGCAATGGGCAGCTGATCCTCTACTTTATCGCCGCGCCCATTGCGGCGTTGGCGATCGCCATCGAGCGCATCTTCGTGCTGACCGTCCCCGCGACGCCCTCCGCTGCGACCACTGCGCTGGCGCGCGACAAGGGCCCGCTCACGCCGTACGCCGAGGCGCTCGTCGAGACGCACGCCATGCTGTGGCTCGTCGCCGGCGCCGTCGTCACGCAAGGCGACCTCCTCGGGCGCAAGCTCCAGCGGCAGATCTCTGTCGAAGAGTACGACCTCTTCCACGGGACGTGGCACGTCCAAGTTGCGCTGGTCGCCGCGGTCGTGTACGAGCGCGTCGACGACGTCAACCGACGCGCACGCGGCGAGCAGAACGAGTGCGTCTGCTACTCGCGGTGGCCCGAGATCGCGCTGCTCGTCGGGCTCACGCTCTACGGCATCCTCGCCGTCATTCTCAAGGAGGCCTCCGCCGGCGTCGTCGCGAGCGAGGTCGTGCTCGGGGTCACCACGCTGCTGCTCTTTGCGCTCGGCGCGTACGCGTGGTTTGACGAGGTCCGCGCGCGCCGCGCGAATCGGTACTCGCTCGTCGAGAATTCGCAAACAGGCTCGAGGTCGTCGTTGGCGGCGTCGTCGGCGTATGCCGACTTCTTCCAGCCGACGCCGCTCGTGCGCGTGCACCTGGGCGGTCGCTGACCGATGGGCGCACGATGGGCGCACGATGGGCGCCCGCCGGCCGCCCTGGCGCTTGCGAGCGAGCGCCGTCGAGCAGAGCAAACAATGTCCATCAACGTCGAGATCCCGGCGGAAGCGGTCCTCAAGGACCCGAGCCTCATGCGCAAGGTGCACACGACCATCGCCAAAGCCCTCGAGGGCTTCTGCGAGCAACAGGCGCTGAAGGCCTTCGACGAGGAGCACGCCTTCGCGTCGGACTACTGCATGAAGCGCGTGTACGACCTCATGGACGACGAGGAGAGCGCTTGCTACCGGGAGATGTGGTGCGACGCCTACACCTACAAGCTGCAAAAGAAGGAGAAGCGTGAGCGAGCGGAGCGGATG
>Ga0115012_10001187_pt1 | contig 15053 bp, 24 predicted proteins | sample TroAtlMetagenome_FD_88706 | JGI IMG/M metagenome (GOLD analysis project Ga0115012, IMG submission 88706) | Marine eukaryotic phytoplankton communities from Atlantic Ocean - Tropical Atlantic ANT10 Metagenome | ecosystem: Environmental > Aquatic > Marine > Oceanic | place: Tropical Atlantic...
AAACCGCTGAATTTGACTCACTACCATCAAGCGGCACTGCAATATAAAATTTATTATTAGCATATGCTGAAACTGCTTTATGAGCCATGTGCCAATTGATCCTATCGATTAAAGGCTGGATCGGCTCACTAATGGGTTGATCTATTCCTTGGACTGCGCCGCTTTCAGTAATGCCAAGACTACAAACACCCCGCTTCTCACTTAAAAACCAAACATCCCGACCAACGCTGACTATAGATTTTGCTGCCGTACATCCATACGCACTACTTAATTGATCGAGTACTAGATCTGTCAAATTGCCATAAACATTCTTAACCATATAGACTGAAGACTGTTTAAAACAAACAACTGTTGTTTGATCAAATTTATGGAGAGCAACAAGTGAATCAGCGCTGCCTTGATTAATTCTAAAGTTAGATAAAACAGGCTGATACCTTGTAACATTTAAATAATCACTTGCGGCTACAAGATCACGCGAATGTGGAATTAATAATCTGTTTTGAAAATAAATCGCATTGTCAGCATTTGGAATTAGATCAGTTCCATCACCCTGATCGTTCTCATCATAATCTATTGTGTTATCGATTTGATCTACTGGAATAAATCCTTCCAGTAATGTTTTTAAAATATAAACAGGCTTATTTTCACCTCGAAACATTAACACCTGATTAAACGCCTGGACAAAAGTTACTGAGCCTCCCGCATCGATTAAGCCAGAAAGTTTGAAAGCAAGAATGCCTTCACGGGCAGCATAAACTCCGCTTGAAGTTGCAATTAATAAATACTCAGTTGTATTTGGATCTGAATAAAGACCAACCCCGTAAACTTTATCAAATTTAAATACTCTACTTCCTATATCTTCCCACTCTGAACTATTTAAATGACCAGAACCGTTTAAAGGAGTGACAATTGATGAAATGTTTGCAGCTTTACGCTTAAAATATGGGCCGTGATCTGGGTTACTTAATGGACCTGAAGCATCCACCCAAGTTTGCCCTGCCGTAGTACAAGTTGATTGAGTCGTATAAGTGGGACTAAGGCAATGCGCTGATCGAGGTTGTACTTGCGCTGGTTCAGTTATTGTTACGTTATCAATTGCACCAGCAAAATCATCGCTTGCTTGTATTTTTAATTTTGTAGGATCTGCGCCAGTACAATGAATAATGCGACTAAAAGACCCAACAGCACTTAAACTATGCCCAGCGGTGGCTGGATTAGAACTTGTGTTACCAACAAACGGTGTAACTTTTCCGCTCGTATAAGAAACTATATCAAAAGTAACTAAATAATCCCTTCCAGCCGCAGTGCCAACTTCATAAACCAAGTTTTCGGCTGAACCTACAATGTTTTGATTTGTGCAAGTAGCAACACCAGATCCAATAACCCATCTAGGAGAACTTGGTGTGCCGCTTGAGTTTTCCATACTCCAGCCTGTGCCAGTGCTAAAATCCCCAACTGCTAATCCAGTAGCAACAACTTGCGCGGAAATAACTCCACTACTTGAAACTGTAGCTCGTTTCCCACTGTAACGAACTATATCCCCTTGAGAATAGGTTTTATGTTGGTAGTCATCTTCAGCTTTATTACTCCAAGGTAAAAGGACTACCCCCTGCCTTGTTTTTGCTACGCCGTTTTCAAACCTTTTATTGCGAGCGTTTGCAGCTAACCCCGGAGACAATTGCGCTGGATCGAGGCGCATATTGACCCCAACAAATCCTTGATCTCCATCTGTAACATATTCGGGCATTATTTTCGCTCCAACTCGTATTCATATTCAGCAAGTTTATTCAGCACTTCCTTTGTGAAATGTGGTGCTGCTTTCGCTGCTGCCTTGAATTCTGGATGCTTCAGCATCCGATCCACGGAATTCAATTGAGTCTGCTGACATCCCACCGCTAATAGCAGCATCAATAGCAGCATCGATCCGGTTAGTTTTTTCCTCATATCGTTCTCGTGCATTCTTTTCTTTTATAGCATTATTTAATTGAGCCAATAGCTTTGCCAATATTGGAAAAGCATTTATCAAGGTTGCTATTGCCTTGATGAATCCCATTTATTTATTGGCCTCAGTTTTAATGCCGTGACGCACAAAAATGGCGAGTAAACTTGTAATGCCTACATTGATTGCAGAACCTAGCTCCAACTCACCAGTCATGTATCCTGCCAATGCGCCGATAACTCCTGTGATCCCCGTCCATAATGTTTTTGATTTTAACATAATTATTTTATCCTTTTTATTATTTGTCTTTTCTTGGATGTCCGTCTTTTAAGTCTTCAATATCTTTTTGAATTATTGAAAGTTTTTCATCCATCCTAATTAACATTTCTTTTTCCGACTTCCCATCTTGTTGAAGAATTTTGATTGCTGCTTCATTTGAAGATACTCGATGAGGTAAAACAAACCATGCACCGATTACTCCGGCAGAGGCTACGACCATGCCGAATATTAAAGAAAAATTATTCAACTTATCTCCCATTTTATTTTTATGATTTAGCTAAATCGACAGGCTCCATTGAGCTTGCCATCATTTGTGTGAACTTTGCCATGCCTTCCGCTGGTGGATTTTGTTTGGCAGATACCGATAGATCATATTTTGCGGAGAAGTCTGTAGACCTAGTATTTTCAGATGAACTTGTAACTTTACCAGTGTGTGAAAAATTACATGAAGCTCTAGTTAAGAACCCTCCTGAGATTGAACCTCCTGCGGTGTTAGTGCTTTCACTACCCGTTTTTTCGGTGTTCTCTGTATGATTCTTAACCTCCATCGTAAATTTGATTTCAGTATCTTGAATCGACAAGTTTGGAATTGTTACCATGCTGATGATAGGCATCTTAACCAACTGCTTTGCAGTTTCGCCACTTGTGCCATCCATTAACCGCTCGATTTCGACATCGATTGTACGAGCAACGCTTTTACCGTCTTTTGTTTCCCAAGCAAATTCCTCGCACCATTCCATCGTTGCGGCACTTAACTGCTTCTGTCCTTGGGCGCACGCTACAAGGGGATCTAATATTAAATCTTTTAAAGGAAGCCCTTTAAAATTAGCGAGTTGTTTTTGATCGGTAGTTTCAGCCATTTTATTTTAGTTATTAATAGTTTGTTTGGTTTACTAAAGAATCACCGACACGAGCCAAACCTTCAGCCTTGTCGCATCCTTTAAATTTTATTTTAACTTTTGCCATTCGCTTTCTTCTTAATCTTCCCAAATTAGCTAACAGACCTTGTTTTTTGTTCCTTTCAATCTCGACTTCTAACGCAACGGAACATTCATCGATTCGCAACGCGTGGTGCGGGACAAGTGTAAATAAAGGTATTTCGACGGATTTCCCATTAAGCTCCAATTTAGTTGTCTTGGGCTTGCCATCTTCAAAATACGTTTCATGTATTTGTTTGAGATAATCTGCTTCGACGGCTTTTTGTGCGGCGCAAATACTTTCATAAAGTTCATTAAATAATTCGGTTACTTTTGGCATAAAAGAGGGAGGAGGCTAATTCGCCTCCTCCTTTGACTCAGGTTCCTCAACCACTTCATTATTAGGATTAAGATGTTTAATCAGTTTTTCTGCCACTGATCTAGCATGATCATGTGCATCTGCATTTACAGTTGCACTGCGTGTTATTGTGTACAATTGCTGTACCCCGTTTATTAGTTCTTTTATTTTATCGTCCATGAGAAAATTAATGCAGCACTGGCATTTGCTTTGTTTGTTTCTCTTGCCTTTGCAATCTGTCTAATAACTCTGCCAACGCTTTATCTGACAAAGCTTGTTGCACTCCGGCTAATTGTTCTTTTTCATCTGCCATTAGCAGATCAGCCGCCGCGCCATGTGTTAAAAACGCATTAAAGTCTCTTGGTATATTTATCTTACTCCATTGCCCTCCCCCATCTGACGGGTCGTTACTGCCTGAAGCTGTATGAGCAACTATTGTTTCATACAAATCAAAGTCTGCACCACTAGCTGGAAACCTAACTACATCACCAAGCACATAAGAGGTTCCTGATGTCCATGTAGTATAAAATAAATTAGGTACTGGTTGTCTGTATTCAATGTAAACAACATTGGGACCGTTTATAACCTGAATTCCGTTTTCACTTTGATTGAATAATTGCTGTTCAGCTTTACCGTTGGTTCTAGGATTATCATTCCAAACCTCTACAACATCCCCAATTTTGTTTTTGCCTGTTTGCTCCCAAGCAACGTACTTATCTAACTCAGTTAACTTACCCCATCTTTCATTTGAGCTTGTGGCATTTGGGACAAGTGTTCCACTTGAAGTGTGTGCTGTATGACAGGCATAAAATAATCCATCAGAAGCATACTGAACAATATCACCTACATTATAAGCCGCGCCAGCAACCCAAAGATTTTCGCCATAACTTTGTTTTGATTCAGCCCAATGAGTTAACGCAGTTGGGACATTGCCAGAAGTTTGTTTAAGTGCTTGGTAATATTTTTTCTCTGTCGGATAATAAACCTCTGATCCCGCTGCATATGTAGTACCACTAGCATAGATGGCGCGGTAATATCTTTTTTCTACTCTTGTTAAATCTGGCCAAGCGAAGTACTGCCAGATTTGTTTTAAACGAATATCTAAATAAGATTTTATTAAATCAGAATCATCATTTGATAATTCTGAATATACTCGTTGAGAATAAGAGACAACACGTTTAATTATATCACTGTAAGCTATTGTTTCCACGGAGTTGCCTCTTTGTTATCTTTAAGAAATTTTTTGACGTTAGAATCGTCTTTCCAGAAATCAGGATCTTGTTGCACCCATCTAAACCAAGTGCGAGCATCGATCACTCCTTCAAGATGAAGTTCAGCCTTCTTGTTATGTTGATAGTTTTTGTATCGCTGAAAAATTGATCCTGCACGTTTACGATACTTTGCTTTTTCTGCTCTAACATAATCCTTATGTAACTTTGGATCACGCAAAGCGCGGGCAACGGAGGCGGCATCCCGCCCCCGCTTCCCGAACTTGGGTATAAGTATTTGACCCGGCATTAACCGTTGTCTACTGCGGGATCTTTACGATCCGCTGCCTTATTGATTCTGCACCAAATGTTGACTGAACCAGCAGTCAAGTTGGCTCCACCCGTTGTTGTGGTAAGAATGACTTTAGCAATTAGATTACCATCGGCATTCACTCCAATTGGAGCGCCAGTTGCATTTGATCCTTCACCAATAAGGATTATTTTTCCGGCAGTGAGTTCAAGATCACCGTTATCGATAAGCGTATCAGTTGAACCAGTTACACCTAAGTCTAACTTTGTTCCTGCATTTGCATGATCAAACGGGGTAACTATTTCTACACATACATTATCAACAAAATCACCTAATTTAAGTTCACATAAATTAAGTGATTCGTTTGCGCCAGTGGTTGCCACAAAATCGGCCTCCGTAACACTAAACATATGGGTAAAACCCTGCCTTGTTGCTTCTTGATTTGTTAAAGAATATTTATTCATAACTTTATTTTAACCTCCTTATTAACTACCACCAGTTCCATTATCGATTGCAGCTAGTCCCTTTGGATTTTTACAACAAAGAGAATAGATAGTCTTGGCGTAACCGCGAGGTCCACCACCTTCATCGTCTAAATTATGAACCGTTAGAGGCTCCATGTATTGAAGCTCTAAGAGATCCAGATCAAGGAGCAATCCTACTTCCGTATTAAACGTTGTTCCGTTATGATCTAAGAACACAGACGGCATCACATTCACCCGACCAAAACTGGAGTTAAAAATCTTAACTTCCAAATTAATGGTCTTTTTAACTGCTTGATCGTTTATTGTGTAACGAGAATAACCACTCGCACTTTCTAAACGTGTGAAGTTATCAATCTTCTCAACTACTTCAGGACCAAAAACACCCATGTAAGTTTTTTTGGCTGAATGAGTCTGGTAAAGAGATTGCAACACTCCATTAAGATCACCTTCAGTAAGATTGCCAGCAGCATTAATATCTTGCTCTTGCGGAGTAGCATAATCGGCTGGAATATCTGCCGGAGTTGCCCTCGAACCTAATGTGTCTGTGCCAACCGCATTACGACCACTAGCAGTCCAACTGAACAACCCGCGAGTTTTCCAAGCGTCTGAACCGTTACCGGATTGACGATCATTCCTAGAACAGATTGTTGCTTCGATGTCGCGCTTCATTTCGCGAAGCGTTTTCATTTTAGCGTAATCATATTCATTGGATACCGCTGCGGTATCGACCAACATTTGAACATCGGAAACACCAAAATCGCGGGTAGCAATTTGAATGTAGTTACCAAACCGCTGACGTTTTGCAGCTTTGTTTGTAAACGACCCAATGTCTTTTCCTTCTGGCTGACCATCTGTTGATGGTGATGCCAACTCGTCTGCGAGAACTTCTGTAAAAGTTCCCCTTGGCCCCGGCCCTTTACGCATGGCGGAAACAACGGGAGTTTGTTCTGGTTCCAAGATGGTTAATACATCTCGGAGATCTTCCCTGTTACCACCAGTAGTGCTAGGCGAGGCATAACTATTTGCTGATGCCATAGTATTTTATCCTTTTTTTATGCCGCATTGCGGCGTGCCTTGAGCAATTGTAATACCGCATCAGCGCTACCATTGGATTCATCAACGTATTTCTCAGCATCAACAATTTTAGCTGCACTTTTGCCCGCTGCCGCTGGTGGCGGCGCGCTTGCAGGAGTAGCTACTTTTGTTGGCTCAGTAGATGATTGTACTTTTTGTGCTTTTGGCTTGGCCGAAGTCTTGTTTTGGGATGCTTCCAATTGCTTGTTATACATCCCTAAACCCATCTGAAACACACCCGCTAAAACTTCATAATGTGGAAAGCGTTTTATCTCTGGTAGTTGCTGCAAAATCTGTTGGTACTCTGCATAAAGAGGATCTGAAGAATCATTCCAGGCGGGAAATTGTTGACGAGCAACTGCTCTCATTTGAGCATTTTGATCAATCCACTTTTCACGAGAAGGAATGTGTTCATTCAAATTATCCTCTGCATACTTTAGAATACCTTCTACCTGATCTTCATCGTAGACTTGCGTCTTACCATCTGGAAAAGACATTTCTCCTCCATTTGGATTTCGCAAAGCCCACAATCGCCAATCACGGTTTTCCTTGATCTTCTCTTTTAACTCTTTTTTGGTCATTACATCGGCAAGTGGATCACTTGCTTTCAGTTGTTCTGTACCCTGTTTATTGATCTGATCTTGGAGTTTTTGATTTTGCGCCTCTAACTCATCTGAACGCTTTACTTCATCTTTCCAATTTTCTTCGGCAAGTTTTCGTTTAGCGGTTAATTTCGCGATGCGCTTATTAACTGACTCCTGCGCCTTGTCATCTAACCCGGTTGATTCCTCCTCGTCATCAGCGTCTTGCGCTTCAGGATCATCGGTTTCTTCCGGCTCAGATAGTTCCTCTGGCTCATTAAGTTCATCACCTTTCGGTAATTCTTCCGTTTCGGTATCTGATACGTCTGTTTCGGCTTGCTCTACGTTTGCCTCCACAGTTTCCGATTGAGCGCTTTGACTATTTGTTAACAAATCACCCAAGCCCTCCAAGGTGATGTTATCCGCGTCATTTGTGGCAGACGGTGTGCCTACTGGTTTATCTAATGTTTCCATGCTTTTAACCTTGCAAGTCGGTAACAGGGTTTATTTTGAGGCTAACCACAGAAAAGCCTTTAAAATTGAGTAATAACACGTTTTGGGGTGGGTTTGTCTAAAAGTTTATTCCTTAAACAACCTTAAAGACCTTAAAATGACCTTAAACACCTAGAATTAGGCAACGTCATCTTCTTCTTTTGGCTTATTAATATAAATAAATTGAGTTTCAAGACCCAATAAAGCGCTAATACTCCCTAAATTATGAGTGTTTCTGTAAGGTTCATGTGCATTAGCAGGGTTAGTTGTGTAGATAACCATTTCATCTTTTAACGAACTTATTAACGCTAATACCGCATTAAAACGCGGATCGCCCATTAAAGTGCGAAGATCAATGTCTCTTACTTCAGTATTTAATTTATATTCTTCAATAGTCATTTTTTATTTAATTTTACTTTCTCCATTCCTTTTCTAAATCTTACCCAATTCTGAAATACTATATCTTCGTTATCTCCGCGTGCGCTTACAGAGCAACGAACACATTGCATTTCCCATTTGATCCCAGTTTTGCGTAATTTTATTAAATGACCACAAATTGGACATTCATCACTCCGGGACTTGTTCTTCTCCTTTGACATTTAAAAACCTCCTTAAACTTTCCCGACTATAATATCTATAGCCGTTATTTATTCTTATAACTTCCAACTGATCCGAATCACCAAGCGCTCTAATTTGTTTTGTATCTAAACCAGTGATTTGACTGACAATCATAGGTTTTAACAACAATGGCAGATCGTTAAATTTCATTTTAAATAAGCCCCGCCCCATTGTTTTGTTGCATTAACGGTTACGCCCTTGAGGGAAGGGACTTGGCGAGCAGGGGCGAGACTAAATTTATTTGTTTTTTTCATCCGAATCTTTTTGGTTCCTGAAACCCTCCAGTTGCTTGCATATTATTTTCATCGATATAAAAAATGCCTCTTTTAAATAAATACCTATCAGGATCGATAACATCTTTAAGCGCTCCCTTTAATCCATCTAGTCCGGTATATTCAGCGTAGGCATAAATGCTTTGTTCACATTCACTACTAATAAAAAACTTGGGATGATTCATTGCACTAACTGGAGAACTTTCATCGTAATCCAACATATCATTTATAACAGTAATCCCATCTTCGATGTCACCTCCCGGCCCTGCGTGCCAAACAATACTTTCACCAACAACATTGCCTTCACTATCCTGCTGTTCTTCATCCATCATACTAATGATTGATTGCCCCTGCTTTACGTTTGGAACTTCTGCCCCACCACCTCTTGGATCGATTACTCTTTCAAATATATCTTCATTACCTTCCAGTTTTTTTATCAATTTTTTATATGACAAAATCGACATCCCCAATGGAGTTTGAGCGCTTCCGGGTTTGCCGTCTGGCTTATCTGAAGGTAAAGCCCATTCACCGTATGTTTTACGGTCTGGCCATTCACGATAAAGCCACACTCTTTCCAAATCATCGATGATGTACCATTTTATGAACCAATTTTTTGTACCCCCCGGATCACAACTACAATAACGAGTTCCCGTAGTGGGTATATCTTTTGGATCTACTACATGGACGTTTTCATTAAAGCGTGGAAATGCCTTTCCTTCTAATCGTTCAGCCCATCCATAAGCACGAATTTTTATTTCCTCAGTACTCTTTCCATCGAGCATTTTAATAATGTTTTGATAACCCCCAAACGGGTTCCAAATACTATGAAAACAAATGATTGCAGCGCTTCGACTTCTAGCTTCCAAAATGTACGGCATCTCTCCTTTTTTACATCCCGGCACATGAATGTTTTCTTGTTCCAGTAATTCCGCAGGACGACTTTCTACAACACGAGATCCAGCCAAGTATTCTTTAACTGTCATTGTGTATCCGCGAACAGGGGTAAAAGTAATTAATAACTTTCCACTTCGAGTAACAATACGGTAGCGCAATGTTTTAACTAATTCATAACCGATCAACTCATCTGCCCATATAAAATCAAGCTCTCCACCTTCATAAACCTTGTCATCCATTGAGTAGTTTAAAAAACGTGTACGACTACGGTTTGGCAAAATAAAAACCTGATCAGCAAAACCACTTTTATCAGTCCATCTAACATTTGTGGTTTGCCCTTGTTTACCAATGTTTCTCCATTCTGGAGGGAGATATTTTCTTACAACGGGTTGTTGCATTTCAACTGAAGAGGGCAACGTAGTGTGTAAACACCAAGTATTGATGGCATCATTGAAAGCCATTTTATTAGCCACTGTCCGGGCCGCGTATTCAGTTTTGCCACTTCTGTTCCCTCCAAGGATTAACAACTCATCATATTCTTCAAGTAACCGATCCGCATCCTTCCAAGGATCGAGTTTTATTCCGTAACGCAACGGATCATCTTTTGCTAATTGTATAACTCTTTCACGCTCTTGTAATTGGTCTAATAAAAAATCAGTGCCATGCTTCTCTGCAATGGCAATCATCTCTTCATTAGAAAACGATTCTATTCCCGGATAAGGAGTTTGTTTAAAAATTTCATTCATCAGATTTTACCTCAATTACACTTGCTTTTTTTTCTCTTAATTCTTCTTTAATCTGATTTAAGCGTTCATTTAATTGTTCAGCATTTATTTCTTGCCGGACTTCGTGAATCTGGGTTGGCATACCCTCAAATTTCTCAAGGTGATCCGATACAATGCCCCAAGTAATTGCTTTGTCTTTACCTTTAATTTCATTGTTTTCTAGCGCCTCCATTAACCCATCTGTTGCCATTCGATGAAGCACCCTTACCTTTTCTAACGCACGTTGCCTATATGAAGCCAAGCGACCATCCTGATCTGCGCGGCGCTCAAGTGCTGCAACTGTGTTGCGACTTACCTTGCAACGTCTTGCTATTTCTTTATGCGTGATATTGGGATCAACAAGTAATTCTAAAATATAATCAACCTTCTCTTTATTTCTTTCAATTATTGCACCACTAAACTGCCCCGGTTTTGTTTCGTATGCTGTAACCAAAGCGTTAGTCTGTTCTAACACTTGATCAGGCGAAAACAGTTCTGATTGAGGCTGGTTTATAGGTTGAGTCATTTTTTATTTTTTAAATGATTTAATATATCTTTTCCCAGTAATTTGCTTTGTGAAATTTCCAAGTAAATATCTGCTGCTCCACATTCAAAGAATTCGTTTATTAATTTAAGTTCGGTTTTTGTGTAATGTACTACTGAATCTTTTTTTATTCTTTTAGTCTTAACTTTTGACAGGAGTCTGTAATCACTTATTGCTTGCTCAATAACTGCTGCTGCAATGTAAGCTGCTCCTTTATTACAAATCATTCTCTTGCTATTTCATCAGCTTTTTTTGCCCACTCTTCTGCACCTCTTAAATCTTCTTCAGACAAGCCTTGTTGTACTGATGAAAATTTTCCAATTTCTTGATAATCAAAAGTCTCAAACCTGACACATGACTTATGGAATTTAAAATCGACCTCCCCTGTTGGACCACTTCGCTGTTTGGCTATAATTAATTTGCAATGTTTAGTGTGCATATCTTCTCCCTTCATCAACTCTTCCTCTTCAGGAGATCGTGGAATTACTTCATGCAATAAACCTACAAAATCTGCATCTTGTTCAATCTGGCCACTTTCGCGTAGATCCGCTAATGATGGAGGTTCGTATTTGCTTTTTGCTGCATTACGATTGAGTTGAGCCAATGCAAGAATTGGGACATCTAAATTCTTTGCTATTTCCTTTAATCCGCGACTTACCTCTGCAACTTCCTCCTGACGGTTATACATTTTGTTTTTAGTACCCGCTTTTGCCAGTTGAAGATAATCCACCAATATTAAATCTACCCCATGCAACAACTTTACTTGCCTAGCTTTGCTTGCAATTTGAGCAATGCTTAACCCCGGACGATCATCTACCCAGATTGGTATGCTGTTTAATTCTTGATCTGATTTTGTAATTTTTGCGTAATCCTCATTAGTAACATTACCCGACCTTAACTGGACCATGTTTGCCCCGGAATGACTATGCAGCACGCGAGCCGCCAGTTCTTTAACTGTCATCTCCATACTAAAAACTAAACATGATTGCGGTTTGTCAGATATTGGCTTTGAAACAAGCTTACCTTCACGCCTATCCGGGTCGTTAAATTTAATTACTTGGTTTAAAACTATGTTCATTCCTAACGCGGTTTTTCCTCCTCCCGGCCTACCCGCAATAACAATCATTTCACCTTTAACTAAGCCGCCAGTTTTTTTGTCCAGGAACTTATATCCAGTCGGTAAACCTGATAACACTGCGGTTCCCCTTCTATACTCATCAAGTAGGGCAGTAGTTTTTTTAAATTCATCTGGAAGGTGCGTTAAATTTTCTCCTTTTTGATCTGAGTTAATTTGCAAAAGTTTACCTTCTAATTCTTCCAGCACTTTTTTTGTCGCTCCAGTTGTGACGTTTAAGTGTTCATATGTTTCTTTAAGTAAAGTTCCTGCTTTTCTTTTTAGTTGAGCATCCCTAGCTATTTTTAGGTAATAGTCTAAATTTTGAGCGCTTGGAACAGAGTCTTGCAATTGCATTAACAACACGGGCCAAGTCTGTGGGGGAACAGTATCCTGTTCCTTTAATTTCATTGTTAATTGCAGAATATCCGGTTTTGTTCCATTAGTTACTAAATCAAGTAAACTTAACCAAATGATCCTATGATAATGAATGTAAAATAATTCAACCGCATCATTTCCAAACTTATCAAATATTTTAAAAACAATTTTATCTGGTTCTAATAAACTGCAACCCAACACCCCCTGCTCACATTCTTCATTGTGATATATTTCTAAATTAGAATCGTTCATACTATGCGTTTATTAATTGATTTTTTATTTGTTTTTCCTCTTCACACAATTGCCACCATCTTTCTCTTTCGGGATGATCTGACTCTACGGGTTGATAAGCACCGGGATCTCCGGGGTGATTTTCTTTTTGGGATAAAATTTCTTTCAACCGCGTATTTGCGGTCATGGTCCTGATATGTTCGGGCTGATTGACGAGCGCTTTTTTTTCGGATTTTTTTTTCAAATTCCGACCATGTTCGTTGAAATAACGAACACATTTTCGGACCATTAAACCATGATTCTTGGCATATGGTTTAGGTTCGTTTGTTCTTGGATTGTAAAACCAACCTTCTTCAACACATTGATCATACCAATCTGATGCCCACTCACGCGGTACACCTCCTATGTCAGCACCTTCAATAAATCTTTTTTTAGATACTACCCCGTTAAGTTCCGTTATAATTCCGTTAGTTTCCGTTCCTATATAGGGGTTTTCCAAATTGACATCTCGTTTTTCCAAATTGACATCTCGTTTTTCCAAATTGGCATTTTGTTTTTTCAAATTAACATCTCGATTTGTCGAATTGGGAATATCTACATTTAAACAAATTGTGAATTTTTGTTCATATCTATGACCAGATTTCTCAAGTATATTTGATTTAATTAATTGATTTAATTTACGGTAATAAGTGGTCGTTTTAAGTGAAGTTAATGCCATTAAAGTTTCTTTATTTGCCCACACTTCTCCCTTCTCAGAAACATATGCCATTGCTACAAGAAGCAATTTTGCAGACGGATCATCCATTGGCAGCGCTAACGCTGCTTTGACTAACTTTAGGCCCATTATCGTTCCACATAGGCCGAATATGCGGCCCATTTGCGATTTTGAATTCCCAAAGTCTTCCACACGCATCTACCAAGCACATTTTGTTTTTGGTTCCCATTTGTATAGTTACCCAATGCCATCTTTCCGATTTTTTCGGATGATTTACCAATGCTTGTATTTCTGCGTGTTTTTTCTTTGTCCACTCTGTTTTCACCATTTCCCCGGCCAACGAGGTAAACTACGCGCTATATTCCACACGTTGCCTCCATCAAGATCAGCAGGAAATGTCATTGGGTTTCCTAAATGATCCGTAGGTCGGAAATTTTCACTTGTTTTGACTCGAACCATTACAAGTTCACCATTTTTACGTTTGGCTTTTATGATTCGCTTATTAGGAAAACCACCTTGTATAAAGGTTAGAATTTCCTCGTTTTTGCTTTTATTCTGCTCTGTGAGCGTTTCTTTTTCGTCCGTAGAGATAACACACCCTACGACATCCATAAGACGTTCAGCGCCTTCTTGCGTGTAAACGATAACCCTTCCGGCTTTTCGCCAATCTTTTCCTTTGTTTAGGTTACGTTTTCTATGCCCCGCAATAGATTCACGGGTAATTCCTAACTTTTTACTTAATTCTGATTCTGAAATTTCAGGAGTCATTTTTCGATTTTTTTATGACTCGATTACCATTTTTGGCTATCCAATCTTTTCTTAATTGAGTTTCTAAAGCATTAGCAGGGGCAATTCTGCCCTCTTGAATCATTTTTTTTATTCCTTTGCTAAGATCTTTACTGGTTTGCTGCCAACTTTTGTCACTATCTTTGAAAACCATGTGTCCGGCATCACTTACCTTTTCTCCTGTTAAATTTGGCCTCGGCATATTTTAAATTTTTTTTTTGGGGAGCATTAGTGGCGATCAAAGCGAGAAACGATTCTCTCGAAACATCTTAATAGTTTTCTGTACCACTAAATTGATCATTTGTAATATTTTGTCTGAGACTGAATCCATAACTAATCCGCAAGGCCGCAAACTGTTTTGACCCCCCCCCCGGCTCACTAGAATGAAAGCCAGATTTTGCCCTTTTGGTCCGTAATTGGTACTAGATCCAGCATTTTGCCCCTTTTGTTTAGTATTTAGCTTTATAAATTGCTGCTTGATCGACAGCGACTCTAACCCTCGGAACCCGTTCAAGTGTCTCGCCTTTGTTTGGATCTGTCCGGGCAAGAACCCATTTATTTTAGTCCAGATCATATTTAATTAGTTCCAGGGGGAACTTTTTCATGCTCTATCTCTCGCCGATCCGGGCTTATCCCTAGTTTAATAGGGAAAGAAGGAGAGAATGAACACCTTGCTCCCTCTAGATATTTACGGATTGAAGCGGTTGAAACGTGCGTGATCCCATTACCCAACCTGAAAGCTTCAAGGGTTTGGGCTTTAATTAGCCGCCGGATCGTATCGCTGGAACAATCCAGCATTGCCGCCGCTTCTCTAATCCTCACAACTATTCTTGGCCCTCGTTTGATTGCTTGCATTGCGTTTCATCCTTTCCAGATCTTTAAACCCGTCAAATCAAAAAAAAGGTCCGGGGGGTCTAAATCCCTTAAAAAACAAAAAAAGGGCCGGATTTATTGACCTAAAAAAAATAACGTATTGCGTCCAAATTGCATTGCATTATTCAAACCGCTTGCGATAGATTTGGCCCACTGCATTGCAATCTGGTTGCATTGCACAAACAAACGCAAAAATAAAATGCAAATAAAGCGAAAAACAA
>Ga0115012_10001188_pt1 | contig 15045 bp, 8 predicted proteins | sample TroAtlMetagenome_FD_88706 | JGI IMG/M metagenome (GOLD analysis project Ga0115012, IMG submission 88706) | Marine eukaryotic phytoplankton communities from Atlantic Ocean - Tropical Atlantic ANT10 Metagenome | ecosystem: Environmental > Aquatic > Marine > Oceanic | place: Tropical Atlantic Ocean...
AATTTCAATTTAAAGGAGATAATAATCTTTATGGATGTAAATTACCAGTAGAAGGTAGAGTATTTTCAGATAGAAATACTAGATCAACATCTCTTGTAGATTTAATGAAACCATATCAAATTGGTTATAATATGGTTAATAATCAAATTGCAGATATACTTGTAGATGAACTTGGTACTGTAATTATGTTTGATCAAAATGCATTACCACGTCATTCAATGGGAGAAGACTGGGGTAAGAATAATATGGCTAAGGCATATGTAGCAATGAAGGATTTTGGTATGTTACCATTAGATACTTCAATAACTAATACAGAAAATGCTACAAACTTTAATCATTATCAAACTTTAAATCTAGAACAAACAAATAGATTAATGAGTAGAATTCAATTAGCAACTCATTTTAAAACTCAAGCTTTTGAAACTATTGGTATCAATATGCAAAGAATGGGACAACCTATAGCTCAGCAAACAGCTACAGGAGTTACACAAGCAATGAATCAATCTTATTCTCAAACTGAAACTTATTTTGTACAACATTCAGACAATCTCATGCCGAGAGTACATCAAATGAGAACTGATCTTTCACAATATTATCATAGTAGTACACCAAGTGTAAGATTAAATTATATGTCAAGTGAAGCAGAAAAAGTTAATTTTACTATTAATGGTACAGATCTTTTAATGAGAGATTTTAATGTTTTTTGTACAACTAGAACAAATCATAAAGCTATTCTTGATCAGCTTAAACAATTAGCAATGACTAATAATACAACAGGTGCTAGTATTTATGATCTTGGTAATCTTATTAAAGCTGATTCAATTGCTGAAGTTTCTCATATCTTAAAAGATGCAGAAAAGAAACAAATGCAACAACAACAATCTCAGCAACAATCTCAACAACAAATGCAAGAACAACAACTTGCAGCTCAAAAAGAAGAGAAAGATGCACAAAGAGTATTTGAACAAGAAGAAGCAGATAAAGAAAGACAAAAAGATCTTATGGTTGCTGAAATACGTGCTTCAGGATATGGAGCACAAACGGATGTTGATCAAAATCAACAAAGTGATTTTAGAGATCATATGAAAGATATACACCAAAGAGAGCAATATCAAGATCAGATGAGTTTTAAAAGAGAACAAGCAGGTACTAAAAATTTATTAGACAGAGAGAAAATGGGTATGGAAAGAGAAAAGTTAAATACTCAACGTGAAGTAGCTGCAAATAATTTAAGAATTGCAAAAGAAAATAAAAATAGATTTGATGCTCCAAAACAAAAAGAATCTAAATCAGAAAAGAAAAAAGATAGTTAGCTATATACTATGAAAAATTTTTCTATTTGAAAAAATTTCTAAGGTTTAGTGATAAAACTTTCGTATATTATATATATAACCATTAAAAACCAAATAAGTTATGGCAGAGCAAGAAACCAAAACAGTAGACACAAAGGTTGAAAAAGTAGACGTCAACCTTGATGAAATATTTAATGCAGCACCAGGAGGAGACTCTATAACGCTGCCTGAAGGTGAAGAAAAAAAACCGAACATCTTTAGTAGAAAAAAGGTTGATACTAGTTTTTTAGATCCAAATGCTAAAAAAGAAGAAGTAAAAGAAGAAGAAAAAAAAGAAGAGGAAAAAGAAGAAGAAGTAAAGGATGAAAAAAAGGAAGAAACTAAAATAGAAAAACCTAAAGAAAAAGTAAATGTTGATGAGATTTTAGGTCTCAATGAAGAATCAACAGAAGAAGAAAAAACAACTACCAAAAAAGGTAGAAAACCAATAGAAGGAATTGGAGATGTCTTTAACAAATTAATTAAAGATGAAAAGATAGTTCCTTTTGATGATGATAAACCGCTTGATGAATATACTCCTAAAGATTGGGAGGACTTGATTCAAGCTAATTTAGAGGAGAAAGCAAATGAAGTTAGACGTGAGACTCCTCAAAAGTTCTTTGAAAGTTTACCTGAAGAACTCCAAATTGCAGCAAGATATGTTGCAGATGGAGGAACAGATCTTAAAGGATTATTTGGTGCATTAGCAACTGTAGAAGAGACTAGAGAGTTAAATGTAAAAAATGAATCTGATCAAAGACAAATTATAACTGAATACTTAACTGCTACTGGATATGGTAATGCACAAGAGATTCAGGAAGAAATAGAAATATGGGAAGACTTAGGAAAGCTTGAAAAACAAGCAAATAAGTTTAAACCAAAATTAGATAAGATGCAAGAAAAGGTTGTTGCTAGAAGATTAGAAGAGCAAGAGATGAAAAAGAAAAAACAACAACAAGCATCAGAAGATTATATGAAAAGTGTATATAATGCACTTAAAGATGGAAAAGTAGGAGAAACAAAAGTAGATAGAAAAACACAATCATTATTATATAATGGTTTAGTTAATCCGGCTTATCCATCCATAAACGGAAAAAATACTAATTTGTTGGGACATCTTTTAGAAAGATACCAATTTGTAGAACCGAATTATAATTTAATTACTGAAGCACTATGGTTGCTTGCTGATCCAAAAGGATATAAAACAAGCATCATGAAAAAAGGAGAAAATAAAGCAGTTGAAAAAACAGTAAGAAAATTAAAAACTGCACAAGCAGCTAAAGGTAATGCATCAACGGGCATACAAAAAGAAGAAACAACAACGGCAAAAAGAAAATTGCCAAGACAAAAAAATATATTTAAAAGGTTTTAATATATTAATTAATGTTTAACAAATAAAAATAAATTTCAATTATGGCAACACCAGTTTTAAATAACGGGCTGTTTCTCAGGGATACAAACTATAATGCTACTTCCCATGTTGATTCTTATCACTTAACCCAGATGCTTGGTTCTTCGGAGCCAATGGATATGGGGCCAATTGATATTTGGGCTATGGCTCAAAAGGTAGAAATGCCTCTATATCAATTAGCATCATTTGGTGGCAAGAATACAATCATGGTGGATAATGCACGTGGTGAGTATAAATGGCAAACAGCTGTTAATCAAGATTTGCCCTATATTATGAAAGACGTCAATGCGGCGGCTGTAGGGTTAGATGGTCAATCATTTACTCTTCTCTTTAACAAAAGAGAATTTGGAAATGGTGATATCATCACGTATGATAAGTATAATGGTATAGAATTATATATTACTGCAGATGAAATCATCCCAATGGGTGGAGGATTCTTATATACTTGTCAATTAGTAAATAACAATAGTGCAGCTTCTTTAGCTGAAGCTTACCAAGCAATTGGTACTAAGTACTTTAGAAAAGGTTCTGCACGTGGTGAATATGGAGAAAGATTTTCAGATCTTACAACTTCAACAGGTTTCAGAGAATTCTACAACTTTGTAGGAGGAGCTGAGGCACACGTTCATTATTCTATTTCTTCTAGAGCGGATTTAATGCTTAAAGGAGGAATGAATGCTGACGGGTCTATTCCTGTTACTGAAATTTGGAGATCATTTGATCCTAATGTTAACCCATCTGTAACTTCACTTGAAAGTATGGTAGAAATTATGGGAGCGGACTATGTAAAGAGAGCATTTGATAATGGTGATCTTTCTAGAACTTTCCTTACTAATATGGAAGCAGCGCATCTTTCTAAGATTGCTATGGACATAGAGACATACTTAATGTGGGGACACGGAGGTAGAGTTAAGCAAGATGGACCAGATGATATTAGATTATCTGTTGGTCTTTGGAAGCAATTAGATAACTCATTTAAGCGTGTATATAATAAAGGAAACTTTAGCTTAGACATGTTTAAAAATGAATTATATAACTTCTACCAAGGTAAAGTTGAATTAAATGGCCCAGATCCTCAACGTACACTAGTTATCCAAACGGGTATTGGTGGTATGAAGATGATTAATAAAGCTATTTCATCTGAAGTTAACGGCTTAGGTGGTCAATACATTGTTAATGCGGAAACAAAAGGAATTGTAAGCGGAAACAATCCAATGGATTTAGGATTTGGATATGCTTATACTTCATTTGTAATTCCATTCTTAGCAAACTGTCAGTTTGTTCTGAATCCAGCATTTGACAATTTACATACTAATGATATTGAAAATCCGTTAGTAGATGGGCGTCCATTAAGTTCTTACTCATTTATAATCTTTGATGTAACTGATGAAGGTAATGACAACATTCACTTGTTGAAACTTTCATGGGATAATCAATTGAAATGGTTCTACCAAAATGGAACTATGGATTATATGGGACGAACTCAAGGATTCCAATCTTCTGGAAACTTCAATGGCTATAGAGTTTATATGACTCAAACCATGCCTGCAATATGGGTGAAAGACCCTACTAAGGTATTGAAAATAGTTATGAAGAATCCAATTACGGGTGGTTCATTCTAATATCTGATTTTTTAGAAGAGGGGTCTTAGGATCCCTCTTTTAAATTTTAAAAACTAATAATAATTTAAAAAACCTTTTAAAATGGCAAAGAAAAAAACTCAAAAAGAAACTGTAGCGCAAGCTCCAGTAAATACAATGGTTCAAGAGGCAATAGAACCAGTAAGTGTACAAAAAATAGATAATTCAACATGGGTTGATTTAAATGAACATAAGGATCAAACTATTGCTATACGTCCTTATTTTAATCCTGATATAGAGAATATGGGATTAGAAAAATATAAAATGAATCTTTATGATGGTGTATATCATGAAGAACAATTAACATGTTTAGAAGTTAATGGTGTAAAGAGATATGTTACAGGATTAAATGAATTTGCTCCTGAAGTAAAAATTCTTCCATCAGAAAAAAGAAAAGAAAAAATAAAAGAAATAAGAAGAGTTGTTGCTCAATTAGAAGCAGAATTGGCTCAAAATATATTAGATCAGAGTGCTCCTGATTTTTGGAATAATGTAAAATTACTTAAACCTGATAATGATGAGTTATGGGCTAAGTTAAGTATAAGAGCAGGAAATGAACCTATTTATCTTGATCCAAAAGTAGATCCATATGATCTAATAAAGTTATATGCTATTGAAGCAGGCGGTTTTTCTATAGTAGCTAAAAGTTTAGATGCAGCTAAAACAAATGATAAAGTAAAATTTTATTTAGATAAATCTAGAGAAACAGCAAGCACTAGAGTAAATATTAGTAAATTAAGAAATAAAGCATTAGCATCATTACAAAATATGTATGATTCTAATCCTACTAAATTATTTTATGTTACTAAACTTGTTGCTCCTATGAGTACAGAATATAGAAAGTCAACACCAAATGATATTTTATATGAAGTAATGGATGAGTATATATATGGAACTGGAGGTGAAACAAGTGCAAGAAAATCTGCAGAAAGATTTTTAGAAATATCTAGACATGATTTAGGAACACTTAAAATTCTTACTGTAATGAAAGATGCTACAGAAATGAAACTTTTAAAAACTCAAAGGGGAGAAATAACTGATGTTATGAGTAGTTATAAGTTAGGAAAAACTCAGGAAGAAGCTTTTAGTAGTTTAAAAGATCCTTTAAATGAAAGCATCTTAATTAATTTAATTGAGAAAGTTGAAGACTTTTGGAATAAGTAATGTGGTTAAAAGCTAAAATAACAGCAGAAAAAATATATCTTGCTAGAGCAGATAAACTAGTTCTTATTAATACAATAGGAACAAATGTTGTAAATTTAGTTTTTGAAGTAGATCAGAAGTCACAGTTAGTTATAACATTAACTGTGACAGCTGGTAAACAAGAGGAAGTTTTACAATGTATTAGTGATGAGACAACTAAAATGGATACTATGAGAAAACCTTTTATTATATTAATGGATAAAGTTACAGGATATAAAATTTGTCCTGATATTACAAATATAGCAATAAATAAAAGGGAAATATAATGAATAATACTACTCTTCAAATTAAGTTTAAACAAAGATTAAATAAAATTGCTAGCAATGATTTTGATAATATTGAATGTTGGCAAATAGTTGAAGCATTTAATAAAGCTCAAATTTCTTGGTGTAGAAGACAATTACATGGTACTAATCAGTATAGAGAAGGTGATGAAGCTTCTAAAAGAAGAATAGATGATTTACAAGTTCTTTTAACTTCAAGAGATCTTGCAGGTATAGACATTACATATGATGATAAATATGGATATTTTAGAGCAGATAATTTTAATGAGATATATGATCAAAATTATTTAGAATTTAAAAGATTAGAAGCAAAAGCTAGTCAAACAATAAAACAAATTCAAGGAGAAAATGCAGTATATGAAACTGTAACAGTTTATACATATCATACAAAACGATCAACAAATGTATCAACAAGTGATCCAGCTGCATGGAATGCAGAAGTTGGTGTATCTATTCCAGATTATATTACAAACATTAATGATCTAATTGGTACTCCTGCATATGAGATTCAATTACAACAATATCAATGGGATGAGAATGGATATGGTCCAATACAAGGTTCAACTGAAGAACAAGTATTAATAACAGAAGCAACTGAATCTTCAACATCTTCAGAAATGGCTCCTGGTGCTAGTAAAGAAAAATGCTGTACAGAACCTAGAACTATGACAGTATACTTATCAGAGGTAGCTAGTACAGATGTTATTCTAAGAGATCCGCTCAAAGATCCAGACTTTGAATGGGGAGAAACTTTTTGTACTTTACAAGATTCAGAAATAAGAATATGGAGAAAAGATTTTTGGATTGTTGATCCAAAATTAATATACTATAGAAAACCTACAAGAGTAGAAATTCAAGGATGTGTAGATCCGTATACTACAATAGCATCAACTGTAGATGTAGAATCTGAATTTAAAGATGATATTGTAGAATTAATAATTGATGAAGCAGTAAGTATTATTGCTGGAGATATCTCTGATCCTAATTTATTTCAGAGAGGAGATGCAATGGGAGAAAAAAACAATTAATGTTCAGAGAGTTTAATTAATTTTTTGTATATTATATATATAGATAAACCAACTATTTATTTTATTTATTTATAAACTTTTAAAAAAGAAAAATTATGGCATATTTCAATCATGCGTTTGTTAAATCATTCTATACAGATAGATTGATGAACAATACAGCAAAAAAAACACAGCATTTAGCTATAGATGGTGTTGCTACATCTAGATTGGGTGGTTTGTTTAAATCTACAGACTATTCAAATATAGATAATACAACTACACTTAATGCTTATGCTGCTGCAAATAGTAAAAACAAATTTTTAATAGCAACTCAATCAGGAAGAGGTAGTAATCTAACTGGTGCAGCTGCTAGTACAGGTTTCCAAATTCATGGAGGTTATGATGAGTCTATCAAATCAAAAGATATTCAAATGAACTTCATCAATGCTTTAGGAGCTGCTACTAGTGCTGTTGGTGCTGGTCAAACTTATGAGGTTATGGCCTTTGGTGGTGCTTCTTCTACAAGTTGCTGGCCATGTGGTACTGACCCAATGTTAAGAGTAGATCTTAAAGGATCTGATGCATTAAGAATGTTAGGTCACAATGCATACAGACAAGTTGATATTGGTGGTGTATGTAACTGTTGTGGAGATGATGGAGATTACATCCATCCTCATAAAGCAATGGCAATGTTAGCTAAAAATCTTAGTGATGATCCAATAATTAGTCCATTAATCAATACAGAAGATACAGGTGTTGGTACAACTGCTTATTTTGCAACTACAACTGATGGTGGTTCTACTTGGACTCAAGTTGCTTTAGCTGATCTTGATACAGTTGCTTGTGGTGCTACATGGGATGCAAACACAGGTGCTGTTATTAGAATTAAACCAGGTGTTGTTGATACACAATGGGGTAATTGTTCATGGAATCCAACAGATTACACGAACTATGAACCTTTATTAGCAAAAGCTGAATTCCTTGATGAATCAGGAAACTCTTGTGATATTTGTAAAGCTACTCATCATGAGTTAGGTGCTACAACATGGAACAATGGTGCTCCTCTTACATTAGGTCAATTCTATTATAATGGTGATGGTACTACTGCTGGTGCACTTTCAGGAGTTGCTCCTGCTCATGTTGTTGGTGGTGGAGATAATGTATTTAAAGATTTGATTTTATCTGATTCTTACATGCAGAATAAATATAGTTTTGGTGCTAAAGACTCTTCAAGATTTAGAGAAGTTGAAGGTGCTGATACAATTTTTGCTCCTACATTAGCAGATAGACATTCTTACATGTACAAAATGTATTTCCTTACACATAGTGTTCCGAGATTCAATAATCCTACAGGTGTATTTGATAATGATCAATATACTTATAAGATATATGTTCCAGAACGTCAGAACATTGCTGCTGGTACTTTAATTCCAAATACTTCTTATGCTGCTCCTAATGATGGAACAGGTACAGGTGTACGTCCAACAGACGGGAATGGTGGTACTGCTGCTGATAGTTGGGATAATATGTGGGTACAAATTGCAACCAATTCAGGTATAGCACAAACTACTATCTAATAGTATTTGTAACATACTTTAAATTTAAAAAGGGGATAGATTAAATTCTATCCCTTTTTTATTTCTATTTACCTCATATTTTTTGTATATTATTTATAAGTAGTATACTAATAGAATTCTTATGGCTAAAAAACATATATTAAGTTTAGAAATACCAACTGTTGCAAATTGTGAAATATTTACTATTTGGGATACTAGTGAATATGCAGATGAACTAGCAGTAGATTGTCCTACACTTAGTGTAACAGCTCCTGGTTTTCAAAATCCTATGTCTATAGAACAAGATGAAAATTTTCATAGAGATTTCTCTACATGTGCTTTTGGATTACAGACAGTTGATTGTGGAGGAGTTAGGCACGTTTTTCCAGATGGTATATATGTTATAAGATGGAGTGTTTCTCCTCATGATAAAGTATATGTGGAATATAATCATATGAGAATTACAACAATACTTTCTGCATATTATGAAAAACTTTGTGAGATAGAAGCTAAACCTTGTGAACCAAGTTCAGATATGATTAGTTTAATGGCAGAAATGAAATACATAAGAACATTAATTGACGCAGCAAAAGCAAAAGTTGAATATTGTCACGAACCTAATGCTGGTATGGAACTATACGAGTATGCTAAGATGAGACTAGAAAAAATAACTTGTGAAGTTATTTGCTGTAAATAAAATACAGATAAATGCATAAGAAACCTTATACATATATAAAGAAATCAGAAGTAGTTTCTAATCAAGAAATTATTAGAAAAATTGAGACAGAAAAGAATTTTGCAAATTATGTTGCAAAAGACATGATGTCTAAAAGATATGGTATAAATAGAACATGTAAGGTAGATGCATATGATTCCACTCTTATAAAAAAAGAATTATGTGAATGGCAAGATTTAAGAAAACCAGTTGAATCAAGATCATATCATGGTATAACATGGATTAGAGGAACAAATGAATTTCCAACTTGGTTACAATGGGGTGATGAAGCATGTTGTGTAGAAGGTTGCCCTGATGAATATCAATCACCTACAGGCAGTGAGTTTAGAATAATACTAGATATACCTTTAGGACAAGTGCTCAGTTGGAGTTACTTTCCCAATGAGAGTGGAGAAGCAGTATTATATGCTTTTTCAAGTAAAGATGGTAATTCACCATGGTTAACAGTTGGTCAAGCAATTATACCTCTTAATGGAAGCTCTACAAATTTAGGTGGTGCTATAATAGTTAATATTAACGGTGACTTATATTTTAGATATCATGTTTACATGAGTGATGGAGATAGTGATGCAATTTCAGTTGGTGCAAATGAAAATGATCAAATTAAATTTGTTTTAGTTGATGGTGTAAAGCAATATTCTATATATTTCGGTAATTCAGAGTGGCCAACAATTGCTGGTAATAATAGTAATTCATTTAATATAGCACCTGCAGAAGAAACAGTTGATGGATGTTATACATGCTGGGCACAAATTACTGCAAAAGATATAAGAAAAGAAGAGTTGTGTGATGATACACAATTAGATTGTTGGTTTTGTGGTATGGTGCCAGTATATCCAGAAGATCCATGTGGAACTCAACCAGGTATGAATTTTACTTGTGAAAATGATCAAGAATGTATTTATCTTCAAGTAATAGATCAATATGGTAACCCTTTATCTAATTATGAAATAGTTTTAGATGGTGAACTTTATGGTACTACTGATGAAAATGGATTATTATTATTTTCAATTCCTAATGCTTCAGTAAACAATTTCCATACAATAAATGATTGTGAGTTTTGTTTTTATACAACTGGTAAATGTAATCAACAAAAAATAACTATAACAGTTAATAATGAAGCTATAGAAAAACCAGGATGCACAATAAGAGTTCCTAAATTAGATTGTCCAACAGAATATATTGACGCAACACCTGTTACTACTGATACTCCTGAAGATGTAAATACAAGTTGGATATGTGATTCAAATGGAAATAATGTAGTTAATGGTTGTTTTGAAATTATTGATACATTAGGTACAATAGGATATGAAACAGAAGAACTATGTCTAGAAAATTGTCAACCTCCTCCTCCTGTATATAGATGTTCACAAGTTAGTCAAGATAGATGTATTTGTTCAGAAGTTTATGGTGGTATTGCAAATGGAATTAATGTATGGGCAACTTTAGAAGAATGTGAAAATTGTACAGATTGTTGTTGTAATCCTCCCGATGAACCAGAGACTATGAAAGTTTGGCAATGTTACAAAGACACAACAATTAAATTTGATATAGATCCTTGTGTACAAGAAATGTGTCAAGAAATAGAAGTTAGTGTAAATACGGATGTTGATAATACTATTAATTTATATTATAATCAAACAGACTGTATTAATGCAGGATGCGGATGTCAAGGTGAAAGAGATCCTATAACTCATTTTTGCAATTTTGGTACTTGTATAACAGTTGGGCAAGATGGATTTATCCCACCATATATTGGTCCTGAATTACAATTTACAAGTTTACAAGATTGTCAAAATCTTTGTGGAGCTGATGGATTACCAGCTTGGGAAAATACAGGCCAATATCCTAATTGCTGTGTAGAAGTAGGTACAGTACAAGCTTTAGGTGAAAATCAATGGGCAACTGAAGCACAATGTCAAGCAGCTACTATTTGTCTTCCTGATGGTGGAGTAACAACAGATTTTCCAGGACAATGTCTTGAATGTCTTATACCAAGTACTGGTGCGTATCAATGGACACCAGATGTTTACAATAATATCATTTCAACAAATGGTCAAACTTATGCACAGACTTTAGAAACTTTTTCTGCAACTTATGAAATGTGGGATGGTGATGTATCACAAATGCAAGTATTACAAGCAACTGGAAACTGTATGAATGGTCCATTTATAGTAATACCTGTAGCAGTAACTCAAGAAGGAGAGCCTTTTACAGCGTTTAATGATCAAGGAGAACTTATTGCTTATTGGACAATGAGATTTTATATACAAACTGATAATGTAGGAATTGGGGCACTTCCAGAACCTGGTAATATAACTTTTCATCCTGAAATAACAACTGTAATTAATTCAACAGATTTTAAAAATTTTGCAGATGCAAGTAAATTAGCTGATAATTATTATAATTATTTAGCTCCTGCACAAATATTAACACAAACTTATACAGATCATGGTGTTGTAATGGGATCAGCAGAAGGTGTACCACCTCAAGTACATCTTTTAAGATATCAAGTACAAGCTGATACACTTACGAGTATAGATGCAACGTTTTTAAGTACAGCATATAATGCAGCAAATTATCCTTATCAATTTGCTCAAGGAGGAATAATAATGTGGTTAGCATTTACTTATGATACAGGAAGATATGCACCGTTAAATGGTTTTCATGGTTTTAGCATTAGTGCTGTAACAGTTAATTCAGTATGTCCATTTGATCAAGGATGTCCTTTTGAGACATCATATAATATTGATTGTGCAAATGGTAGCCCATATATATTTCAGATAAATGAAGACACAACATATTAAAAAATAATAACTTGGTTGTAAATTAAAAATTTTGTATATTATTATATATAGTGAATATAAAGTTTTATAGCTGTAAAAAAAATAGAAAAATATGATTCCTAGTACTAATGGAAATTCTGCTCCTAAAGGATGTAATCCTATATCTTCAAATTGTGTAATCTGGCAAGGTCCAGATTTGCCTTGCATTGACCTATGTACAGGAGATAGCATTAGTGCTGTTTTAGCAAAATTATGTGAAGAGTTAGTCAACTTAACAACACCAGATGATTCTTGTTGTGATGTAACTGAATTATCACCAGGATGTTTACAAGACGCATATCCAGATAATTCTTTTGAAAGCATGCAAGATTACATTAATGCTTTAACAGATTATGTTTGTAATAGAATTGTAGTAGAAGGAGGTGATATAACTATAAATCAAACAAGTTCTCCAATTGTAAGAATTCCTAGCTGTGTTCTAGGAAAATTTTTTATTCGTACTGCAAATACAGTAGTAGTTGCTATAGATAATCCTTCAGCTGCTGCAGCTTATGGTGTAGTTGAAGTATGGCAAGAAGCTAGTCAAAGTGCTGTTCTTGCATATAATGCATATTTAGATGAAGCAGCAGATAGTCCCGGGTTTACATTAAATACTAGTATGATGCAAACAGAGTTTATGGTTTTAGACTCTAATAATCCTGATTTATATAGTTTAACTACTGGTGTATGGGCAGGTAATTATTCAGGATGGTCTAGCTTTATTGGTAATGCTATTTGTCAATTAACAGATTGTGCTTATGAATGTTTATCATCAGAACCAACAAGCTCAGTTGGTGTTAATACTGATTCTGTTAATCCAATAGTTGGTGATAGAAAACCTTCAGCTCTTTCTAAAGCAAATAAGCAAATAATAGAAAGAATGATTGACAATAAAGTTAAAAAGTCAACCATTAATGTACCTAAAGTAGTTCCAAAATATGTAACAAATAAAGTTGGGAAAGCAGTAGATATGAATGTATTATTGACAGCTCTTGAAAAAGAGTTTGGACTTTTACGTAATTCTACAGGTACAGCTACTGATATGAGAAATGCTATTACTGCTCAACCTATGAATTTAAATTCTGAAGATGCATTAAATGGCAAAGGAACTATGGGATTATTACCTGGATGGTATACTAATCCTAATAACTTATCAGAATCTATAGTTAATGCATGGATGACTATTGCAGATTTAAGAAATGCAGTTATAGATATACAAAAAAATTATTTAGGAACTACAACATGCAAAGATATTAAATATGGTGTAAAAGGATATTTAAATGCAACAGGTCCTACAGTAAACGGAATTGATTTAGATTTTTCTGAAACAGAAGTAAAAGCTCCTTTTTATGATTGTGATAAAGGATGTAAAGTTACTATTGAAGATAGTGATTTTACAACTTTAATAAAATATCTAAATGTAAGTAGTATATCAAATTCAGGAAATGTATTTATTAGTTTTCAAAATAGTAGAATAAATAAATCTAGTAATTATAAAGTTACAGTTGATATGTGTTTTACTGATGGTGATTCACAATGTGCAAAAACAACTTCTTTTACTATAGAAAATAATCAAAAATGTCCTACTGTTCAATTTACAGGAACTGATACAGGAACTATTGCATATCAAATTACAGGAGTTGATGGATCTTCATATGATTTAACATTAGTATGTGAAAGTTTCTCAGGTCAAGAATATGGAAGAAATGTTTATCCTGCTCCAGCTAGTACTTTAACTGGAAGATTTGTGGGATTAGAAAGTGGTAAAGCATTTAATATATATGCAGAATTAAAATCTAAAGGATCTGGTGTAACTACTAAATGTCCTGCACAATCTGTTGCAACAACAACACCATTATGTACAACAAGTCATATTAAAGCTATTGATTATAAATCTTCTTTTTCTGAAGCTGTAGGTGCTCATTTAAGAATTGCATGTTATAATGATACTGTATCAACACATAGTACTTTATTAAGTTTTGATACTAATGGAGATCCAATAATTATTAAGTGCACTGATGATGATAGTGCTACATGTACAGGAGGAGAAAGTATAACTACTTATGGAGATTTTATTGGAAATACATCTTCTAAAAACTTAATTATAGGAACTTCTACATATCCATCATCACTTGTAGGTGAAGAAGGTAGTGGATGGAAATATGTAAATACTATAGGTGGACCACAAAATAGAACATATTATGTATATGCTCTTGTTAATAAAAATTCTAATAGTATAGATGAAGTTGTAATTTCATGTGATTGTGCATTATTTGTTAAAAATGATCTATCTATGAATTATTGTAAATCTTTTGGAACTACATTATGTAAAGTTGATTTAGTTGGATTTTCTAATACTTCAATAAAAAATGCTGTTGAAATAACATCAGTACCATCTAAAGGTAGTGTATCTTATGATGAAGCTTTAAGTACTCATAATCAATTAGTATTTACATATTCATCTACAAGTGCAAATACTGATTGGACAAGTGATTCATTTAAATTTAGAGTTGCTAATACTTGTGGTGTAAGTTCTGAAACAATTATACCTATAACTAAAGCAAAAGAAGCAGTTAGAACAACTGGTGATGTGTATGTATACGTTAATACAACTGATATGTCTTATACTGATGCAGTTGATTTAAAAGCTACATTTGAAGCTGTAAAAGTTAAAATGCAAGATACGTGTAAATCATGGACTGGAACAATATACTATATACCTGTTGATTCAACGGCTGGTTCAGGTAATTATTTAAATTATCCAAAATCATTAGTTGATATGAGAGCGGGTGCAGCTGGTAGTATTACTTTAGCAGGAGGAACATGGGCTTCTTGGATGTCTAAACCTTCATATTGGACAGCTTCAAGTATAGAATCTGTTCCAAGTAATGCAACTATATTTGCATTTACTAATTTAACATCTACAAATGCTGATTATTCATGGCCACAATTATCAGACGGTTGGTTAGGACAGCCTACTGCACAATATCAAAATGATTATGAAGAGTTTGTAGATCTTATGACAGGAACTCAAACTACAGCATGGGGTACT
>Ga0115012_10001192_pt1 | contig 15026 bp, 15 predicted proteins | sample TroAtlMetagenome_FD_88706 | JGI IMG/M metagenome (GOLD analysis project Ga0115012, IMG submission 88706) | Marine eukaryotic phytoplankton communities from Atlantic Ocean - Tropical Atlantic ANT10 Metagenome | ecosystem: Environmental > Aquatic > Marine > Oceanic | place: Tropical Atlantic...
CGAGATGGTTTGTTGTAATTTATATTATGTTTATCTAATTCTTTTGAATATTTAGTAATTTTATTTATATCAGTACCTAAGAGGTAATATTTAGAAGAGTTTGCTGGTACAGAAATACTATTCATTATGCGCTCTACACCAAAAGCAACTCCAACTCCATTAAATTTACCTAGAGATAATATTTCTGCTAAATTATCGTACCTACCACCGCCACCAACTACTACATTTTCAGAAGTGATAAATTCAAATGTTAAATCATTGTAGTAATCGAGGCCCCTCACTAATGAATTATCTATATAGTATTCAATATTTGCACTATCTAATATTTCAAGAAGTTTTGAGAAATTGTTTTTAGAATTTTCGTTGATATATTCAGATATATTTGGAGCTTTGCTAATAACTTCTGAATCATCTGGACTGTTCGAATCTAATATGCGTAATGTATTATTTTCAAGCTTATCGATACTATCTTTAGATAATTTATCAATGTTTTTTTGAAAATATTCATAAAGTACTTTTATGTACTCTTCACGATCTGAAATACTGCCTATTGTATTTATACTTAATTTAGTTTTAGGAATTAACTCGTTAATAAAATTAAATGAGTCATTAATGATTTGAAAATCTGAGAAAATATCAACTAATCCAACAATTTCAACCCCAGCTTGATTGAATTCTCTGTATCTATTTTTCTGTGGATTTTCATATCTAAACATTGATCCAAAATAAGAATATTTTTTAGTCAAATCTTTGTTAAATTCTGCATGGTATCTAACAATACTGGATGTGCCTTCTGGTCTTAAAACTAACTCTCTGCCACCTTTATCGATAAGTTCGTACATCTGTTTAGTCACAATTTCAGAAGACTCCCCTATTGATTTATCAAATAGTTCTTTGTATTCAAGCAAAGGAGTTTGGATGTACTGATAACCATACTTAGAAAATTTTTCATTGAATAAATTTTGTATGTGTAAATATTTAAGAGCATTATCTCCCGTTATATTTTGTGTGCCTTTAACTTGTTCAATCATTTAGTAAGACCTTAATAAATTCATTATTATTTTTTATACTTCTAACTTTACCCGATGGACCGTGACCTGGGAGTATTTCGAATTCATCATCAAAATTTAAGAAAGTATTTTTTAGTGAGTTATTCATTTCCTCCATTGATCCAGAAAAGAGATCGGTTCTTCCTATGCTATCTTTGAAAACAAAATCGCCAGTGAATATTAAGCCTTCATTAGGAAATTCGTAAGACACGCTACCCTTTGTGTGACCAGGATTCTTATGAATTATTACAATATTTGAATGTAAATCGTCAATAGATCTTAGCTCACCTTTGTACTCTTCAATTTCAACAGTTTGACCAAGTAGAGATTTAATCTGCTCATGTGGATTTCTAGCTAAAAATTCATCATCAAGATTTATATATGCATGACCATCAAAACTTTGTAGTCCTAGTGAATGATCGTAATGTCCATGTGTTAGTAAAGCTCCTGCTATAGATAAATTTTGTGATTTTACATAATCCATGACTGAATCGAAATCTGGCGGAAGATCTATAATAAAACATTTATCATCATTAAATGGTTTTACAATGTAGCAATTAGATGTAGTAAAACTGGTAAAAGTATGTATTACTGGATTCACGATCTACCTGGAAATATTCTCGATGCATCAAATACATTTTCAATATTTTTAGCATCTTTTATAATCGCGTCTAATTGATCGTTATCGCTTATTTCAACCTGAAAAATTAAATTTACAATACGTTTGCTACTTGTAACTGATTTTGCAACAAGGATATTTCCACCATTATCAGAAATTGCGATAGTTGCATCCCTTAGCAAATAAGGTCTATCGATAGCTTCTATTTCAAGCCAGACTATGATTCCAGTATTGCCTACATAGCCCCAACTAACATCAATTATTCTTTCACCCTGTTTAGAGTCAATTTTTACATTCAAGCAGTCTGATCTGTGTATGGCTATACCATTAGATATAGTAACAAAACCTAAAATATCATCACCAGGCACAGGAACGCAACATTTACCCATTCTTACTTTTATATCGTCATACCCCTCAACGATAACTAAGTCTGACTTTTGGTCTTCCTTGATTTCTGGAGAATATAAATCATCATCAACAGAAATTTCACCTGGGAATACAAGTTTTTTTATACGGTTAATAATAGAGTTGATTCCAGTATTGCCATTACCTAAATTTTGATATAAGGTTTCAACATTTGGTAACTTAAGTTCTAATAAAAGCTCATCCATTAATTGATCTTTAGAAGTTGCCTCCAAGACTTCTTGGTTATCATCAAGCCAAGAATTAAGCATTGTTTTACCTTTTTGGATATCCTCATTTTTCATTTGTTTCTGATACCACTGTTTAATTTTTGATCGAGCTCTTGAAGTTTTAACAATATTTAACCAATCACGGGAAGGCCCTTTATCTTTATCTTTACTTGTTAGAATTTCAATAGTATCTCCTGATTTAAGTACATTGCTTAAATTTACAAGCTTGCCATTTACTTTGGCACCAATTAATTTTTCACCTACTTGAGTATGTATTGCAAATGCAAAATCAACTGGAGTAGATCCTTGTGGTAGAGATATAACATCTCCTTCAGGAGTTAAACAAAATACTTCATTTTCATATAAATCAAGTTTCATATGTTGCAGGAATTCATTGGGATCAGGATATTCATTAGAAATCTCTGATAACTCATTGGTCCAAGAAGTTAAATCGTTAGATGGTTTTTCTTTGTACTTCCAGTGGGCTGCGACGCCATATTCCGCTCTATAGTGCATTTCATGTGTTCTTATTTGAATCTCCATTTTTGTACCATCATCAGTTAAAACAGTTGTATGTAGGCTTTGATAAAGATTAAATTTAGGCATAGAAATAAAGTCTTTAAACCTTCCAAGAACTGGTTGAAAATTAGCATGTATTAGACCAAGTATTGTGTAGCAGTTCTTAACATCATCCGTGATGATACGGATACCTATCAAATCATTAATTTCATTAAAAGATAACCCATTATTAACAATCTTCTTATATATTGAATAATTGTGTTTAGGTCTTCCAAACACTTCTGCTGACATAGAATTGTCGCTAAGTAGAGTTTCGATTATTTCAATAGCATTGGTTATTTGAGATTCTCTATTCGGGTTTGTTTCTGTAATCATATCTTTTATTTCAGTATCTTGATTAGCATGTAATATTTTGAAAGATATATCTTCTAAAACATGCTTTATGGACTGTAGACCTAATCTATGAGCTAAGGGAGCATAAACATATAATGTTTCACTAGCTATTTTTTCTTGTTTCCAGTCAGTATGATATTCAATAGTTTCAATATTATGGAGCCTGTCAGCAAGTTTTAGTATCAATACTCGTATGTCTTTAGACATTGCAATAACCATTTTTCTTATTGCATCAGCTTTAGCTTCTTCATTAGAGTTATATTTAATTTTATCTAGTTTGGTAACACCATCAACAATATCAGCAACTTCTGTACCAAATTGTTTCTTTAAATCATTATATGTAATATCAGTGTCTTCTATTAAGTCATGCAAAAGTGCTGCAGCTATCGTTTCTTTATCAAAGTTGAGATCTGATAAATACAGCGCTACATGCAAAGGGTGTGTTATGTAGGGCTCTCCAGATTTTCTAGTCTGACCATCATGACCTTCATAGGCATATTGAAAAGCTTTATTGATGTAAGTTTGATCTTTCGGATCAAAATAACCCAACAACTTATCATATAGTTTATTAACTTCTTTGGATGGACTTATTGTTGCCATATATTAATGGTACTAAATTTAATTAGTTTTAATTATCTTTGATAAAAATGGAACGGTTACAAATATTGAACTATATGTCCCTGATACTATTCCAATTAATAATGGAATTGCAAAATCTGCTAGATTCCCTTCTATACCTAAGTAATTTCCAATAACAATAATTGATACTATGGGAATTGCTGAAGTTAATGATGTATTAATACTTCTCATAAGAACTTCATTGAAGGTTTTGTTTAAAACATCTTTATTTAAATTACTAATCTTAAATGTTTTTTGTGAATCTTTTAATTTATCGAATAAGATTACTGTATCGTAAAGCGAATAACCTAATATTGTTAGCAATGCAATAACAGTGGATGGTGTTATTTCTAATCCTATTAATACATATATTGAAAAAGTAAGCAACAAGTCATGTAATAACGCAATCAACGCTATAGCTGCATACCTGTATTCGTACCTTATAGAAATCAATAAAGCAATAAGTGAAAGGAAAATAACTAATGCTCTGATTCCTTTCTCAGTTATATCTTGCCCAAATGTAGGTCCAACTCTTTGAAATTCTATTTCATTTGTTATTACATCAAATTTATTTGATAAATAATTTAAAAATTGTGTTTCATTTTCCTGTGAAGACTCAACTGCTCTAAATATTATGTTATTTGAATTTTCAAATGTTTGATATCTAGAAACTTCGAGGATGTTGTTATTCAATACTTCAGAAATATCTTCATCAGTATAAATAGTATCTAGTTGATATGTAGTACCACCAGTAAAATCAACTGATAAATTCATGCTTAATATACCTGTTAGTGAAGCGATTATGATTGCAGAGAAGATAATAGCTTCAACAATAAATATTTTGTAGAATTTGTTGCCAAGCAATTTAAAATCTATTTCAGTTGTTCCTAGAAATAATTTCTTAAACACTTTCAATATCCTTTCTACTTAATGGATAATAAAATCTTGGATTATCAGTAATACGACCAACAAATGGAACAGCTGTTGATATAAACATTCTTGTATAAAACAGATCAAAGACTGTTGCCAAACCGAGTGTTAATGCAAACCCTCTTATAGGTCCAACAGCTAATAAGTAAAGTATTATTGATGCAATTATAGAAACAAAGTCAGCTACTAATATAGTGTTCCATGCTTCTTTAACAGCTTTTTCAGTTGCAAAATTAAATGATCTACCAATTTTTAATTCATCTTTCAATTTTTCAAAGATAACTATGTATGAGTCGGCTGTTAAACCTATTGAAACAATAACACCAGCTATACCAGCTAATGTAAGTGTATAACCTTGCCATTCACCTAATAATGCTATAACCGAATAAAATAGTGCACCAAAAGAAGCTAAACCTAAGATTGCTATTAATCCAGATAGTCGATAATAAAGAAACAAAAATATACTGACAATAATCAAACCTATAAGACCAGCCTGTAAACCTAAATTAAGTGTATTTTCTCCAAGAGTCGCTGAAACCTTCTGTATTGAAGAACGCTCAAAGGATACTGGAAGAGCACCATATCTCAGTATCACTGCAAGGTTGTTTGCAGATTCACCTTGATCTACATTGCCCATGGATATAGATGCTGTACCTCCTGTTATTCCAATATCTGGACTTACATCAAAAGCTACTCTAGGAGCAGATATCACTTGTTCATCTAAAACAATAGCTAATTTTCTTTGCTCACCAATTTTAGATGCTAAATCTTTTGTTAATTCTGTAAATTTATCTGCTGAGTTGTCTTTAAAATTTAGTTGAACTATCCATTCGTTCGAAGGGTATACAGCAAGTGCGTCATCTATATCATTACCTGTGAGTTCAGCAGGTCCGAGTTCGTATATAATTGGAAAACCATCAGTTAGTGACAGTAGGTAAGATGTCGTAGACGGATCATCATTAATTGATAATCCTGTTAATTCATCCACTCCAGCTGGAGCTGACACTATGGGATTCTCTGGATCATCTGGGTTTTCCGAGTAACTCAAGGCTGGTGAGTAGCCCAGTTGTAAAGATGAATTTATAACTGGTCTGAAAGTTAACAAACCTGTTGTTCCAACGGCTTCAAGTGCTTTTTCTTGATCTGTTAAACCTGGTAATTGAACTAATACAGAATTTTCACCACTAATAGATATTTCAGGCTCTTGAACTTCCCCAAAGGCAGCAATTCTAGTTCTCATAATTTCAACAGCTTGTTCAATTAATTCCGGTTCAGTGTCTTCATCTGCAGTTAAAATTACTGATATCCCACCCTGAAGATCTAAACCTAACTTTGGTTGAATAGAATTTGTAAATACATAGCCAAATAAAGCTATCGATAACACAGGTAAAAAGAGTAATTTAATTATATTTTTCATATTATTTGTGAAGTATCTTACTCTTCATTATTTCAATTTCACCTTTTTTAAGAACTAAAGTGACGCTTTCATCTTTAATATTTACAACTCTTCCGTAAATACCAGATTCAGTAACTACATCATCTCCAATTTTGAGAGATTCTATGTATGCCTTGTGTTTTTTTTGCCTTCTTCTTTGTGGAACATAAAGAATAACATAAAAAATAAGAAAAACAGTAACAAGCGGCAGTAAAGCTATGAAATCATCCATTTAATAAACTTTCTTTATATTTATCAAATTCTGAGTTTAATATACTTTTCCTAACTTCGGTAAGTATATTTTCCGTCTGGACAATATTATGAAGTGTTAGATAGAACCATGCTGATGTAGGTTCGTTGGCAAGTAGGTGTCTTAAATATGCTTTGGAATAATTTTGGCAAGTAAAACATGAACAATTAGAAACTAAAGGGTCTAAGTCATTTTTATATTTATTATTTTTCAAATTAAAGAATTTTGCTTTGTTAATTATTTTTCCATGTCTTGCTAGTCTTGCAGGCCATACACAATCAAATATATCTATACCTAATTCAATTAGATCTAACATACCTTCGATATCTCCTAAACCCATTACATAACGTAATTTATTTACAGGAAGCATATCTACAGTAAAGTTTACAATTTCTTTTCTTTCTTCTGATGATTCACCAATTGCTAATCCTCCAATTGCGTATCCATCGAAATCTAGTGATAACATATCTGATGCAGATTTTTCTCTTAGCTCTTTATGCTTTCCACCCTGCACAATACCGAACAAAGATTGGTTTGAATTAGAATGATACTCACGTGCTATTCGAGCCCAGTTATTAGTTGTATCGATGGCCTTTAATTGATCATCATAATCTTTATTTATATCTATTAAACTATCTAATATCATTGCAACATCACTATTTAGAGATTGCTGTATGTCCATAGATAAAATTGGATCCATAAAAAATTTAGAGCCATCATATATATTTTTAAACTCAATTCCATCATCTCTAAATTTATTTGGTATTGACCAACCTTGGAAACCACCTGAGTCAGTCAAAATGACCTTATCCCAATTTATAAACTGATGTAAACCATTAAATTGTTCTATTACATCTAATCCTGGACGCAAATATAAATGATATGTATTAGCAAGAATTATTTCTGTATGTTCTAAGTATTTGAATGGAACTGATTTGAGAGCTCCTCTTGTTGCAACAGGCATAAATAAAGGAGTTTGAAGTTTCTTACCATTTATAGTTACTTCATTTAACCTAGCTTTACCATCACTTGCTATTGTTTTTAAATCAATATCATTCATGTACTTTAAATAATACTGCATCACCAAAACTTAAAAATTTTAAACCTTTTTTTAATGCATATTCATATAAACTTGGCCACTCTTGGCCATAAATACAAGCAACTATTGATAAGAGTGAACTTTTTGGTGCATGGAAATTAGTAATTAAATAATTGGGTATATTAATTTTTGTGTCAGGATATATAAAATATTTAGTACTTCCACTTAAATCACCAGTTAAATATGCTGTTTCAATGGCTCTTAGTGATGTTGTACCTACACAATAGATGTCTACATTATTATTTTTTGCATCAATAATCTTTTCATAGTCAGCTTTCGTTATATTGTAGTTTTCATTATGAATTTCATGATCTTCTAAATACTCAACTGTTACAGGCTTAAAAGTGTCAATATTTACATCAAGATTAACATATACAATTTCATGACCAGCGTTTTTTAACTCTTCAATTTTATTGTTAGAAAAATGTAATCCTGCAGTTGGTGAAGCAACGGAAAATCCTCCATCAGAAAATTGATTGTTGTAATACTTATATTTATCAGAATTGTCTTCTATATATGGTGGTAATGGTGTTGTTCCAAATTCTTCGATAATCTCTAAAATGTCTTTATCAGTTTTTATATGAAATATTTCATTCTCTATAGCGGTAATTTCAAACTGAAAATTATCAAGTATGTATGATTTATTTATTTTTTTTGAATCTGTGGATTTAATTAAACACTTAGCAATATTGTCATCTAAAATTTCAAGAAAAAATATCTCTATAGATCCACCAGTATTTTTTTTTGTTTTAATTCTTACATTTCGAACGGTTGATTTATTCAAAATAAATAAAGATGGTGATTTAATGATAGAGTTAAAATCTCTAAAGGTACATATTTGCTTTGTTTCTGCAATTAATAGCTTTGAATCATCAGGATTAAAATATGGATTTTGATTGATAGACTCTCTTGGTAGATTGTAATCAAATAAATTTGATTTAAATGACATTATTTATTCATTAATTTTACGAATAATTCATAAGACATACTTACTACTTCAGGCATACCATCAGAAGACCTTCTTGAATTTCCATCCCTCTTTTTTAGTTTTTTCCAAAATAATAATGTATTTTCACTGCCAGATTTATCTATTGCTTTATCAAGTGATTGGTGAATATTTAAATTTTGTCTTGATTTAGCTTCAATAAAATACTCTTCATCACCGACTAATAGTTGAATATCGCCTAAGTCGTTAGAGCCACCTTCGGCGAATCTTTGGGATTTAAAATTATTATTCTTATTGAGTCTATTTACAATATTTGTTTCGTAAGTAGTTCCCTGTTTTTTTGCTTTATTTACCATATGTAAATATTACTTTTTATTATTCAGAAAGTAATGACTCTAGCTCTTTTTCTTCTATGTCAAAATTAGTGTAGACGTCTTGAACATCATCCAATTCTTCTAAGGTTTCAATCAATTTTGTAACTTGAGAGAATTGAGATGCGTCTAAGTTGACTGATGAGGAAGGTATGTTTGCGACTTCTGCATTTGTAGGATTATATGAGTCACTTTTAAATGATTCGTATGCATTTTTAAAGTTACTCGGTTCAAACTCTAACGTTATCCCAGTAGATGATTCCTGAATATCTAAACAGTTATTATTTATAGCTAATTCAATAAGGTCGTCATCATATTCATCAAATTGAAATATTGCTTTTAATTCAAAGAGATAGGCAACACTCCCAGGATTACCCATAGAGCCATTATTTTTAGTAAGTGCTGCTCTTACATCTGAAGATGTTCTGTTTTTATTGTCTGTAAGACAGTTAATTAAAATAGCAACACCATGCGGACCATAGCCTTCGTAAGTAAGTTCAAAAATTTCACCAGCGTCGGAATCACCGTCTATTCTTTTAAGAGCTCTTTCGATGTTATCATTTGGTACAGAATTAGATTTTGCTTTAGATATGGCTTGATACAAAGGTGCATTTGCTGAAGGATCGGTGCCTCCATTTTTAGCTGCAACCTCTATCCCTTTGATTAGTTTTGCAAATAGCTTTCCTCTTTTAGCGTCATTTGCACCTTTTTTCCTTTTGATTGTAGACCACTTAGAATGACCTGACATTTTTACCTTCCTTTATGAAGTTTTTTAGCCAATTTAAATAGTACTTATCATTATTTAGTTCTGGATGAAAAGTTAAAGCAACAATATTATTTTCTTGTACACCAACAACTTCATCATTATGTTTTGCAATTATTTCTACATTATCTGAAAGTATTTTTGTAATTTTAGGAGCCCTTATGAAACAATATATGTCCTCATTTTGATAAAAACTCACATTTCCTTCAAACGATTCAGTCTGACGACCATATGCGTTTCTAGTTACCTCAATATTTATATTAGGAATTGCAGCCTCTCCACCAACAACTTCTTTAGCAAGTAAAATTGTACCTGCACATGTTGACAATGTTGGTATCCCTTTTTTAACCAATTCATCAATTTGGGGAAATACATCAGAATATTCATCAATTTTTCTCATAGCTGATGATTCTCCCCCAGGAAGTATTAAGGCATCCAGTTCATTAAATTTAGTATTGTTTTTTATAAGGTCGTGTGTAAAGCCAATTGATTCTATGCTTTTTAAGTGATCTAAAAAGCTACCTTGGAATGAAAGTATTCCAACTTTCAATTACCAACCTCTTTTAGCGAGTTTCTCTTCTTCTGAAAGTGTATCTATGTTAATACCAACCATTGGTTCACCTAGGTCTTTTGAGATTTCTGCCAAAACTTTTGGATCATTAAAGTTAGTTGTAGCAATAACTATAGCTTCAGCTCTTTCAGCTGGATCGCCACTTTTAAATATACCTGAACCAACAAAAACTCCATCACATCCTAGTTGCATCATGAGAGCTGCATCAGCAGGTGTAGCAATACCTCCGGCAGCAAAGTTAACTACTGGAAGTTTCTTTAATTCTTTTATTTCTTCCAAAACATTTAATGGTGCTTTAAATTTCTTACTAAGAGCTACTACTTCGTTTTCATCACAAGCAATTACTTCATTTAATTCATTAATAATTGTTCGCATGTGTCTCACAGCTTCAACTACGTTGCCAGTACCAGCTTCTCCTTTTGTTCTAATCATTGAAGCACCTTCAGCTATTCGTCTTGTTGCTTCTCCTAATCCCGTTGCACCACATACAAAAGGAGCTTTAAAACTTTGCTTATTAATATGATTAACTTCATCGGCAGGTGTGAGTACTTCTGATTCATCAATAAAGTCTATTCCTAAAGAATCTAGTATCTGTGCTTCTACAAAGTGGCCTATTCTCGCTTTAGCCATAACAGGTATTGAAACAGATTCCATGACTTCTTGAATTACACCAACAGATGACATACGTGCGACACCACCGTCTGCTCTGATGTCTGCAGGTATTCTCTCTAACGCCATGACTGCAGAAGCACCTGCCTTTTCTGCTATTTTCGCTTGTTCAGCGTTGACGACATCCATGATGACGCCACCTTTGAGCATCTCTGCTAGGCCTTTTTTGACTTTACTTGTAGATTCGATTTTCATACAGTTAATAATACATCATAACTTTGAATATATAGAAATGAACTCACTCATATTTTTGCTTAAATCATATTTTTTGATATCTTCATATTGTTTTTCCCAGAGTATTTTTAGATCTTTAGTTGTTAGGTCAGAGAGAACAGAAACAAGTGAATTAAAATTATTATTTTTAAAAACTATAAATGAATCTTCTAATACATCTTTAAAAGCAACTAAGTCACTACTTACAACTAAATTTCCATGATTTACTGCTTCTAATAAAGTTATACCAAAACTTTCACTTTTAGTATTTAAAGCAAGGTATATGTTGGTTCGTAAAAGCAATGTATTTTTTTCTTCATCACTGGGATTTAAATGTAAATCTATTGTGCTTGTATCGAATAATTCGTTAGTAATTGCTATAAATTTTTTATCTTTAAATGATTTATGCATTGAAAGCATATTGAAAAATTTTAAATTTTTTCGTTTTTCATTTCGGCCAATGAATAAGTATCCCTCCGAATTGTTGTAAGATGCTTCTCTATTTATTTTTATCATATTAGGGATGAGAGTTGTTTTATTACTCAATGTAAGTGCATTTTTTTTCGCTTCATTACTTACGTGGGTACTAACAGCTTTATATTTAAACATTTTGTATATTAAATTTAGAATAACTTGAACGAATGAGTTAAGCGCAGCATGATGAGTGAACACATACTTTTTATTTTTTGGTAATCGCCAAAATATTAATGGTACAAATGGCTCATGTACATGTACAACATCTGCCCAATCTAAGTATTCATGAAATAATTTCTTGCCTGGAAACAACATGACAGAAGATATTGATGAATTAAAAGGAATATTAAAAATCTTATTATTTTCTAGAGATGGATCTTTACCATGGGCAAATACTTTAACATCAAACAATTTGTGTTCATCTAAATACTCTTGCATTAGATTTACTTGGTTCTGAACACCACCATGGCTATTAAATGTATATGGTGTAATAAGTAGTACGTTAGTATTCACTTGTCCATACAGGTTGGATTGAATGCCACTGATTTGGATCAAGTAATATTAACTTTTCCATCTCTTTACTTAAAACTTTTAATCCATGTTGAATGCTTTGAGCGTCGTTCTCAAAATGAGGTACAATAAATGGCTTACCGAATACAAGCTTGTATTTCCTATCAATATATAAAAATGTAGCCGGGATTATAGGAACTTGAGTTTCCAGAGATAGTGCAACTGGTCCTTTTGGGAAAGCTGCCATGTTATTGAAGAACTCTACTCCAACACCACTTCTACCAACATGTCTGTCTGCTAGTAGGCATACATGGTATCCTTCAGAAATTCTTTCTAGTAATTTGTTAAATGTATTTTGTCCTTTTCCACCTAGAATTATTTCGCAACCTAGTCCTTCCCTTAGGTCGGTGAACCAATCTAAAATTTTTGTATCTTGAAGTGGCTCTGCTACAGCTAGTAAATTTAAATTAAGCTTCTCACCCATTGGAATAGCAAATTCCCAATTACCAACATGTGGAAGAGCTATGATGAATGAATTAAAATTTTTATTTAATTTTATAACTTCCTCTTCATTAACTATTTCTACGTGATCATAAATCTGAGACATGTAACCTTCTTGAGATAACCATACGGTTTCAATCCAATATTTAACGTAATTAATTTTTACTTTTAGTGCTGAATAATTGTTTATATTCTTTTTTCTTCTTGATAACTTAAAACTACTCATTGGTGTAAAAATAAAATATAAGATTCCGAGTGGGTAAGCAATAAGTAGTAATATTCGGATATTTAATCTTTTAATAACTCTATGAAGTGTGGTTATTAATTTATATTTAGTCATCTAGATAATTATATAAATAGATAAATCTTTGCAATGCTGTAATCCAGGTGATGAATGCAAAAATATACACAAATATGAAATTAAAATTAAAAAACATAAATAATACAGCAAAAATAACTCTTTCTGGTCGAGCAGCAATACCTTTTTTATTACTTAATCCATAAAACTCCGATTTTGCTCTCATGTAAGGGATTAAATTAGAGGAAACAATAATTGCAAATATAGTAAGTAGTTGTAAATCGTTACTGGTATATGAAATTCCAACTACACTCCATATTATCAACTCACCAATTCTGTCTATTAACGAATCAAGAATTGCACCTTTTTCAGTTTGTAATCCCACCTCTCTTGCATATGGACCATCCAAACCATCAATAGCACTACCTAGAAATATTAAGATAATTCCAAATTGAAAATTACCTAAATAAAAAAAATATGATCCAAGAATTATTACTAAGAGGCCGGCAATAGATACTGTATTTGGTTTTACATTAAGTAACCTAAGAATTTTTATAAAGGGCTTAGCAAAAGATTCAGAACTTTTTTTGAAATATCTTTCAAGCATTTATATTTTCTGTGTATGGTTCTGTAACAATTTTTCCACTTAAGGCATTTATTTCAACAATAGTTTTAAATTCAGGTGGATTTTCATGTGAATAAACTATAACAGTCCATACTGGTGTGAGAATATTTGAAAATTTAAACAAAAAAGTTAGAGCTATTGAATAATACCCAATTGAATGATCTATATTATTTGTTATTCTTTCAATTACTTCCTGCTGTTGTATTTTGAATTTATTGTCCACCATGAAAAGTAATAAAGCTATAAATGTAAGAATTATGAAGGTTGGAACAAACGATATAAATTCTACAATTTGTGAAGTAATGAAAGTTATGACTAATACTGAAATAACAAAATATGGATATTGTGAGCGTTGGCGTGGATCTGGAACAACATAACTACCAACGGCTAATGAGTTTAAATCATCAGGTAATAATGTTTCTTCGGCTACGTCCTTATCAATTTCTATTCCGTCAACCATCTAAACTAAACTCCGGTTCTTTCAATGCATTGGTGATAATTTTTAGTGCTTCTTTATAATCAATATCTTTAGCATTATCCTGTCCAAAAATATTTAGAGCCATTGTATTATTTTCAACATCTTTTTCTCCAATAATTATTTGTATAGGTGTTTTAGATTTTTCAGAATTATGGATTTTTTCTCCTAATCTTGTATTTCTGTCATCAAGAGATGTACGATAACTAGATAAATCTTGTACTAATTTATTAGCATATTCATCTACTTTTCCAATAGTTAAAATATCAACCTGATTAGGTGATAGCCAACCAGGTAAATTCCCGGCATAATGTTCAAGTAGAACAGCAGTGAATCTTTCAACAGACCCAAGTAAAGCTCTGTGTATCATAACTGGTCGAGCTTTTTTATTGTCAGCATTTACATATTCAATATTAAAATTATCTGGTTGCGCAAAATCTATCTGTATTGTGCTTAATTGCCACCTTCTACCGATTGCATCTTTTGCATGTAAATCAATTTTAGGTCCGTAAAATGCTCCTTCACCTTCAGCAGTTTGAAATGGAACGTCTAATTCTGTTAAAGACTGTTTTAAGCTGTTAGTAGCATTATCCCAGTCAGCATCACTTCCTATATATTTTTTAGGTTTAGTAGATAAATCGGCTTCTATATCTGTCAACCCATAACTGCCTAAGAGCTTAACTGAAAAAGCTAATAAGGTTTTTACTTCATCATTTATTTGATCTGTTGTACAGAAGATATGGGCATCGTCTTGAGTAAAACCACGTAATCTTAAGAGTCCATGTAAAACTCCTGTTTTTTCATACCTGTATACCGAACCGAATTCAAAATACCTAAGTGGTAATTCTTTGTATGAATGAAGATCACTCTTGTATACAAGTATATGAAACGGGCAATTCATGGGTTTAAGATAGTAAGTTTCGTTATTCTCTTCATGGCTGATTGGTGGATACATATTTTCACTGTAATGATCTAAGTGTCCTGAAGTTTCCCATAAAATTGATTTACCTATATGTGGAGTATTTACTAGTGAATAACCATTATTCATATGTGCTTTTTTACTATA